>Ga0181537_10001164_pt1 | contig 24421 bp, 13 predicted proteins | sample PEATcosm2014_Bin_39_FD_119765 | JGI IMG/M metagenome (GOLD analysis project Ga0181537, IMG submission 119765) | Peatland microbial communities from MTU Mesocosm Facility, Houghton, MI, USA - PEATcosm2014_Bin23_10_metaG | ecosystem: Environmental > Terrestrial > Soil > Wetlands > Peat | place...
AAACCCGGCAAGTTTGACTTCCAACATGCGTGGATTGAGGCCTTCGAGGATGGAGATAACTCCCTCCAGCATCATTTCGCGTGTTTGATGGACCTCTTGGAGGCGAATGCGCATTTTGCCTGCAAAGGGCAGGAAGAACAGGTTGGCAGCGCCGACGCCGTAGATGGTGGCGACGAAAGCCACAGCGATTCCGCGGCCGACTTCCTCAATCTTGTCAAGATGCTGCATGACCTGGATAAGGCCGAGCACGGCTCCGAGGATGCCGATGGTAGGCGAGAAGCCTCCTGCGGACTCGAAGACGGCGGGCAGGCGCTCCTCGCTTTCCATGGTGGAGTCGAGGCGGACGCGCATGATTTTGCGGAGATCGCCAGGTTCGGTGCCGTCGACAGCCAGCATGAGAGATTGCTTAAGATAGGGGTCCTGAATAGACGGGAGATCCTTATCGAGCGAGACGACTCCGTTGCGGCGCGCTTTATTGGCAAAAGCGACAAGCAGGAGGATGAGCTGGTTGTTTTGCTTGGCGGGACCGGTGAAGACGTTGCCGAGGCTGCGGAAGGCGGCGATGACGGTGGAGAGCGGAAACTGAAGGAGGACGGCGCCCATGGTGCCGCCGAAGACGATCAGCGCGGCGGTGGGCTGCAGGATCTGGCCCAGGTTTCCACCTTCGAGAAGCAAGCCGGCGACGATGCCGGCGATGGCCAGGGAGACGCCGGCGATACTCGCTTTGTCCATGTGAAGCTCCTTTTGCCACCCCGGGCAGGAAGACCTGTCGCCCGGGGCCCCGGCGGATTAGGCGTATCGGGCGTAGTGGCGCCGTGAAATGCTCAATCGCCGGAGCCTGGTTTGCAGCGAGTTGGCTCGGGAGAAGGGGGCAAGCCTGCGAGGTCGATGCCGGCTATCGAAGCCGCGCGCGGCAGATCGGCGAAGGAGGACAAGCGCCGGGCTACCCGCGCCAGCAGGGCTGCCCGGTAAGCCAGCACTCTTTCAGTAACTTCTTCACAACTCTCGCGGACAATCAGCTTTTCCCCATTGATGAGAGTGAGCATGGTGTCCGGCGAGGACTCTGCGGTTTTGATGAGGTCGCAGTTCAGAACGATAGGAGTGCCGTTGAGCCGGGTAAGTTCGATCATGGCTGTTCATCTCCTTTGGTGGAGTTATCGGCGGGGGGCGGGAAAGGTTAAAGAATTAGAACGAGAAGGGTGGAAGTGTCCAAGGTTGGACACAAAGGAGGGGCGGATAAAGTCCAGAAATGTGGTGCCGAAAAGATGGCCAGATGCGACGGGAACCGAACCGGAAACAGCCACCCAGGGTAACAAAAAAATGGGGACGCTTTCGGGGAAGGGCCGTAAATCAACGCATCCAACAAGGAGTACCCCATGTCCCTGGGTGTATTAAATAATCTCTCAGCGGTGTATGCAGAAAACAACCTGAACAACACTACCAACAGCCTGAACACGGTGCTGCAGCAGTTGTCTTCCGGATCGAAGATCAACTCCGGCGCGGACGACGCGGCCGGCCTTTCGCTGGTCGACGGCCTTCAGGCAAACTCAATGGCCCTGGCCCAGTCAGGAACCAACGCCCAGGAGGGTGTGGGTCTGCTGCAAGTGGCCGATGGCGCTCTCTCGCAAGTGACAAGCCTGCTCAACCGGGCCGTGACGCTGGCTACCGAAGCCTCGAACGGCACCCTCAGCTCCTCGCAGGATACGGCTGCGAACCAGGAATACCAGTCGATCCTGTCGGAAATTTCGAACATCGGCTCGACGACCACTTACAACCAGTCGGCGGTCTTCAACTCGAATACCGACATCTACACCGGCGACTCTACAACGACCGGTTCGTCGATCGACGATCTGAATATCCGGTCACTGTCTTCATCCAACGTGGGAGATACCGCTGGCACGATGGCTTATGGCCAAGGCGGCTCGAGCAGCAACGTATTTGTCGATTTAACGGCAGGCGGGACGAACGCGGCTGCAGTTGGCGACACACTTAACGTTATTGGAGCCACTACGCTTACGATCAATACGCTGTCCAGCACTGGAACAGTTGTGGCAAACTCCATTACGGTTGGCACGGGAAGCGGCTACGCAAACACTGCGCAGGGCATGATCAGCGCCATCAATGACTCAGGTTTGGGTGTGACCGCCAGCTTTACCACGGCTGCAGTGGCCGGGGATGCCGGCGCTGCTGCTCAAACCGACACCGGGATCATGATCTCCGGTTCAGTAGGGGCCGGCGCCGCGCCCACCTCTGCCAGTTTCAGCGGTTCTGCGACAGCAACAGGCGCAGCTAACGCAGATATCCTCACTGGCTCTGTTACCCTCCAGGTCGGCAATGGCGCGGCAACCACCGTGACCATGGCTCAGGTGGCTAAAGCGGACGGCATAGCCCAGGGCGCGGTCTCATTGAACGACTTGAGTACCTATATCACCGCAAACGCCGCTCTCGGGGTCACCGCGGGCGACAGCACCACCGGAACACTGACGCTGGCGAGCACCGCATCCAGCGATCCCGCTTTGAAGGTCACTTCGAACCTTGTCGACACATCCATCGCGGCGGGCCCAGCGGCGCTGACTTATACGGCGGCTGCCGCTTATAGCGACGGAATCGCCAACAACGGAACTTTTGCCACCACCGGTGTTACAGACTCAACGGCTGTCCAAACCGCTAATGCCACACTCCAGGATGGCACCGCCAGCAGCGGGGGTGGCATAGCAACCATCAGCTACACGGACAAATCCGGCCAGTCGCTAAGCGGCACCGACCTTTCGACACAGTCCGATGCGGAGGCTTCGCTGACCGGCCTCAACTCTGCCATCACCGCCGTAGCAGCGCAGGACGGCTACATCGGTGCGCAGATCAACACTCTGAATGCAGTCAGTTCCGTTCTCAGCACGCAGTCGGAGAACGTAACCTCGGCACAAAATGCGGTGCAGGCGACCGATTACGCGTCGGCAACCTCCAACATGTCCAAGTACGAAATTCTGAGCCAGACTGGCATCTCGGCTTTGGCGCAGGCCAACAGCATGCAGCAGGAAGTAACCAAACTGCTGCAGTAATACCAACCGGTAACAGGAAGAGGAGGGCGTCTAACCGGGCGCCCTCCTTTTGCGTGCGGGCTGATCTTTTCTGGCCGCGATGAGTTTTTTTCAATCTTGCTCTGCATTGGTTGGAACTTCGGCTGCTTTATTTCATTGCGGAGGGAGCTATGGGCACAGTAGGAATCAGTTTTGGGTCGCCGACCAGTGGAGCCGGTTTTGACGTGAGTTCGACCGTTGCCCAGATCGTGGGCAATTTGAAAAATGTGGAAACCCCTTGGAATACGCAGTTGACGGCGCTGGAAAGCCAGGACACGTCAATATCGAGTCTGGGGACGCTGTTTTCCGCTCTCTCAAACGACATGAGTTCGCTGACCGACGCCGAAGGCACCCTGGCATTGAAGACGGGTTCCAGTTCCGATACGAATGTACTGTCGCTGACCGCGGCCGACAACACGGCGGTTGCGGGGACGCATACGGTGGTGGTGAACAGCCTGGCGGCGACATCGAGCGGATACCTGGCGGAAGTTTCTAGTTCGTCGGACACGCTATCCGGGAAGATTACGCTCCAGACGGGCAATGGCACTACGCAGACCTTCGTGATCGGCGCGGGCACATCGATCGCCGGCACGACTTACACCGGGAGTGGGGCCGATTCACTCGCAGACCTTGCATCCGCGATCAACTCGTCCGGAGCCGGCATCACGGCGAACGTGGAGGGCGATTCGTCGGGGACATGGCTGAGCCTGACTTCGGGGACTTCTGGAGGAGCCGGGAATATCACGGTCATTAAGAACTTGCTCGCCGGCACAGGGCAAATCCTGGGATACTCCGGCACGGCAGGCGCGGACGCATCCGGATCAAGCCTCGCGACGACCTCAACCGGCACACTAACCGGAGTCGGAAGCAGCGACGACCTTACAGGCACGATGTCCATCCAGGTGGGCAGCGGAGTTGCGATATCGTTCACCATGAGCCAGGTGGCGGCGGCCGAGGGCGGCGGGAGCACCATCGGAGACGTTGCAACCTATCTGCAAACCCATTCTTCCGGGTTGGTGAATGCAACGACGGTGCCCAACAGCGACGGCACGGTCAGCCTTTCGTTGACTTCCGTTGCTGCCGGAAGCGCCGGGACGCTGGCGGTTAATTCGGACCTCATCGATACGGGTTCGACTTCGTTGGGCTACACCTCCGCGGTTACCGGTGTGGATGCGAGCCTGACGATTGACGGCAAGCCCAACATTCACAGCGCCTCAAACACGGTGGCCAATCTAATAGGCGGCGTCACCTTCCAACTGCTGGCTCCGAGCGCGGCGGGCGCGCAGGTGCAGGTGGTGATCGGCAATGACAATACCGATGTCGAGAGCACGGTGAACCAGTTCGTTACCGATTACAATTCGCTGGTCAGCGCCATGAATACGCAGGATGGGAACACCAGTTCGGGCACTCCCGAACCGCTGTTCGGCTCTCCCACGCTCTCTTTGTTGCAACAGCAGTTGATGAATGGCGTGAACACGGAAAGCCCAAACGGATATCTCGATGCGGTAAAGAATTCGTCGGATGCGTTGACCGGCTCGATCAATATTTCGCTGGCCGGCGGTATTCCCATGGGCTATTCCGGCGTGGTGGGCACCGACTCGGACGCGGCGACGAAGACCGCAGAGACAACCTCGACGGGAACCCTGAGTACGATCCTCCACGCTGACGATTACCTTTCCGGGTCCATAACCATCCAGGTGGGCAGCGGGCCAGCGTTTGGTGTCACTCTTGACGGCGAAACATCCAGCCTTAACACGCTTGCCGGACTCGCCAACACGATCAACTTGTCCCACATCGGGGCGAATGCGGTGGTAGTGACAAACACCGATGGTTCGTCGACCCTGTCGCTGACCTCTGAAACCGCTGGCAGCGGCGGCACGATGACCGTGACCTCAAGCATCGCGGACTCTACGACGCAGACCATTCAAGTTCCAACTACGGCCGGGAACAACACACTCGCGGGTCTGGCCGCCGCGATCAACTCATCCTATGCCGGAGTCTCGGCCAAAGTGGTGACCGGCAGCACTGGATCGCAGCTTGAGCTGGTGTCGTACACGCAGGGATCGAACGGCGCGCTGACGGTGACCCCTTCGATTACCGACGCGACAACAACAACACTTCTCAACTACAACAGCGAAGGCTCGGACATCAATAGCCTGACCACTCTGGGCATCAGCGTGAATAACGACGGCACGTTGACCCTCGACGCGACCTCTCTCGATTCGGTGCTGAATTCCGACTACAGCGGCGTGGTGGGTTTCTTTCAGAACGCAAACAGCTGGGGCCAGACATTTTCCAACATGCTGACCGACTCCGGCACGACAGCGGGCACAGGCGTTCTGGCGCTGGCTTCCGCTTCAAACAGCAATATCGAGTCGACGCTGAATGCCGATATATCGAAAGAGAACATGTACATTTCCGCGCAGCAGACGAGTCTGACCGCGGAACTGAACAGCGCCAATGAAATCATGCAGCAGTTGCCTTCGCAGTTGGATGGCGTGAATGAACTCTACTCGGCGATTACCGGCTACAACCAAAATTCAGGGGGCTAAGGAGCATTGCTTCGATGGGAAGTTATCAGGAACATGCACTGGAAAGCGCTTCGGCGGTGGATCTTGTGGTGGCGCTCTACGATGGGATGGTGCGTTTTTTGCACCTGGCCATCGCGGCGGTGGAGCGCGGGGACGAGGCCGGGCGGCGGGCCGCGGTGAAGCGGGCCCTGGATATCATCATTCACCTGCAGGCGCGGCTGCGCATGGATGTGGGCGGCCGGCCGGCGCAGGCGCTGAGCGAGTTCTACGCGTCGATCTTCGCGGAGATATTGCAGGCTTCGCAGTCGGCGTCGCGGCAGAAGTTTGAGCATGCGATCGACTGCGTGCGGAATGTGCGCGACGCGTGGCGGCAGGTAGCGAAGGACTCCGAGGTAAATCCTGCGCCTTTGCAGATGATGGCCAGGAGTTCAGGACGAGGTCAGTCAGGTTTTGACGGGGATGAGTGGGGCGGGAATTCGGCTGGTGGGTCGCGGTGGAATGCCTAGAGACAGGAAATAGGGACTAGGGACTAGGGAGCAGTCCCCAACTGTGCTCATTCGGGACAAGATATTAGCTCCCGGCGAGAGAAAACGGAGTGCTTTTTTAGTCCATAGGTCCCTCAGTCCCTAGTCCCCGCCTTTATCATCCGGCGACGGTTAGTTCTTCTTCGAGTTGCTGTTTCTGGTAGAGGCCGGCGTAGTAGCCGTCAAGGGCGAGTAATTCGTCGTGCCGGCCCAGTTCGACGATGCGGCCCTGATTGAGCACAGCGATCTGGTCGGCGTGGCGCACGGTGGAGACGCGATGGGATATGAGGATGGTAGTGGAGGCGGAGGTGTATCGGCCGAGGCCGCCCAGGATGCGTTCTTCGGTGTAGGTGTCGACGCTGGCCAGGGCATCGTCGAGGATAAGGATGGCGGGGCGGCGCAGGAGGGCGCGCGCGATGGCGCAGCGCTGCTTTTGCCCGCCGGAAAGGGTGACGCCGCGTTCGCCGACCATGGTTTCAAACCCTTGCGGGAACTCCTCGATCTCGCGGCGGATGTGGGCGGCCTCAGCCGCTTCAAGCATCTCTTCCGCACTTCGATCGGGTGCGCCGAAGGTGAGGTTGGCGCGGATGGTTTCACTGAAGAGAAAGGTTTCCTGCGGAACCATGCCGATGTTGCGGCGGAGCACGGCAAGCGGGTACTCGCGCAGCGGGCGGCCGTCGATGAGCAGAGAGCCCTCGGGCGATTCAAAGAGGCGCGGGAGCAGGTTGATGAGGGTGGACTTGCCGGAGCCGGTGGGACCGACGATGGCGAGCGAGGAACCGGCGGGGACCTTGAGCGAGATTCCGCGGAGAACCGGGGTTTCGCCATAGCTGAAATCGAGATTCCGGAATTCGATTTCGCCGTTGAGGACTTCGTCCCCGGGAATGGAAGGATCGGCGGAGCGGTCGTCAATCAGCGGTTCAGCTTCGAGCAGCTCGTCGATGCGGACGACGGAGGCGGTGCCGCGCTGGAAGAGGTTTACGACCCATCCCACGGCGATGATGGGCCAGATGAGGAGAATCATGTAGGTATTGAACTCGACGAATTGGCCGACTGAAATGCGATGAGCCTGGACGAGATGGCCGCCGGCGAGCAGGGTGATGACCATGGAGACGCCGAGGATGAACTCGAGTGTAGGCCAGAGCATGCCCATGAGCTGAACCAGGCGGAGGGAGCGGGCGATGTATTGGCGATTGAGTTTTTCGAAGAGGCCGATCTGAGATTCTTCGCGGGCGAAGGCGCGGATGAGGCGGGCGCCGGAGTAGTTTTCCTGGGCCTGGGAGGAGATTTCAGAGAAGCTTGCCTGGATGCGCTCGAAGCGGTCGTGAATTTTGTGGCCGAGGTACTGGACGACGATGCTGGCGAGGGGCATGGGCGCGAGGGCCACGAGGGTGAGCCAGGGGCTGAGGTGGAGCAGGAAGAACAGGGCGAAGAAGGTAAAGAAGACGGTGTTTGCGCTGTACATAAGCGCGGGGCCGAGCAGATTGCGGACGGCATTGAGGTCGTTGGTCATGCGGGCCATGACGTCGCCGGTGCGATAGCGCTGATAGAAGCCTGAGTCCTGGCGTTCGAGGTGGCGGAAGAGGTCGTTGCGGATGTCGAATTCGATTTCGCGGGAGATGCCGATGAGGATCCAGCGTTGGGCGTAGAGGAAGATGCCCTTGGTGAGGGAGATGGCGACGAGAAGGGCGGCGAAGAGGAGAATGGCGTTGCGGCTGGCCTGGTGTTTCTGCAGCGAGTCGACGGCCCAGCCGAGGACGCGGGGAAACTGGACGGCGGCGGCGTTGGTGGCGATGCATGAAAGCGTGCCCCAGACGTATCCCCAGCGGTAACGGCGCATGTAGCTGAAGAGGGGGCGAAGATCGCGGAGCATGGTTTTATTGTACGGGGAACAGGGCAATCGCATGAACGGCCGACGACAGGACGTTGACTGATAGGACGGCTTTGGCTGGGCTCTGAGACTGCTGCTTTCCGCTCAAAACCCCTGATTCGCGACGGAGCGCTGATCGTAACTCCTTTGTTTCGGCGGGGTGTAATTCTTGCTTGTATTTGTAAGTTGTTTATTTTCTATCGATTGCGATCTTCCATTTTATGTAACATGTTTGCTTTTCGGTACTTGCTGAAAAAAGAGGGGGTGGGGGTACCTGTTTTTGGGGTACAGACCGGCTCATTCCAGGCGAGCTGAAGGAATTGAGGGATTCTAAGTGTTTGGATCGGCATGAATCGATTGTGCGCGTTTTCGCGAATTAAGCTGCAAACTCCGGGGAAAGATTGAAGCAGCGTCCCGGATTGGCTGTGCTTGGACCGGATCGGCTTTGCCTGCATCAGGGCCGGTTTTCGCTTCGTGGTAACAGTTCTGTCAGCAAGTTTCTTCGTGCGATTGCCCTGGGCCGGTGCGCAGTGGTGCGGTTTCCGGTTTGCTGGTCATTCTTGTTAGAAAAATTCGGATAAGCCGACTTCGCAAGACTTATCCGCCAGACTGAGCGTTTTTTCGGGAGAGTGCATCCCATTTCCAATTGAAACCTTGCTTGATCCAGACTAACGCAAGTCCTGCGGAGCTAGAATTCTTGCATGTTCAACGCCGACGACGAATACACGCGCGCTTCCGTGAGCCGGCTCAGGGAGGTTGCACGGCAAGGAAGGCCGATAATCGTCTGGGTGGGTGCTGGTGCAAGCCGATGGGCCGGCCTGCCCTCATGGCGGGATTCTGCGATACAAATGCGGAGAATATTCGCGAAGGGTGTTCCAAGCTTTCCGGCAGAACTCGCCACTAAGCACATCGAATCGGAAAGCTACCCCGAGTTGTTCGAGCTCTGCAAGACGAAGGACGACTGTCTTTTCAACAGGACCCTTGTAGAACAATTCTCTTCGCCGACCGTGGGACCAGTCTACGAGCAGTTGATTTCAGGCCTTAAGAGGATCGCGCCTCAACAAATCGTCACCACCAATGTGGACCTGTGCATGGAGCAGTCGCTCGGTACAATCGATGTAATCGAGCTCTCAGACATAGAGCGCTGCGGCGAGAGCATCCTCAAGGGGAACCCCTTCGTCGCAAAACTGCATGGGTCGGTGTCAACGATTCAATCAGTAGTTTTCGCGAGTTCGCAGTATCGACAGATCATAGAATCCAAGAGTTTCCTCGCAGCGGCGAAGTCAATCTTTGCGCTGGGCTCAGTGGTATTTCTGGGATATGGGCTCAGGGATGACTACATATTAAACCTTCTTGCCGAGAACGATGCAGAGCATAGGTTGTTTGGTAGCGGCCCTCATTTCCTCATTACTAGTGAGCCGGGACCTCCAGACAATGGGGTGCACCGAATCAGCTATCAACTAAAACACCACCAGGACCACCGCGCAGCCCTGACCGTCTTTAACGTCATAGCTCAGGAAAGACTTCCGACTGCATTAAACTCCGCCATCCCCTCAGGTGACAGACGATCCCGAAAGAGAGAATCGGGATTCTACATAAGCGATTTCAAACCCTCCGGCACATACCCATCTAACGAGGCCTTTGAGGCTAATAACCCCCAGCAAATCTGGATAAATGCACGTTATGGCCTCGGGTTTGCTCAGGGCGAATTACCTAACAGCGAGACCGTCGCGTTCCATGACCTTGCAGTAGGGCTCACCTGTTTTGACCGCGTTTTCTTACCCCTAAGTTGTTTGGGGGTTTTCCATTTAAAGGCGACTTTTGAGGTGTTTTGGTCGTTGATAAATAGCGACGCGATTAGGTTTTTGGACATAATTCACAGTCCGATCTACGTGTCATCTCCGGAACGGCTCACTGGCGACATTGGAGTTGTTCTAATCCAAGAACCCGGGCACAAAGAAACACGGCCATCCATGACCATAGTTCGCAAAACGCTCAGCCCAGTACCTGGCAAAGAAGTGGAGGCCAATGCGCTGATCGATGGATTGGAATCGATCATCGTTTCATTCGGGGATTCCGAACTGCTTAACCTCGCTGGGATGGTGCGCAGCGGTCTCCTCCTACCGGCGGTTTCTCGGCTCTTGGGCTTCTCGGATTACTCGCAGCCCAACGCAATCCCAAGCTGGCTGGCCTACCCAACGCTGAGATTCGCCCATCTTATACAGACAGGACTAATTTGTAACCAATTAGGCATTCGAGCTGCGCGCGTGCCCTTTGGCGGCGAGTCACTCATAAGTGCTGCCTTCGGCATTGAACCCGGAGACCCAACGGCATACGACTATGCGAGCTATGTGATGGCTGGGGCGCTAGGCTCAAACCTAAGCGGTTACTTGGAAGCAAATCCCAGGATCCTTCTTAATATCCTAAGCTTCAGGGAGTCAACCGAGGGAGTTGCGTTACGCCGCGAAATCGCTGATCGCCTGGAAACGAACGACGGTACCGAATTCTCCACGGCGATTGAGGGGAGCCTCAAGAAAGCAGTTCCCGCGGCAGTCCTTCAGGCTGCGCGCAACAAGTTCTCGACATTGATAAAGGCGCAAAACCTTGTGGCGTCAGTCAACGCCGTATGGGCAAATCGAAGCACTACGGACGCCAGCCTCTGGCGCTGGAGGGCGCGATCCAGGGAGTTACTGCTCGCCGAGGCGCAATTGCGCAAGATCCGTTCAGCTTCCCCTTGCCTATGCGGGTCTGGCGACCGATTCCGAGATTGCTGCATGAGACCCTTGCTTGATCGCTAACGGCCACAGACTTCAAGCTGCCCGACAATACCGATCGAATGGGCGTCAATCTCGAACCCGCAGATTTGCTTCTGCCTCGACCGGATAGGTCCCCAAAAACGCCCAAGGGTCGTGGAGAACGGCGGCTGTTTCCATTGTTGGTGGGCGCGACCTGTGAAGGTGCGCGGCAAAAGTTCGCATGATCTCCGCAAGGTCTGGAACTCGGAGCCACCCGCCCTTTACGGATGGCTGGACTTGGCCTACGACGGCTATCCGATCAAACTGCTGGAATCGAACGCCGATGCGCCGACGGGTCTTGCTCAATTTGTGAGGGGCTGTCTGGATGTGCCTGGCTTCTGCTGGGTTGCACGTGAGTGATTCCATTGAAGTGCGGATATCCAGCGGATTTCACATCGTCCGGGAGGAAAAGCGCGGTTTTACCGCTGAGGCGAGACCGGGAATCGGTTATGCAAACAAAGGATGTTAATGCGATTCCTGACATTACGTGGGGGTGCGGAGGAGCAGGTAGCCGCCGGTGAGGCCGAAGAGGATGTCGGGGGACCAGGCGGCGAGGGCGGCGGGGAGATAGTTGACGTTGCCCATGGCGCTGAAGGTGCCGTCGACGACGAAGTAGGTGAGGGCGACGAAGATGGCGACGGCGATGCCGGTGAGCGAGCCGCGGCGGCCCATGGAGAGCGCGAAGGGAATGGCCAGCACGGCCATAACGATGGCCACCAGCGGATGGGCGAGCTTGTGCCAGAGGTCGACGCGCAGGCGCATGGTATCGAATCCGCTTTGGCGCAGGTCGTTGATGTAGTTCTGGAGCTGGCCGAAGTTCATTTCCTGGGCCTGCTTTTTTTCCTTCGTGAAGTATCCGGGGTCTTCGTGAATCTCGGCGAAGGAGGTTTTCTTGAATTCGCGATATCCCCAGTTCTCGGCCACGCTGGAGCCCTGGAAATCCCGCTGCCAGCCGTTCTGGAAGCGCCAGGATACGGATTTGGGGTCCCAGTAGACGCGGGAAGCGAAGATGCGCCGCGAGAGAGCGAAGGTAGCGGGATCGAACTCGAAGATGGAGAGGTTGGCGAACTCGTAGTGGTCGGGATCGAAGAACTGGTAGTAGAAGATGCGGGCGGGCTCACCGGAACGCGGCGACCCAAATATCCATTTTTGTTCGGGATGCAGGACGGTTTGCGCGGGACGGCCCTTGATGATGTTGCGATCGGCCTCCTGACGGCGATTGGCCTGGGGCAGGTAGTAATCGTCGAAGAGGAAGAGGCTGACGGCGAGAACGGCGGAGATGGCGATGATGGGGACGGCCAGCCGGTAGAGGCTGATGCCGGTGGCCTTCATGGCGATGATCTCGCTGTTTCGATTGAGCACGCCGAAGGTGACGAGGACGGCGATCAAGACAGCCAGCGGGGCAGTGCGGTAGAGCATCTCAGGCGTGAGGTTGACGAGATAATCGCCGACCAAGGTCAAGGGAGAGCGATTACGCAGGATGTCGTTCACCAGGTCAAAGAAGGTGAAGACGAGCATGAGGACGACAAAACCGGAGAGCACGAGAAGGAACGTTTTGAGGAACTCGCGGACAACGTACTCGTCCAAAATGCGCGGAAATGCGCCGCGCGACTTGGCGCGTTGGGCACGGGGCTGAAGGCGGTGAAGGAAACCGGAGAATGCAGCGCCGTTTGACTTGGCGGGTTTGGCGACGGGAGCGGGTTCCTGTTTGGGAGTCCGTACAGTCCAACTGGTGATTGCGCTGAGAACGCGGCCACCGCTGGCCATTTGCCACAGTAAAAACAGGCCGGCGGCGGCGAAGAGGGTGTTGGCGAGCCATACGGCGGCGAAGACGGGAATTTTATCCTGGCGCCCGAGAGCGGTGCCGATGAGGGAGAGCGAGTAATAGACGACGACCAGGGCGATGGTGAAGACCCAGGCGGAGCTCTTTCCGCCGCGGCGCGAGGCAACTCCCAAGGGAACGCCGACGAGCATCAGGACCAGGCAGGCTGCTGGATAGGCAAAGCGGTTGTGCAGCTCTATGAGGTAGTGCTTAGGGTCGGGGCCGTGCGTGCGTTCCAGCAACTTTTCGAGGGGGAGAGCGAAGATGAACGTATCGAGACGCCCCAGCTGCACGGTGCTCTGCTGGCTCAAAGTGAGCGGCGTATCGATGGTGTCGAATCTCTGAGTGTTGTATTGCTGCGGTTGATCGAGGACGGTTTCGTGTCGCGATCCATCGCGCAACCGCATCATGAGTTCTTGCGAGCTGTCGTTGACAACGGTGGCGGAGGCGGCCGTGGTGACGATGGGATTGGCTGCGTCGGTGACATCGACCATGAAGACCTGACGCCAGTTGGATGCGCCTGTGCCTGCGCGAACGTCCTGCACGTAGAGGACGGTGTTTTTGAAATCCTCGTAGAAGACGCGGGGCTGAATTTCGTAGGACGCCTGGGAGGTTTCGAGGGCCTGCTGCATTTCAAGGATGGCCTGATTGGCGCGCGGGGCGACCCAGATGGAGTTGGCCAGTCCGATGAGCGTGCCGGCAATGGCGACGATGGAGGCGACGCGGACGAAGTAGCCGATGCCCAGGCCGGAGGCGCGCATGGCGATGATCTCGCTGTCGGAGGCCAGGCGACTGAGGCCCAGCAAAATACCGACCAGAACCGCCATGGGAATGGTGACTTTGAACGTGTTGGGCAGCGTGAAGAGCAGAATCTCCATCACATTGTCGAATGTGGAGCTGTTGCGGACCACAACCTCGAGGATGTGGGGCAGGTCGCGCATGAAGAGAATGAAGGTGAAGAGCGCGCACCCGATGAGCGTGTGGGAGAGAATTTCGCCGAGGATGTAACGAGTTAGGATGCGCACAAAGTGGCTCGAATTTCAGTTTATCTTGCTGGTGCGGACGTAGCGGGGAGTTGGGTGGGAATCTGGCGTACTGTTTGCTGGTTCCAGCCGCGGAGGCGGAGGCTATTAGCGAGGACGCAGATGGAGCTGAGCGCCATGGCGGCGGCGGCCATCCAGGGGCTGAGCAGGATGTGAAGGCCAGGGTAAAGCGCGCCGGCGGCGATGGGGATGCCGATGATGTTATATGCCGCGGCCCATATGAGATTCTGACGCATGGTGCGGAGAGTTTGGCGGGCGAGATTGAGGGCGGCGGGGATGGCGGAGGGCTGGGCGCGCAGGAGGAGCACGTCGCCGGCTTCCTGGGCGAGGTCGGCGCCTGAGCCCATGGCGATTCCGGCGTCAGCCTGGGCCAGAGAGGCGGCGTCGTTGATGCCGTCACCGACCATGGCGACGCGCAAACCGGTTTGCTGGAGGGCACGAATGCGGGCGAGTTTGCCTGCCGGGTCGAGAGCTGCTTCCACCTCGGTGATTCCGGCTTGCTGAGCGATGGGCGCGGCGGCTGCGGCAGAGTCGCCGGTGAGCATCAGGACGCGGAGTCCGGCGTGGCGCAGGGCGGCAATCGCTTCGGCCGCATCGGGGCGGAGCGCGTCGCGAGCGTCGAAGCAGCCTGCCGGGATTCCGCCGATGGCCATCAGAAGACGAGTTGCGCCTGGCTTCGCTGGAGGAATTTTGTCCGGAAGAGGCGGAATGTGGAACTCCTCAAAGAGCGCTTCGTTGCCGAGCAGGCAGTCGTGTCCTTCCACCTTTGCGGTAAGGCCGCGGCCCGGGAAGATCTGGACATCTTCCGCCGGTTGCCAGACAAGTCCGCGCGCGCGGGCAGCATCGACAATGGCGTGGGCGAGGGGATGATTCGATTTTTCCTCGGCTGCTGAGGCGATGCGGAGGAGGTCGTCTTCTGTTTGTCCGCCGAACGGATGAATAGCCTCCAGCACTGGACGGCCGACGGTGAGAGTGCCGGTTTTGTCGAGGACGACGGCGTCTCCGTGGGCAAGGCGGCCGAGGCGTTCAAGGGCTTCTCCGCCTTTGAACAGGACGCCAAGTTGCGCGCCGCGGCCTACTGCCACAGTGAGGGCGGCGGGTACGGCTAATCCCATGGCGCAGGGGCAAGCGATTACCAAGACCGCGACTGTGCTGGCGATGGCCAGCGACGGCGAATGGGCGGCGATGAGCCAGATGACGAATGTGAGAACCGCGAGGCCGAGAACGACTGGGACAAAGATGGAACTGGCTCGATCGGCGAGGCGCTCCGTGGGCGCGCGGGAGCCTTGAGCCTGCTGGACCATGCGGGTGATTTGGGCGAGGACGGTGGCCTCGCCGAGCGACTCAGCACGGCAGGTGACGGCGCCGTCGTAATTGAGTGAGCCGGCGAGGACGCGGCTGCCGGGTTGTCGATCGAGCGGTGTGGATTCGCCGGTCAGCATGGATTCGTCAACGGTGGTGCGGCCTTCGAGGATGGTTGCGTCTACCGGGAAACGCTCGCCGGGGAGGACGAGGATGCTGTCGCCGGGGCGAATTTCGGCGAGAGGCACGACGGCCTGAATGCCGGCATGGATGCGACGGGCCGTGACGGGACGCAGGCGCGAGAGCGAGTCGAGCGCCGCGAGGGCACGGCGTTTAGCTCGGGCTTCAAGGGATTTGCCCAGGAGCAGAAAGCCAATGATCATGAGAACGGCGTCGAAGTAGACTTGCCGGTCGAGCGCGGGCCAGATTGTGGCATAGGCGGAGTAAAGGAAGGCGACGCTGGTACCCAGGCTTACCAACGTGTTCATGTTGGTTGTGCCGTGACGGAGGGCGCTGACTGCGCTTACGTAGATGCCGCGACCCGCCCAGGACATAACAATTGCGGTTATAACCAATAGGAACCAGCGAAGCGGATCTTGCGGCAGCCTATAGAGCCACGGAAGGACGCGCATCAAGGCATGATCGAGCCCGCCCATGGGAGAGCCGAGGGGCATGGCGAGCAGCATGGCCGCGGCGCCAGCGGCTAGAGTCACATAGGCTCTGCTGGCGGCCTCGGCAGTATGGTCGTGGGCGTGGGGGCCTGAAAGAGAATCGCTTGGGCGGGGAAGCACGGCATCGTATCCGGCTCCGCGGATGGCGTCGACTAACGCCTGGGGCGCGGCAATGGCTGGATGGAAGACTACGCTGGCGCGATTGGCGATGAGATCTACGTGTGCGGATTCAACACCGGCTGTGGAGCGTAACGCGTCTTCGACGTGATGCTGGCAGGATGCGCAGGTCATGCCGATCACCGGGAGGGTGAGCGACTCTGTTGCGGGCGCGGGCACTTAGTCTTCCAGCCGCGCGGAGTAGCCGGCCTTGGCCAGAGCGGCAATTGCGAGATCGACGGGCGCGGGGCCCTCGGCGAAAGCCAGTCGGGCAGCACCAAGACGCACTTCCTGCACCTTCACACCTTCAGCCGAGGCGAGCGCCTGACTGACGCGGCGAATGCAGGAGCCGCAGTGCATTCCATCGATACGTAAAGAGAATTCCGACATGATGATTACCTTGTTGATTTGATGATAGAACGGCGGGAAAGGTGCGGGGGCGGGGAAAGGCGCTGGCGCGCAGATGTTCCGGGGCGTGCGCTGAGACGGCCAGCGCGCTATGGTATAGGGTTCAGGTGTTCAGGGGATGACGATGCAAAGAGAGTTTCCAGAGGCACCGCTTGCGGGGGTAGGTGCGGTGATTGTGCATGAAGGCCGGGTGCTGCTGGTGCGGCGCGGAACGGAGCCGCTGCGTGGGGAGTGGTCGCTGCCGGGAGGCCTGATTGAGGTGGGCGAGACGCTGCTAGCAGGGGTGGTTCGCGAGGTGAGGGAAGAGACCGGGCTTGCGGTTGAGCCGGTGGAGTTGATTGAGCTTCTGGACCGCATTCATTGGGAAGGCGAGCGGGTTCGGTACCACTACGTGATTGCGGACTACCTGTGCCGCGTGGCGGGCGGCGCGTTGCAGGCAGCTACCGATGCGGATGCGGTGCGATGGGTTGATCGGGCGGAGTGGGGTGGCCATAATATGTTGCGGCTGGACCCAGAGACTGTGCGGGTGATGGAGATGGGCTGGCAGAGGGCGCGGTCGATTGAAGCTGACAAGCTTGAGGGCAAATGAAGTTCGCGAGACGGTGTTGGAGTTTGAGCAGCAGCGATCGGTGTGGTTGAACAGCGCTGGCTGTGCTTCAGAGGGCGTGCTTGGCGGTCAGCGCTGGCTCCGGGATTCTGGTTGAGCTGGCGATCCATCGAATGGAACTGGGAAAGAGCGAAAGGGCGAAGGGCGCGAGAGTACGGCCGGGCGTTGTAACCATGGCTCGCGAAAGTAAAGTAGCCAGCGACATGCCGCGATGAAGATGCGCGTGGAGCGTGCGGTGGTATTGGCTGCTGCTTTTGCCGTCAAGAACCATTTGGGCGGCGAGGGCTGCGCTGTGCAGAGCGATCGACATGCCATCGCCTGTGAATGAGGGAATGACGGCTGCCTGATCCCCGATGCACCAAAGGCCGTTTGGGCGTCCGGCTAGATATCCGTAGGGGATGGATGCAATGGCCAGGGGCTGCTGACTCATAGGCTGTGCGCACTCGAGGAGATGACTTAGCTGGATGTTGCGATCAAGTATCTCGGCAAGTAACTCAGGCCATCCACCAAGCTTGCGCAAGTTAGTGCGGCGGACGACGAGGCATAAGTTGGCTATATCTTCCTCTACCAGGCAAAGGCCTCCATATCCGCCGGAGAAAAGGAATAGCTCCATATATTCGCGGAGGGATTCAGTTTGAGCGGGTGCGAGACGCCAATGGAGCTTGAAGCCTACGAGGTCGCCTTGCGCGCAGGGAGCGCGTTCGAATCCGCGCAGGGTGTGCTTGCCGGTGGCCAGAAAGGCGGTGGGCGCTGACCAGGAAGCGCCGTCGCGGAGTTGCGCGTGCCACTGGCCATCGCGATTGGCGAGGCTTTCGACGAAGGCGCCTCGCTGCACGTTGCAGCCTGCCGCCGCGGCGCGCGCGAGAAGCGCCTCGTCCAGAGCGTAACGTGAGAGAGAGAGGGCGGTGAAAGGCAAGACTGCGTGAACAACTTTTTTGTTTACCGACAAGCGAATGAAGCGGATGGTTGCCGCGCCCAGAGCGAGCGGGTCGACGCCGGCACCGCGGAGATACTCGACGGCCTCACGGCTGAGAAACTCGCCGCAAACTTTATGATGCGCGGCACGTTCCTTTTCAAGCAGAGTTACTTCGCGTCCAGCGGAGGCAAGTTGAATGGCCAGCATGGGGCCGGCGAGGCCGCCTCCGATTACCAAGTGGCCGGTCGATGTGCAGGCGGGATTCATTGCTGATTTCTCCGGCTTACGCAGAGCATAGCGGGGATGAAACTCCGGATCTTGATTTGGTGGCTGAAGACGATGTTGTTACGCGGCATGGAAGAGCATTGTTTCAGCCGTTAATCCGGGACCGAAGGACATGGCGCAACCCAGTTGGCCAGGCTGCGCCGCACGCATGATCTGCTGCAGAACAAACATGACAGTGGCTGAAGACATGTTGCCGTATTGAGCGAGGACAGAGCGCGAGTGAAGGAGCGCATCGGCGGGCAGGGCCAGTCCTTTTTCTACCGAGTCGAGGATAGAGCGGCCGCCGGGATGGACTGCCCAGAGATCGACGGAGGCCAGATCGTTTCCTCGGGTCACATTGCTTCCCAGTTCCTTGAGGGCGCGACCGATCTCGCCGGGAACCTGTCCGGATAAGTGCATGTCGAAACCGAGCTCACCGATGCGCCAAGTAATCAAATGGCTTGTCTCGGGGATGTTGACGGCGAGAAAGCTATCGATGGCGAGGCCATGCTCTTCCGCACTGACGAGGGATGCGGCGCAACCGTCAGCGAAGACGAGGAAGGAGAGGACCTGTTCCAATTCTTCCGTCTCCTGGAAGTGCAGCGAACAGAGTTCAAGGTTGAGCAGCAATACCTTTGCATCAGGGACTGAGCGAACAATGTGATGGGCCGATTTGAGGGCATTGATGGCGGCATAGCAACCCATGAATCCGATCATGGTTCGTTCCACCGAGGGGTTAAGTCCCAGGTGGCTGACCACCTCGAAGTCGAGGCCGGGCGCGTAGAGTCCTGTACACGAAGTGACTATGACATGGGTGACACGACGGCGATCATCTTCAGTGAGTGAGAGCTTGTCGAGGGCGGACTGCGCGAGGCGCGGGGCGAAGCGCTCAAAGAACATCATGCGGCGGGCGGTGGGGGGGAAATCTCCCGGCACATAAACCTCTTCCACATCTTTCCACTTACCATCTTCCGTTGGGACGGGCTGCACGAAGGAGTAGCGGTGTTCGATGGCCGACAAGCGCGCCATGCGGCGGAAGAGATTGCGGACGGTACCCTCGGGAACCATGCTGGTGGCAAAGTCAATGAAGGCCCGATGAACGTCGTGTTGTGGAACTGCAGTGGCGATGCGGTTGATGTGCGCTCTAGTCATTCGTGCCCTCGGGGGATCGCAGTTTTCGTCCACACACCAAACTTTACAAGCAGTCTACACTGCCAGGTGTCATAGGAAAGTAATGATCGAACCGGTCGCAGTTAGGTCCTGGCAGGCTCTCAGCCTTGGAAGGAGAGAGGTGAAATCGTCAGCGGTAGCGGCGTGTGGCTTTGATGACCACGGAAAAGACACCGGACTCATCCCGGGCGACAAGAAGGGAAACATGCCGGTTGATGGCGAATTCGGCCTGGATTAATTGCTGGCCGGTGGTATCGACATCGGTGGCATAGGTGAGCGTGACGCTTCGTCCTAGTTGTTCTTCGACGATGATCCGGGACGTTGAGTTTCCCAGTGCGCCGATGTAGTTGGGGTCGACTTTGACCGAACCAGCGCCGAAGAGTTTTTGCACGCGGCTGCTGACGGTGGCGTTGAGCGCGCCGCCGAGGAACAGTCCGGTGGTGGGGTTGGCGGCAGTTTGCTCTTGCTGCTCGGTATAGAGGCGCTGCTGACTGCCGGTGCGGCCGAGAGCGAGCAGGGCGACAATGTCGGACTCGGCGAGCGGCGGATCGCTGCGGTAGGCGAGGGCTATCTTCCCACCTGGCGTACCGTTAATTCCCATTGTGATGTCGTAGTCCTCGACGCGCGCGGTGGCGGTGAGGTCGATGACGGGCTCGATGCGGACGGGATTGGTGAAGTAGATGTCGCCGTGCTGAAGGTCGTAGCGGGTTCCGGCGATGGTGGCGGTGCCTTCGGTTACGGAAATACGACCCAGGACTGAGGGCGAGGCGACGGTGCCACGGACGTGCAGGTCAACGTCGCCTGCGAGCTTGGCAAAGGCATTCTGGAAGTTCAACTGGGGCGATGAAATGACATGCACATCGAGCCGGATGTGATTCGAAGGAGCATCCGGCGGAGCTATGTTCTGCACGGCGTTGGCCTGAGCAGCCAGGGATGCTATGTCGAGATCGGGACTTAATGTGAATCGAGTTAGGAGAATGTTTCCGCTGAGGAGGAGGTTGTTCAGCGAGCCTTGCATGCGGAGAGTGGCATCGGCCTGGGAACTGACACCCTGCGGGTAGCGAATGCGAATGCTCTTGCCGGTTACGGAAAGATCGGCGTAGATGCCGTGTTGATAAGCCAGGGACCCTGTGACGCTGAGGGGGCCACCACCACTCATGGCGGTCAACGACTTAACCTCGAGGCGGTTCTGGTTGAATTCGAGCGTACCGTGCAACTGACTCAGGCCGTTGGGAATGTCCTCCCATGAAAGCGACCCGTTCTGGATATCGACGCGGCCCTGCATATTGGGATTCCTGAACGGGCCGTGCGCTTCCACCTGGAAGGTGGTAATTCCCTCGGCGGTTAGATCGGGGTCGATGGTCTGGGCGAGTTTCAGATTGATGGAGCCGCTGGCGGCAAGGTCAAGCTGCTGCTTGTCCCTGAGATCGAGGCTGCCTTGCAGGTGAACGTCGGTGTCCTCGCCGGTGACATGCAGGGGATCGAGAACGACGCGCTCGTTGGCCATGGCCGCGTGGAGTCCACCCTGGCTTTGCAGGTGGACCCCACCGACAGTCACCTCAAGTTGCTGAAGACGGGCATCACCGTGAAGCAGGCCCGGCTTGGCGAGAGGGCCTTCAATGTTGACTGTGCCGGCCAGGGAGGACTCACCGCGGATGCTTTCGATGTGGGCCATTTTGATGAAAGCGCCGATGTCGAATTTGGAAAACTCGATATGGGTCTGCGTGGCAAAGTCGCCGCTTAAAGCGGTTTGGCCAGTCAGATTGAGTTCGGCTCCCTCGAGTCGAGTGGATGCGTCATAGATTAAGGCGCGGTTGGCGGTGTGGGCTGTAAACACGAGGGTGCCGAGGGACTCTCCCTCAAAAGCGAGAGCATTGAGTGTGCCGTGGGCCTCGAGACGAGGGTCGTCTATAGAGCCGGAACCGGTCACGGAGAAGCCCAGTTTCCCGGCGGCCTCCAAATCCTGGCGGCGCACGCTCTCGATCTTGCCGACATCGATGCCCACACCCTTGGCGTCCAGCTGGAACTGGCGGGATTTGAGATTGTAGCTGCCAGTGGCTGAAACCTTGCCAGCATCATCATTCACGGTGATGGATGCGAGCTTGACGACCTGGTTGGCCAAGGATCCCTGCGCGCGCAATCGGGCAATCGGCTCTCCGTAGACGGTGCCGCCTTCCAACTCGACCCAACCGGAACCGGCAAGGGCGTGGATGGGACCGTCGAGTTGAGCCATGGCGCTGAGCGTGCCGGCGATGGGTAGATTCTGGCCGGTTAATGGAAGTACATCCCCCATTTCGACCTTGTCCGCGCGAGCGTGGAGGTGGAGCGAGGAGTTGACGTCGAATGCCGAAGCGGCCTGGCGGCCGGGAGCGGAATCAAGCGTACCGTCGAAGGCGATTTCAGATTTACCGCGCTGCATCTGACCGTGAAGGATGGCGATTTTGTTAGCGGTATAGCTTCCGGTGGCTTCGATTGAATCCCAGTGGACGAACCCGGGCTGGACAGTTTGCGGCGGCAGCGGCTTGGGATGGACCTTCCTGTCAATCTGAGCGAGTTGGATGGGCTGTACAGGCAGCATTTCAACGGAGACTTGCGAGGCTTTGAGACTTCCGGCCAGGTGGGGATCGACGAGTGAGCCGGTCCACGTACCCTGGAAGTCGCCCTGCCCGGTGAGAGCCACCGGCAAGGCGGCGACGCCGGACTTGCCATAGCGCGTGAGGCCGAGGTCGCGGAGCGCCGTGTCAAATTCCGAGAGGTTGTGGGAATGAAAGCTGACGGACATACCGGAGGGGCTGGAGAGGGGATACGCGCCGAGACGGCCGTGCGCCTCCACTTCGCTGGCGAGGGTGTGCAACTCGAATTTGCGCAGGTCGACGGCGCCGTCACGCTGGGTGTAGGTGGCGTCCACGGTTCCGTAGGTGGGAACTTCAGCAGCCACGGGCTGCGCTGAGGGGCTGAGGCTGAACGACGCGCCGACCTCAACCGTGGCGATGTCGCCGTGGGACCATTTGGCCGTGGCCGGACCGTTGAGGCGGGTGTCCAGGCCGAGGCGCTGGTAGGGCCGCTGGCCGACCATGTCGAGAAGAGTGTCGAGGGCAACGTCTTTGAAATTGGCAATAACTTTACCGTTGACGGGAATGATGACTGGGGGTGGACGTGGAATTGTGGAGGGGTTGCGGTCCGCGGGGGCTCGCATGACGGCAATGCCAGGATTGCGCATGGTCGCGGAGGAGGGCATGATGGGCAACCAGGGGTTGAGGTCGACTTCGCCTTCAAGCTGGCCGCCCTGATGCAGGCGAGCGACGATGGAGGAGACCGTCAACTGTCTTGGGTCGGCATGGATGTGCGCGTCGAGACCCACGCCGGTGGCCACGACGCCGGTTCCGATGTACGATCCGCCGTCAATGTGGATGCTGCCGTCCGCGCGGAATTCTCCACCATCGCCCACACTGTCGAGATCGAGGCGCGCTATGCCTTCAGGGGCGAATTGATAGCCGAAGATGGGTTCCAGCATCTCCATGTCGAGGTCGCCGGCGATTTTGGCCTGCCAGCGGGGCTCGCTAAAATTGTCTAATTTGCCGGAAATCTCCAACGTATGTTCGTGGGAGGGAATGCTGCTTTTGCCTTGGGCTTCGGTGGTGAGTCGAAGCGAACGCAGATAAGCCGCGGAACGTGTGAGGTCAAGTGTGGCCTGAACGTGTCCGAGCACTGACGGCTCACCGTCGCGCGAGAGGTTGAGATCGGCGGCTGCCGCCTCGATGCGATAGCTTTCGGGCGAGGTTTCCAACGCTGATGCGGCGGGCGACGATGCGGCGGAGGACGATGCAGCCGTGGAGGTTTCGGGAGTCTTTGGAGTGGCGGCAATGTAGCGAAGGAGCAGGGAGACGTCGTTGGCCTGGAGGTCGAGCAGCGCAAACCGGTTCTGGAAGTCGAAGGTGGCGGCCCGGTTTTCGTAGTCGAGGCTGCCTTGCTCGATGGAGACGTGGCCGGCTTTGGCGTCGAACAGCGTATCGAGCGAGGGATTGCCCGTTTTGGCGGGCCGGCGCGGATGAGGCTGATTGGTGGCGCCGTCGGGATAAACGATGAGGTGGAACTCGGGGCGGGAGGCATCGAGATCGCGGAGGAGGAGGTGCGGGCTCAGGGTTCCGAGAAGATAAAAGCGCACGCGCAAGCGAGCGACCTTGGCGTAAGGAGCTTCGCCGGGAGCTTCAAGCCCGTGAATCACCAGTCCGTCCGCGTCGGCTTCCAGACTGAGCAGATCCCAGTGAAATGAGGCAATCTCAGCCCGGCCACCGAACGCCTGTTCTATATGGGCGATCAAGCGCTCGCGGACGAAGTTCTCGAAACGAGCGGAGCTCAAGAAGAAGTAGAGGCCGATGACCGCCGCGACCAGGAGGACGGCCAGTGCGGCCAGAGAAAGGGGAAGGTGGCGAAAGAAGAAGCGCCGCAGACGGCTGGGGCGTGCCGGGCTGGACGGTGCGGACGTGGCGGCGGATTCGGGAGGGATGGGAGGAGGTTCGCTCACTGGTTGCCTCCTTTCGGAGCAGGGGCCGGAGCAGGCGGGCCTGGCGCGGCGGGGGGGGCTTCAGGGGTTGGGGCTTCCAATGTTGGGGCTTCCAGCGTGGGGTCCAGCACTTCCACATCGCCCTGCTTGCGCAGGTCCTCGAGCCAGTCGTCGAACATGAGATTGACCTTTTGCTGAAGCAGGATCTCCTCAATGCGGGCGGATACGTCGGCGAGCTTGGGGATTGATTCGCCGTGGGTGTATTCAGGCGTCAGAGTGTCGCGGTAGTACGTTTCAATTTCCTGCGGGGTAATGCGGATGCCGGGACGGAATCGCCGCTCGATGAAGCGCAGGATTTCGAGTCGATAGCGCAGGTAGCTTTCCACGCGTTCCGGTGAGAGGCCGTGCGCGGCCAGGAATGCTGCCCATCCGGCATCGGAGGCGCAGTTCTGGCGGATGCAGGGCGGGATTTCTGTGCGAAGTTCCATCAGGCGTGCGTTCACTTCAGCCTGCGTGGGATTGGCGGCCTGTTCGTCTTCCTGGCGAATCTGCTGCTGAATGAGCGACCGGGCGATCAATTGCTCCATTGCCCGCCTGCGCGTAAGGGCGCCGAGGCCGGCGTTGCCGGGATCGAGAACGGAAATGCGGATTTCGTCGTCGAGGTCGCTGGAGAGAATGGCATGGTTATTGACCACAGCAACCACCTTGTCGAGGATCACGGGAGAGGAGGCGGACGTAGATGCGGAATCGGTTGCCTGCGC
>Ga0181537_10001165_pt1 | contig 24421 bp, 18 predicted proteins | sample PEATcosm2014_Bin_39_FD_119765 | JGI IMG/M metagenome (GOLD analysis project Ga0181537, IMG submission 119765) | Peatland microbial communities from MTU Mesocosm Facility, Houghton, MI, USA - PEATcosm2014_Bin23_10_metaG | ecosystem: Environmental > Terrestrial > Soil > Wetlands > Peat | place...
AAGCAGTAAAGTCCATAACTGACCATCCGCTTCGGAGTCTCGCGCATCGTGATGCCGAAAACCACAGACGCGAAAAGCGCAAACAGAACAACCGCCGCAAAGTGAGAAGGCCTGAACATTACACCTTTCTCCCTGTGCGAAGATTGTGCGCATCCACCGCGGCGATAACATTCAACAATCCGGCCACCACAATGAACCGCGTACCATAGTCGCCGGTCGTCACCTGCACCTGGTCCGCACCCCATCCAGCGGCCCGGGCCACAACGTAAAGCAAGCCGTTCCCCAGGTCGCCGGCGAATCCAAGAATGTCCAGGATTTCGCGCGCGCCCCCATAAAGCTTGCCCTGCATCGCAATGCCGAGACCGAACATGCCCACGATGGACAAAGAGAGCAGCGCCCCGCGTCCCCATTTGCGCACCAGAAAATGCCCCGCGCCCGGCACCAGCCACCCGGCTATCAGGGGAAGGTACACAAACCCTTGCTTTGATTCTTTTTGAGCCAGGGAAATCTTATTAGGAGTTGTTGCCATTCCTCTTAGACTATATCGCACCAAAGCTGTCGTCAGTTGTCAGCAGTCAGTCCCTAGTCCCTAGTCCATAATCCCTCGGTCCCTCAGTCCCTGGACCGCTTCCCGTTGTCATCGGAAATCTGTCATCTGCAATCTGTAATCTGTCATCTGTAGCCTGTCTTCCCACAGTTTCACATTTTCACCGGCTCGCTCTTGGGCATTTCCCAGGTGAGCTTTCCCTATACCTGGGCATTTCCTTAGTGAGCTTACCCCCCATTTGGTTCATTTCCCTACCAACCAAACCCCCAATTGGTTGGCCTGGAGGGTTAGCCCTTCGGCTTTTTATCACCTTATAAGCAGACGTTTATCGATTCTGTTCACCTCGCAGGCCAACCGTTGCCCGTATTGCTCACCCTTAAGGTCCATGTTCGGCAGGTCCGGCGTAACCCTGCATGGTGAGCTATTGCGACGGAGAATGGCCAATAAATTTATTTGCCCACTGCAGGAACCACTTCATATTGGGCGCGTCGGTATGCCCTCCGTCATGCTGCCGCCAGGCCAGTTGCCCATCCAGCAGCCCCTGGTTCACCGGAGGCATTTTCGCAGTCTGGTAGTTGCCCTCAACCGCCAGCCCCTTGGCTCCAAGTAAAGCAAATACACGACTTGCATCCACAGTAGCCATGAAGCTGCCCTCGTGGTCAAGCCAGTGAGCATCGCCTTTTTCCGGGATGCCGTAGCTGATAAACGTAAGCCGGGGCGCGCAAAGCGCAATCAGTTCGTTCGAGTCAACAGGAATGTCGCCCGGAGTCATCTTGCCAAAGCTAGCCTCTAAAGCCCCGTATTTCAAGAAGTTACCAGCCATCCAGTAGTACTCGCCACCGGTAAGGCTCTCCACAGCCTCGCCAAAGTTCCGCCGCAGCAGCGTCGCCCCACCCTTCCCGGACGACCCGACCAGAACCATGGCAAACCTCTGGTCGAATGCCATGGTCACCAGAGCGGCTTTGCCGTAGCGCGAAACTCCTTCAATTCCAACATGTTGCGCGTCGACTCCGGGTTCGGTTTCAAGATAGTCGAGCCCCCGCCCAGCGCCCCACGCCCACGCGCGCAGCGCTCCCCAGTCTTCAGGCTTGCGCGGCTGGCCCTTGTTAACCAGGCCAATGATGCCGCGCGTAATCCCTGCGCCATCATCAGCTTGCACGCTGGCCGGATCGAACAAGGCGAAGCCCCAGCCGGCCGCCACAAGTTGCCAGGTGTTAGGCGGGTCGCCGTCTTCATTCAGCTCGGGACGCGGGAAGAACGGGCTCTCCTTCAGCGGTTCCCACGCGGGGTGCGCCGCAAAAATATCCTTGAGCGACGGGTCCTGCTGCAGCAGTAAAGCCTTCCAGGCATTGTTGATACGGGCAAGATCTTCCCCGCGCGGCTCGTTGGGATTGGGAAAGCCGGCGCGGCCAAACATCATGAGAACCGGCACCGGGCCTTTGGCGTTGGCAGGCGTCACCAGCGTCATGTGGATACGGACTTTGATGGCAGGATAAGCGGCGTTATCCACCTCACCAATAAGGTCTTTAGCCACAATGGGGGTGAAGCCGAGAAGCTCGTGATCGACCGTAGTAACCGTCCAGGTGACCTTGGGGACATTGGCGGGAACGCGCCCGTAGACGTATTTCGAATACATCTCGACAATCTCCGGCCGCCGTTGGTCCCACCACACTTTTGCAGTGGTGACCTTTTGTCCGTTATTGAGCGTAAGTGGTTCAGGGACAGCGGGATAAGGGTTTGCCAGCGACTCGTCGTAGTTGGCGTGGTCGGGGGCTTTTTCGTTGCCGCTGGGACCGGGCCGCAGCGCCTTGATGCCAAGCTGATCCATCATGTTCTGGTGATCCTGCTCGGCGGTAAAGGTAACGGGGGGCGGCGTTGCGGTGCTCTGGGCGAAGGCGGAAGCAGCGTGGACGCAGGGAAAACCGAGGCTCAAGATGAACAAACGAAAGGAAAGACGCACTGGAATGGCCCTCAATGGTATGCTGTCTGCGTTCTGAACAAAGCGATTTACTTAGGGAAAATCATGGTAAACCGTCCGCTATGAAACAGGCACTAAGAATCCTCGCAATCGCTGCATTTGCTGTAGTTGCGAGCTGCGCGTGGGGGCAGACGGGCGCTCGCCGCACGGCGAAAGGACAGCCGTGGGTGGCGAGCTGGGGAGCTTCACAGCAGGTTCCCGAACCGCAAAATGCCTTGCCCGCGGAGGATCTGCGCGACGCGACTCTGCGGCAGATTTTCCACTTGTCGGTGGGAGGAACGGCCCTCCGCGTGCATTTGTCGAATGCATTTGGGACCGAGGCGCTGCATTTTACTTCCGTGCACGTAGCGCAGCCGCTTTCTCCCGCGTCGCCGGCGATTGAAGCGTCAAGCGATCGAGCATTGACGTTTGCAGGGAAGAGCGATGTGACGGTTCCACCGGGAGCGGAGTTCGTCTCCGATCCGGTGAATCTCGAGGTAAAGGCGCTTTCGGACGTCGCGGTAAGCTTTCACCTTGATAACCCTCCGGGGTTACAGACGGGACATCCGGGATCGCGGGCAACTTCGTATTTCGTGCATGGGGATTTTGTTGGTGCGCCGAATCTGGCGGAAGCAAAACACGTTGACCACTGGTACCAGGTCTCGGGGATTGATGTGGAGGGAGCGCGGGGAGCGTCCGCGGTGGTGGTGCTGGGTGACTCAATCACGGACGGTCACGGAGCCACGACGAACGGGAATGACCGCTGGACCGATGTCCTGGCCGCACGGCTACAAGGCTCGCATGATGCACATAAAATTGGAGTTACCAACCATGGCATCGGCGGGAATCACTTGCTGACGGATGGGGCGGGGCCGAATGCGCTGGCGCGCTTCGATCGCGATGTGCTGGCTCCGGCGGGCACGCGCTGGGTGATTGTGTTTGAAGGTGTCAACGATTTGGGCGGGCTGGCGCGGGAGGGCGAGGTGTCGCCGGCGGAACATGCCGCGTTTGCGCAACGGATCATTGCCGCGTATGAACAGATCGTCGCGCGGGCACATGCGCACGGGTTGCGCGTATATGGAGTGACGATTACTCCGTATGTGGGGTCGGGATACTACCACCCAGGGCCGTTGAGCGAGGCGGACCGGGAGGCGGTGAACACATGGATCCGCACGTCGGGAGCTTACGATGCAGTGATCGACTTCGATGCCGTAGTGCGCGACCCGCAGCATCCCGATCAGTTGCTGCCCGCATACGACAGCGGCGACCACCTGCATCCCTCGCCCGCCGGGTATCAGGCAATGGGAAGCGCCATACCGCTAAGGCTTTTTACACGCTGAAGGCAAAACTGCCAGCTGGTGTGCTTAAATGCGCACAAGTTCGCGTTGGATTTTGCCGGTGACCCAGGCTTTGCCGGGCGCTGTAAGCATGTCGATTTCGCTGCGCACCCCGAATTCCGGGAGATAAATGCCCGGCTCGACGGAGAAGCAGGTGTTGGGCAGGATGCGGCGCTCATCGTGTGTCTCGAGGTTATCGAGGTGCGCGCCAGGGCCGTGGATCTCATGCGCGATGTTGTGGCCGGTGCGATGGGTGAAGAAGTCGCCGAAGCCTGCGTCGCGGATGACGGCACGAGCGGCATCGTCGGCCTGATAGCCGCAGATGGGGCTGCCGGCTGCGAAGGCTTGCTCGACGACGGCGATAGCGGCGTCGCGGGCGTCGCGGACAGTTTCAAAGACAAGCTGCTCGCGATCGGTAGGCTCGCGTCCAATGACGCCGGTCCAGGTGATGTCGTAGAAGACGCTGCCCGGCGTGTCGAGGCGTCCCCAGATGTCGATGAGGATGAAGTCGCCTTCGCCGATCAGGGAAGATTTCTCCGCTGTTGGCTCATAGTGCGAGTCGGAGCTGTTGGCATTGGCGCTGACGTTGGGGCCGTTTTCCCAGACGAGACCTTCGCGGCGCATGGCTTCGCTGAGCCAGACGACCATGTCGTATTCGGTGAGGGAGCCGGCGCTGCCGTGGCTGGGGCGGAGGAGGCGGCCAATTTCGAGCCAGGCTTCGGCCAGGATGGCGTCGATAGCCTGCTGCGCGACGCTGTGGCTGGCGATTTGGTCTTCATTCAGAACGGCCTCAAACTGGCTGACCAGATCAGCTGAGCTAACGATCTGCTTGCCGATACTGCGGAGGAACTCGACTGTGCCCGCATCGACCATGGAGACGTACATAATGGCGTTGTTGGGGGAATACTGCATGGCGATGCGGCGGGCGTCGAAGAGCATGGCTTCAAGACCGGAGGCCAGCTCCTGCCAGCTTGAGTAAAGGCCCTTGGCGCCAGGCAGCGTATCGAGGCGGCCCTGCTCGATGCGATGGACGAGCTTGCGCGGCTCGCCCTCGGCGGGAATGAAGTAGTACCAGCGGCGGGTGATGTGGGCTTTGGGGTCGAGGCCGAGGATTCCAGCGGCAATGGGGTCGCGGTGATGGTGGTCGTAAAACAGCCAGCCGTCGAAGCCGGCCTCGCGAAGAGCCGCTTGAATTGCGTCGAGGTTCATGAAGGCAATGATACCCAATTGCGGCGATGGCGTTGGTGCCTGATGTTACTGAACCGTGATAGCAACCTTGCCGTGGGCATGGCCCTGCTCCAAATACCCAATTGCGGCTGGGGTTTCCTGGAGTGTATAGGTCCTGTCGACAACCGGAGTGACCTTTCCCGCTCGCATGAGATCCGCCAGGAATGTGAGATCGGCGGTGTTCACCTTCGCAAACAGACCGGGCATTTTTTGGGATGCGAATGGAGCATGCACCATGCCTGAGAGCATGGAGCTAAGGAGTTCGATGGATCGCCGGTCGGGACCTCCACCGCCACAGCCAATGTAAGTGCCGCGAGGCTGCAGCACACGCAGACATGCAGGCAAGGAGTTGTTCCCAACGAGATCAAAGAACAAGTCGTAGCGAGTGCTCTGATGGATGAAGTTCTCGCGGGTGTAATCGATCGCATTGTCCGCGCCGATGGAGCGAACGAGTTCGATGTTCCTGGTGCTGCAGACACCGGTGACGCGCGCGCCAAAGTGTTTGGCAATCTGCACAGCGAATGTTCCTACGCCCCCGGCTGCGCCGTTGATGAGGACGTGCTGGCCTGGCTGAATTCCGCCCTTGTCGCGCAGGCCCTGCAGCGCGGTGATGCCGGCGATGGGCACTGACGCAGCTTGTTCCCAAGTGAGGTTCTCCGGCTTAAGAGCCAGGGTCGATTCCGGAGCACATGCGAATTCGGCGAATGAGCCTGCAGCCGTGCCGAAGACTGCGTCGCCCGATTTGAGGCTTAGGACTTTGCTGCCGACAGCTTCAACAACCCCGGCTACATCCGCGCCTGTCCGCCTGGATTTCGGCGCGCGCAATCCGGTGAAGAGTCGAATGAAGGATGGAACGCCGCGGATGAAGTGCCAGTCGTAAGGGTTAGCAGAGGCCGCACGGACCTTAACCAGAACCTGATCTTCAGCAGGCAAGGGCTTATCAAGTTCCTGGTATTGGAGAACGTCTGGAGGGCCGTAGCGGTCGTAGACGATTGCTTTCATCGGCTGCACTCCGTACTACCGAATAGTACGGAGTGTCCTGCGCTGAAGTTCCCTCGCAGATTTCTAGAGAGCGGCTATGGCCTCGGCCTGGGAGGGAAACAGGCCGGCGTACTTGGTGATGCCCACCATCGTGAACACTTTGGTGAAGTGCGCCGATAGGCCGAAGGCGTAGACCTTCTGGCCGCTGTTGTTGGCTTCCATGAGGAGCTGGATGACGAGTGCGATACCGCTGGAGTTGATGTAATCGACCTTTGAGAAATCCAGAAGAATCAGCTTGACGGTCCCCTTCGGCAGCGCCTGGTAAGCACCCAGGACCGCTTCCTTCGAGGTGCTGGCGATATCTCCCTCAAAGCGAAGGACGCTTACTGGATGCCCCGCCGGGGAGGTGAGCTGGTCAACGCGCGACTTGGTTTCGCTCTGCACTGTCTATAGTCTCCGTGTTCTTTTTCGGTTAAGGCCTCTTGGCAGGCCCTTTTACGCTTCTTTATCCAGCCGGATCACCAGCCGGACATAACTTGACTTGCCGGCTGAGCCGGCTACCCATTCTGCTTCGTCCACGAGCGCCTGAATGAGGAACATGCCCATCCCGCGCGGATCTTCTTCACCATGCATTTTGCGGTCGATGTCCGGCTTGGCCTGTTGCTTGCTCATGCCTTTGCCATCGTCGATAACCTTGACTTCGAGCGAATCTACGCTTGCTGAGAGAACTACGCCGGCAGAGAGCTTTTCGTTCAGCCTGTTGCCGTGTTCGATGGCGTTGATGCAGGCTTCCGCCACTGCCGTCTTCAGGTCCTCGACACGGTCTTCGGGAAAGCCCATCAGTTTGGCCACCGCCGCCGCCGTGCTCATGGCTACCTTCTCGAAACCCATTCGAGAGGGTAAACGCACTTCCACGGTGGTCTGTTTAATCTCGCTCATGCGGGGATCTCCATCTTACTGTTCGAACTGGTAGATCGGCACAGGGCCAGTGCGGTCATGTCGTCTCCCTGCGGGCCGCCCTCTGAGAAATCAGTAATAGCTCCCCACAATGCATCGAGAATACCATCGGCCTTCTGTGCCGGGCACGTAGAAAATTCATTTAAAAGCCTTTCTGGCCCAAATTCCTCATCTCCGCGGAAGACTTCGGTCAACCCGTCCGTATAGAAGAGCAAGCGCGTTCCCGGTGTGAACAGATGCTTCTCGCTGGAATAGTGCATTCCGGGCAACAGGCCGAGAGGAGTTCCCGCCGCATCGAACTGGTGCGGTTCAAAGCCGGGAGCGATGAGGAAGCCGGGGTTATGACCGGCATTCACGACCTCGATCTCCCCGTGCTCCGGGTGAAGGCGCATGAAGATGGCTGTCACATAACGCCGCCGCGCCTCTTCGCCCTCAGCCCAGTGATGCTGATTCATGCGTGTGGCGAGCTCATCGAGTGGCATGCCGGTAACCGCCATCGCCCGGAAGGCAGAACGGAAACTGGTGGCCATGATGGCCGAAGCCAGTCCTTTCCCGGCCACGTCCGCTACCGCAATCAGCAGGCTGCCATCGGGCTGTTCCACAATGTCGAGGTAATCTCCACCCACTTCGTAGCAGGTGACGGAGCGGAAGCTTACGGAATAGCCTTCGATATTGGGCAGCTCCTGCGGCAGCAAAGACCGCTGAATGAGCCGCGCCGCGGCGAGATCCTGCTGCACACGCGCAAATTCGACGTTTCTCTTGTGATTCCTTGCATTCTCCAGAGCCACTGCGGCTTGCAGCACGAGACCCTCGATGAAGTCCGCTTCGTATATCGTCAGATCGCGTCCATCCGGCGCGGCCACCACTAACTCGGCCATCCGCACACCTTCGCGGTTCTCGAGGAGATAGGTTGTGAACCCCAATCCGGCAGTTATAGCGATTGCTTTGGTTTCGGAGTCGGCGTCCGGACCAGTTTCCTGCCCGAGTGGAAGCTCGCCATAAGAGAGCTCTGTGCCAAGGAACGCCGCACCGGCCATTTCCAATTCCCGGACCACGATTCGCAGCACCTGCTCAAGCACCTCATCCTCATGGATGGTGGAGTGGACCTGGCGTGAAGCCTCAAGAAGCGCCTGCAGCCGGGCGACCTGCTGCTGCAGATCGATGGTCTCGCCGTTTCCCGGTAGCTGATATCCAGCCGCCATCGCGCCCTAACCTCCATGGAAGTCCCACTCTACCACGCTCAAAGGCACTGTGGCCAAGAGGGTTGGGCGATGCGGCCAATCGGTGTTTAGCGAGCGCTGACTTACGCGATGACAAGCGCAGGGTCGCGATGGGCAACGGCGGGCAACGCGAGATCCGCGAGGCGTGTAAGGGTGAGGACAGTGATGTCGTCGTCCTGGCCAAAGGCGACGGCGGCTTCAGTGGCCTGGGCCGCAGTGGGCTGGGCGGAGAAGAGCGTAGTCAGGCGGTGAAATCCAAAGAGCTCACCGGACGGGTTCCGGGCTTCGAGCAGTCCGTCAGTATAGAGGGCACAATGGTCGTTTGCTCGCAGGTGGAAGGTTGTTTCCTGATACGAGGCCGCGTCGGTTAGGCCCAATGGGAGCGCGCCCGGCAAGTCCAGCTCAAGGCCATTGACTACCGGCGCAGGGTGACCGGCGCACGCGAGTACGCAGTCGCCGCCGGCGTCGAGGCGAAGGGCGATACAAGTGGCGAAGCCTCCGTTGAGGCGGCCGTCGAGACGGCGGTTGAGGGCGGCGAGAATCTGGGCGGGGCTGGAAGTGGTTTCGGCGGCAGTACGGATGGCGCCAACGAGGAGGGAGACGGCCATTGCGGCCTTTAGGCCTTTCCCGCTGACGTCGCCAACGACGATCAGGGTGGATGCGGAAGGCGATTCGAGGGGGAAGACCTGGAAGAAGTCGCCGCCGACTTCGAGGGCTGGTTTGTAAGCGCTGGTGAGCGCGAAGCCGGGGATTTCGGGGAGGGACTCGGGGATGAGGACTTGCTGAAGTTCGCGGGCGTTGAGGAATTCCTGCTCGAGGGCGGTCTGGCGTTCACGGCTTTCCACGGAGAAGCGGTAGATGGCGTAGATGAGAGCGAGGAGCAAGAGGGCGTCCGAAAGGTTTTGCAAACAGAAATTGGCGCCACCAATTCTAAAGAGCGGGTGTATGGCGAAGTCAGAGATTGCCAGATGCGTGAATCGCTGGCCAAGGGCAAAAGAGAGCGACAGGACAAAGATGGTCTGCGCGAATGCGCATGTCAATGCAAAGAGCCAGCGAGAGTGGTTGAGATTACGGCGACCGAAGATAGCAACCGTAATGGGGACGATACTCCAGAAGCCGCTTATGGTGATGGAAACAAGGAAGAATGCATCGGGGACCTGTGCGGCAGCCCCATGAAGGGATGGGAACCAGAAGAGGTAAAAGAGAATGGTGAAGACAGTAATGACGGCCAGTACGGCGGCAACCACGCGGGTAAAGTGCATGAGCTTCTGATTCTGGCGAAGGTCGAGGAGCCAGCAAAGGAGAAACCAGAGCGCGATGTTTTCGGCATTTGTTCCGAAGTCGCCGATGACCCCTTGAAGCCGGTCGGAGAATATCTGGTCCAGGTTGAGGATGGCGCCGATGCCGACCGGCATCAGAAACCCCGCAGCGAAGAAAAACAGCAATTGCACGCGATTTCGAAGCCATAGGATGAGTGCGAAAAATCCAAAGAGGGCGTAGAGCGAGTAGAGCGGGAAACTGAACGAGAGATCTCGGAACCGGTCACCTTCGGATTTGGCCTTCAGGTTGGAGATGGCCTCCGGGCTGCCCAATTCTATGGGGGCTGTAAATCCGCCGCTGGTGCTGGAGGAACTGAAGGTGAGCGTTGAAGTCCAAACACGGATGGCGAGGACGCCGAGGCGGGCTGGGCCCATGCCGAAGGTTTGCGGGGTCGAGTAGCCGTACCACACCGGGTGAGGTGGAAACTTGCCATGGTGGCCGATGAGAGCGCCGTTCCAGTAAATCTCGTACGCGTCATTGATGTGGGGCACAAAGAGGGCGATGTCCGGCGATGCGCCGGGAGCGGGTGTGATGGCGAGAGCGCGGCGATACCAGGCGAAGCCGGTGTAGGCGAAATGTCCCTGCTCGCCCCAGGGCTTATCGGCGGAGAGCTGCTCCCAGTGGGAGTCGTCAAGGGCGGGACTGGCCCAGGAGATGTCGTCGCCGAGGTGGAATTGCCAGGGGCCGTTCAGTGGGACGGAACCCTTGCCAATGTCATTGAGAACCAGCGTGGACGGGCCGGGTGGGAGCGTGACGGCCTGCTTCTGCGCGCGCGCAAATGCCACTGTGCCCGCAAGCGCGAGAATGAGTTGCAGACAGAAGGTGCCCGAACCGCGGGGAAGCATGGAATCAGCATACTCATTTTGAGCGGAAAGTCCGCGGGAAATCCTGAAGACGGACTGAGCCGCGGATAGAATGGTGCGCGGAAGGCGGATCTGATGCGAACCCGTTCGATGGTATTGCTGGTTGGTTTGCTTTTCGTTGCTTTTAACGGCGCATGGGCGCAGAAAGACAAGCTGCGATCGCCGTGGGACGGACGCAAGATTGCGCTTACGGACGCGGCGTACGACTGTCCCGCGCCGCCGCCGTTTGCAAAGACGCTGGAGATTGGCACGTATTACGTTGACAGCCATGCGTCGGTGATTGACCCGAAGAAGAAGGCTGAATATGACAAGGTTGCCAACGTGTATCTCGATCTGAGCAGGGCCGCAACCCTGGCTGCGGACGCCTATATCGAGAAGGGCAGCCGGCCTGCGGCGCTCTGCGTGTACTCGCTGTTGGACGCGGCCGCGAAGTCCGATGCCTGGGATGGGAAGATGGACAACTTCTCAGGCGTGTACGTGCAGAACTGGCTGCTGAGCGGAGTGGGAATTGCGTATTTGAAAGCCCGGTCGAGCGGGCTGGGAACGCCAGCGCAGGATGCGGAAATTCAGAAGTGGTTTAAAGTGCTGGCAGGGCGCGTGCGGGAGTTTTTCGACGAAGAAGTGCCGCGACTAGGCGGCCCCGACAAGGAAAACAACCATATTTACTGGGCGGGGTTTGCTGTTTTTGCTGAGGCAATCGCGGACAACGATCAGGATGCGGCTCAGTGGGCGCTTTGGACATATCGCATGGGACTGGCCAATATTCAGTCGGACGGAACACTGAAGGCGGAGATGAATCGCGCGCAGATGGCACTGCACTACCACCTTTACGCGCTGGCGCCGCTGATCATGATGGCGGAATTGGGCGAAGCGAATGGAATCGACCTGTACGCGGCAAACAACGGGGCGATTCACAAGCTGGTGCAGTTTTGCCTGGCCGGCCTCGAAGATCCCACCCTGCTGGAGAAACGAACGGGCGTGGCGCAAGTGGTGACTCTGCCCTATGGTGGATCGGATATTGGGTGGGCCGTGCCGTATGTTAAGCGGTTTCCAAATGCTCAACTCTCGGAACTGATCGCCAAGGCACCGGTGCTGCGGTATACGACCTGGGGTGGGGCGCCTCCGGATTAGGCCGGATTCTATAGAGGCGAGAAATCGGAGCGGGCATCCACGAACAGGTTTTAATGATGGATACTCGTGGTGTGCGCAGCGTGAAATCCCTGACGGTTGTTGCGGTCTTGATTTTGGGAGCCCGTGTTGGTTGGCCGCAGGCTTTGCCGACGTGGGCCTCGGCCGTGGAGCGCGCGGCGCAAGGGACGCCGGACGCACGCATCGCTGTTCTGGATATCGCCAGCGGGCGCTTGCTCGCAGCCAGTCATCTGAAGGAAGCGGCACGAACCCTGGCAGCTCCGGGTTCAACGCTGAAGCCTCTGGTGCTTTATGGGCTGATTGAAGCGAACCGCTGGGACCCGTCGCGAAGGATCGCCTGCACGCGCAAGCTAACCATTGCGGGGCGAACGCTGGACTGCTCGCATCCGGCAGCGGACCCGATGGATGCGCGAGAAGCGCTGGCCTGGTCGTGCAATACGTACTTCGCGACGGTGGGCGGAAGCCTGTCTCCGGGCGAGTTGCGCGCATTGCTGGGGCCGACCGGGCTGCTGTCAGAGACGGGCCTGGTGAGCGGAGAGGCCATGGCGGTGTTTCGCGATCCGCAATCGGCCGATCAGAACCGGCTGACTCTGCTGGGCGTGGATGGGATTCTAGTAACTCCGCTGGAACTGGCGACCGCGTATCGCTGGCTTGCGCTGCAACTGGCGGCGCACGCGGATACGGCGGCGGCGAGTGTTGTTAAGGCTGGGCTGACGGATTCGGCGAGCTTTGGGATAGCGGGGCAAGCATCGCTGGGTGGCGTTTCAGTGGCGGGGAAAACCGGGACTGCGCCGTCAGCCGAAGGCGGACGAACGCATGGATGGTTCATTGGACTTGCGCCTGCGAACAAGCCGAGCGAGGTGATTGCGGTTTTTGTTCCCGCAGGACGCGGCGCCGACGCCGCACACCTGGCCGGCGAGGTGCTGGCAGGCTCGCCGCTGAGGCGGATGCGGCAATGAAGACGCTGATTTTTGTGTTTGGCGGCGCTCTGCTGGCGGTGATGCTGAGATGCGGAGCTGACGGACAGGCGGCGGACACGTCCCTCCATAGCCGGTCGACACTGCGCGTGGGATTGTGGACGCTTTGGCACGATACGGAAATCGTGGCCGCGCCAGCGGAAGGGTCTCTGGCTATGTTGCGAATGTGTAACGGGTGCGAGCCTTTGCGGCTTGTTCGTGCGACGCACATACGCGCGGCGGGTGCGCGGCTGGACTTTGGGGGCAAACGGCAAGCAACAGTCGCGTCGATCGAGGGAAGCGTGACGCTTTCCGCGCATGGAGAAAGCATAACTTTGCGTAATCCGCTGCGAATCTCGGCGCGCAATGGGGAACTGGTGCTCGCGGTGACGCTACCTGTGGAGACCTATGTGGAACGCGTGGTTGCGAGCGAGAGCGGGCCTGCCGACACGGCAGAGTCGATGAAGGCGCTGGCCATCGTGGTGCGGTCATTTGCGCTGCATCAGGCTCATGGACATACCGAGTACGACCTTTGCGATTCCACGCATTGTCAGCTTCTTCATTGGGGCGGGAATCCGGGACGGCGGAACGCGGCTCATGCAGCCAGGCTCGCAACAGCAGGAGAAACTCTTTGGTTTCAAGGGCAGCGGGCGCAGGCCTGGTTCCATCAGAATTGCGGCGGGCGGACCGCATCGCCGAAGGAGGTGTGGCCGGCGCGAACACCGATGAAGCCAATGCCGTGGCTTGTTTCGCGGACGGATACTTATTGCACAGCGAATGGAGCACGAGAGTGGTCGGCGAGTCTATCGCTTTCCGATCTGACAGCGGCGCTTTCGGCAGCGGGGCTCGCCCGTCCGGGATGGAAGACGCTGGCAGTTGCGCGGCGAGGTGAGTCGGGGCGTGCTGTCACGCTGCGATTGGATTCAGCGGAAATCTCCGCCGAAGACTTTCGCCTTGCCGTGGGGCGCACGATGGGGTGGGGCAGGATACTGAGCAACTGGTATGAGGTGTCACCGCAGGGTGATCAATTTGTTTTTCATGGGCGCGGGTCGGGGCACGGGGTTGGGCTGTGCCAGGCTGGGGCTGCGGCAATGTCGGCGCAGGGACGCGATGCGACAGCGATCCTTGGACAATATTTTCCTGGAGCGGTTGCGGCCGATGAGGTTACTGGATTGACGTGGCAAACGCTTGCGGGAAAGGGATTCACCGTTGAGACGCAGGAACCTGCGGACGGCGCGTATATGGCGACAATCAGCGAGGCGCTTGGCGAGGCTGAGGCGCGGTCTGGCCTGCAGGCCGGCGGGACGATCACGGTGCGGGCGTTCCGTTCGACGCCGGCATTTCGGGATGCGACGCTGGCGCCAGGTTGGGTGGCGGCGTTTACTGAGGGGCAGTGGATTGCAACGCAACCTCTGGCCAAGCTGGCTTCACGCAAGATGCTGGGTTCGGTGCTGCGGCATGAGTTCTTGCACGCGTTGGTTGAGGGGCAAAGCGCGCCGGGGACGCCGTTGTGGCTGCGGGAGGGACTGGTCGAGGTCTGGAGCGGGGAGGCGAATGGAGCTGGACTTGCGCCTAATCTGAAGACGGACGAGGTGGATCGGGCTCTTGCGCATGCGGGAACAGAGACGCAATCGCATGAAGCGCATTGGGCCGCAGGCTGGTATGCGAAGAAGCTCCTCGATCGCTTTGGCCGGGCTGAGTTGCTGGGGTGGTTGCACACAGGTATGCCTGCGAACGCGCTTACCAGTCTTCATTGAGCCGGTGGTTGATTTATTCTTCCATCGATGCGTCAGAGCCTTTCGGTAGCCATGATTGCGATGAACGAGGAGGCCAACCTGCCTCGAACATTGGAGAGCGTGCGGTGGGCGGACGAAATCATTGTGGTCGATTCGGGTTCGAAAGATCGGACGATTGAGATTGCGCAATCGTTTGGCGCGAAGACGAGCTACCACGTATTTGGCGGGCATGGCGAGCAGAAGAATGTGGCGCTTGACTTGTGTACGAGTGACTGGATTCTGCTGCTGGATGCAGATGAAGTAATTACGCCGGAGTTGCAGAAAGAGATTCGCCAGTTGCTGGCTTGCGCGGATGGACGCGAACCGGAGTTCGGGGCGTATTGGATTCCGAGGCTGAATCTTTACTTTGGGCGGTGGATTCGGCATGGCGGTTTTTATCCGGACCGGAAGCTGAGGCTTTTCCGGCGCGGGGCAGCGCGGTTGAGCGAGGGAGTTGGGCCGCACTCAACGCCGCAGTTTGCAGGGCTCAAGGGCAGGCTCAAGGGCGACATGCTGCACTACGCCTATCCCACGATGGCTATTTATCTCGAACACATGAACCGGTACAGTGCGGAGATTGGCGGGCTGCTGGCGAAAAAGGGTCGGACCAGTAAGTCGTGGACGGCGTTTGTTTGGAACACTGTGGCCAATCCGGCGGCGACGTTTGCTTATAACTATTTTTTTCGGCTGGGGTTTCTGGATGGGCGCGAGGGGCTGATTCTGCACATCAACCACTCGGTCTATATCCACTGGAAGTTCATCAAGGCGTGGAGAATTGGGCAAGGGAAAGAGTGAGCTCGCCTGAGCGGATGGCCGGTCGGCTACTGCTCGTAATAGCGCCAAATTCTGGCCAAGTCGAGATCGAACCCTTCTACCGGGCCATTCCCCTTGAGGGTCTTGCCGGTAAAGATGTTCGCCCCAAGTCCCGGCTGATAGACGTGAACGTTCTGCCGATAGGGGTCAATCAACCAGCCCAGTTGTACACCGTTGGCGATCCAATGCTCCATCTTCTCTTGGGTCTCTACAAGGCTGTCCGATCTTGACAGCAATTCGATGACAAAATCGGGGCACACAGGGAAGAATATGGTCCGCTTCTGACCGGCATTTTGTTGCAGCGTCTCGGGCGAGATATACGCCGCATCGGGACTCAGGATGGAGTTGTCGGGAAGATAGAAGCCGCCACTGGAGTCGGCTACTTCGCCGCGCTCATGCTTCCTCCACCATGCAAAAAGACTGCTGCTGATTTCAAGATTGGCGCGGCTAGTTTCCCTGCCGGTTGGAGGATTCATAAGTATGGCTCCTTCGCTCGTGCGCTCGACCTGAACGCCGTCGTTCCGGAGGCAAAAAGCCTCGAATTCGGCATCCGACATGGGAGGGTCGATGACAAGACTGCGCGGCCGCGAGTCCACTTCGAATCGAGGGAGCGTGCTCATGAATTGATTCTAGAGCAATTTTGGAATGAAAGTCTTCCGTCCACGGGGCACGTGGCCGATGGGGTGTTTGGCGACTTAGCCTCCAGAACGCTGGCCGGCGCGCAAACTGTCGTAATGCAGCTGTCAGGCCAGGCCTCCCTCATCGGGTGGCGGAATTTCCGCCCTTGCACTCTGCTCGCCTTGCGGCGGACCGGCTAGGACGGGAACCGCAACAAGCGCTTCCTCGGTCGGCGGGTATTGCCGGCCCAAAAGCGTAGCGACCCAACCCAGCAAGAGCACCCAACTTCCAACAGCCAGCAGATAAGCCGCGGCCAACTTCAACACCACGGCCCAAACCTGCGCGGAGACGGCGCCCTGCGGCAATCCTGTGAAGAGTCTGGACGGGAGGAGTACGCCCAACAGAGATGCCAGGGCAACGCCCAGCCACCAAGGCCAGCTCAAGAGCAGACGGAAAAGCCTGCGCACGGGCAAGCGCCAACCCCATTGGGCGGAAGCTGCGCCCAGCGGAATGAGCTTGCCGGGGAGAACGATCCAGCGGAGAATCCACTCCGCGGTGGTGAGCCAGCGGACGATGTGCGGATAGGTGAAGACGACGGCGCGCGCGTGGGCCGATGCCTTCGAATTCAGATAGCCGGCCCACAGCGGAATCTGGTCGTCGCACCAGTCGAGCAGTACCCAGAGCGCGGCGCCGACGGCGAGCCAGGCAAGGAGGGTGATGGCGCCCCAGACGAGCTTGACGCGCTTGCCCTCGTTGTCGGCGAAGGCGCGCACGGTTCCGGCTTCGAGTTCCAGGGCGCAGATGGCGAGCAGCAGAGGAATGAGCAGACTGAGTGCGACTTGCCAGATGTGTTTGTCGGGAAGGCGAGTCCAGGCAATTCCAGCGAAAATGAGGAGCAGCGTGAGGCCGAACTGGGCCGCTACCCAGACGCGCGCGCGGCTCAGCCTTGCGAAAAGGTTCTTGAACATGCTCATGGCTGCACCTCCAGCGTGGCCGGGTCGCTTGTGGCCTGGACGTTTGATTGATACATGGGTTCCACCTGCGCGGGACTGATTGCGAATTTGCCGGGATTGACGACCTTCAGCAGGTAGACATATTCGCGGCGGCCGCTGAAATCCGTATTGAAGAAAGCGGCGCGGTCATCGTGGAACTCTTTGCGCGTGAACCAGTCGGCCCACCAATCGGGCTTGTTGTTGAGAGTGTAGAGGCCAGTATTGGCGAGGAACTCAGTGCCGGCCGGGATGGGATCCTCAGCGAGCAGGTACTTCCAGTCGGTGCCGCTTACGGCGAGACGCACGGCTACGATATCGCCCACATGCACAGGGCCGTTAAGGGGGATCAAGTCGTAGGTGATGGGGTCAGTGGGGGCGTCCTGCTTCTTCTGCAGAACGTAATAATCGCGCGTAAGATTTAGGGCGAGTTTGCCTTGCTGATAGAGCTTCCTGTCCGGGGAGAACCATGCGTTTTCCGCCGACCAGTAGGTGATGCCGTTGCCGGATTTGCGGATGGTAACCTGACCTCCGCCTGCTGACTGGGATGCGGGTAAAGTGATCTTCCATGGCAGGGCGAAGGCATCGCCGGGAGCGAAGTGGTGTTTGCCGACGCTTGCGCCGTTGACCAAAACCTCGACGTCAGAGGAGTTAGCGAGCTCGCCGCTGAGCGAGAGGTAATCGGTAAGTCCCTGGATGACCATGGCGGTTTGCTTGGTGGAGTACCAGTAGTCGCCGTCGCGGTGCATGGCTAGCCAGACGGCCGCCTTGGGAAGCAGACCGCTGCCGCGATCTTCGCGGATGATGAGCTTGAGAGCAAGCGCGGTGGTTTCGTTGGAAGTGTCGCCCCAGTCTTCGAGCAGCTCGTCGTAATTGCCGGACCAATATGCTCCGGTGTCACTGGTTTTGGCTTTTTTCTCAAGGAGCATCGCCGCATCTTTTGCACGACTGTCTCCGGCGGCATCGAGTGCGAGTCCGGCGAGCGCGAGTCCCTCGTCGCTGAGTTTGTCGCGGGTATCCCACACTTTTTCCAGAGCGTCTTTGGGTGCGCCACCAGTGGTAGAGAGCGCATAGACAGCATAGGCACGCAGACCGGGAAGCATGTCGGGGTGAGCGGCTAGGGCGGATTGCAGGAAGGCACGAGCCTTGCCGAGCCGGTCGACATTCGGGTCTGCGGGGTCGATCTTGTAACCCGCGTCCTTTGCCTGGCCAAGGCCGCTGACGACATAGGCGGTCATGAAGACGCGGCTGGCATCGTCTGGCCACCAGCCCCAGCCGCCGTCGTCGTGCTGGTAGCTATAGAGGCGCTCGAGTCCGGCCCTGACTTCGTCGTTCAATGTTGCGCGATCGATGGGGGATTTGAGGTGTAGCTTGTCGACGGCTTGGGAAACGATGACGTCAGGCAGGAAGCTGGACATGGTCTGCTCGGTGCATCCCCAGGGATAGCCGGTAAGGTAATCGAGCGCATCGAAGACGGTGCCGGCAACGCTGGGCGCGACGGTGATGGCGAGCGCGCGCGAGCCGGCATCGGACGTGGCGGGATAGGTGTAATTCCATTTGGCCTGGCCGGTGCCGGAGAAAACCACACCCGATCCTGCGGCCCGCTGCTTAACGCCAAAGGCTACAATGGGGATGCTCATTTCAAGGGCGTCTGACTCTTCATTGGTCAGTGCCTTCGCGGTGAGGACGGCGTTGCCGGTGACATGGGCTCTAACGCGCCAATCAACGTAGTTTTCTCCCTTCGATGGGATGGTGACTTTCTGTGTCTGGCCGCCGACGATCTCGAGGCCGGTGACATCGAGAGCGAACGTGACCTCCTTGGCTGCTTCGAGGTAGTTGTGGGCGATGACACGGAGCGTGGTCTCGTCACCCTGGCGGAAAAAGCGTGGCGCGGCGAGGCGGACGATGAGATTTTTGCGGACGAGTACTCGTGTGACCACGCCACCGGCTTTGCCATCGTCGGTCATGGCGCGGATGGTGGTGCGCCAGGTGGTGAGGGCGTCAGGGAAGTTGAACTCGACACGCGCGTGGCCGTCGGGGCCGGTGCGGACATTGGGGTTCCAGTAGGCCGTATCGGGGAAAGCCTTAAGGACTTTCGGTACCACGAGGTCGGAGCCAGGCTTTACCTGCGCTAGGCGGGGATGGTAAGTGCCGTTGGCAAGAAGGGCGAGCAAAGGGCTTTTCAATCCAGCCTGGCCGGAAAAGAAGAAGTCGAACGAAGTTTGAGGCTGGAGATCGACAAACCGCCTGGGGTAGAAGGAAGCTACCATGTCGCCACTTTCATCGGGACGGACGGAGTAGAGTGCTTCATCCACTTCGCCGAAGCTGAGGTCCGCCTGGACCGGCTTGCCCTGGTAATCGACGGCAAAGACATCGAAGCTGCCTTTTTCGCCGGGAAGATACTTGGGCTTGCTGGGCGTGGCGGTGACGGTTAACGTGCGCTCTACGAGCGGGACTTTGAGGCTCTTCTGTGCGGTGATTACCTGGTTGTCGTGCACAATGACGGCGTTGATAACGAGGTTGGGCTGGGCCAGTTTGGTGATGGGCACGTCGAAGGGAACGCTCTTGCCTGTTAAGTGAATAAGCTGCTTCCACTGCACGCTATCGCCTTCACCTGTGACCACTGCCCACGATTCATCGAGGCTGGTGACCAGGAGCAGGTGAGCGGTGTCGCCTACCTGGTAGGTCTTTTTGTCGGCGACAATCTGGGCCTGTGTGTTGTTGTTGTACCACTCCCCCGCACCGCTCCATATCCAGACCCAGGTCTTGCCTTCGACGGTCCGGTTTTCCGGAGTCTGGGCGCTGGCGGTTACTTCGAAGTCGCCGCTCCCGCCGTTGCTTCCAAGGGGAAGATCGACGAGCACGGTTCCATCGGCGCCGGTTTGCGCATCGCGCGCGCTAATAGGGGTTTCTGAAGATTGGCGGGTGACGGAATCCCATTTGTGCAGGGTCAGAGCGACGTGCACGCGGGTCTGTACGGGCTTTTGATCATAGTCCTGGGCGGTGATCTTAACTTTGGGCGTCTGGCCGGGTTCGATGACGTAACTCACCGGCTCGGCGCTGACACGGAATGAGCCGTACGTGGCCAGCACAGTGGAGTGGCCGCTGACTTCGCGGTCGGCTTCGTCGGTAACGCGGGCTTCGATTCGATAGTCCTGATCTTCGTGCTTGCCGTCGACCGCGACGGGGAGGGAAATCTTGAGCTGGCCATTGGCGTCGAGGACACCGTCGTGCTCCTGCTGCTCAGTCGCGCCGTAGGTGTCGTCGGGTTCGTCGCTGGCTCCTTCAGCATAGCCTTCGCCTTCGCTGTTGTCGTCGGACTCGTCTTGGTCCCACCAGTAATGCTGCGAGGTGTGGACGACCCACTTCAACTTGGCGCCGGCGACTGGCTCGCCAAAGAAGTAACGCGCTTCAATGGTGGCCTGGATGGTGTTGCCCTGAAGGATGCGCGGAGCGGTTGGCTTGACGGTGACCTGGTACTCGGGTTTCTTGTATTCCTCAACGTAGAAGCTGCCACTTCCGAAACGTTTGCCGTTCTGATAAACGGCGGCGTCGTAGTAGCCAAGTCCGGCGTCGGATGCGAGGTCCAGGTCCGCCGCGATGGTTCCGTGCGCGGAGACGGGCAGATCTTTGGTGTACACCGCCTTGTTGTCCGGGTCGAAGACCTTGAGTTGCAGCGTTTTGTCGTCGGGCAAAATGACGTCGTCACCTTTTTGACGCCGGACCACCGCCTTGATATGAACTGTGTGGCCCGGACGGTAGACAGGGCGATCGGTATAGACATACGCCCGCAGATTGTTCTGCGCATCTCCCATGAAGTCGTAGCCCCACGGGGTCACGATAGCGGCGTCCGCGCCGTGGCGGGCAATAACCCAGACATTCTCCGGTTCCGCGCCGGCTTGGACGCGGGGGCTGTTGAGGGCGAGCGTAGCCATGCCGTCGGAGCCAGTTTTTGCAGACGACTGCAAGACGCCGCCGAGCCATAGCGCCGTATTGGCGTTCCCGACCGGTGCGCCGGTTTTCCGATCGGCGACGTAGAGGGTGGTCTGGCTCCCGATGTTGCGCTCGACAATGGCGATGCTGGTGACGATGGCTACGGTGTAGGCCTTATAGGTGCCGTCGGTAGCTTCGATAAGGTAGACGCCGGAGCTCAATCCCTCAATGGGCAATTCCTGCGTTTCGCTGACAAGTGCAGGCGGCGTGATGAGCTTCCATCGGGCAACGAGCTGGCTCGAATTAAGCAGCGGAATCTGGGCGAACTCGGAGACGGCGCCGACGATGGTGCTGCGCTTGCCCAGCTTGCTCTGGCCTTCTCGGAAGGTGTCACGCGCCTCGTCAGTGAACTGGCTGCGGAAAAAATGACGCACGCGCCACCAGAGATCGGCCTTGAAGTCATGAAGCCGTTCAATCCAGGTCCGCTGGTCGATTTGTTCAGCCGGAGACTGGTTCTGCACGCCGAAGCTATGCAGGTCCTTGAGGCCGCTGAAGAACTTTTCGGCGTCTTTGACGCGATAGACGCGGAACTCCAGCGAGGGCACGTTGCGGGCGTAGAGCTGAATCTTGACGGTTTCGCCGGGAGAAAAAGTGCGCGTACTGGAGAGCGAGAAGGAACGCGGCGCGTCCTTGGCCAAAGCAGGCAGGGCGGCAGGGCCGGCGGAAAAGAGCAACGACAGAGCAAAGAGCAGCGGCTTACGCAGACTCATAAAGTTCCTCGAAGGATGTTCCACCGGTAGACACCGAGAAAGTTTGGATTGCCGGGAACGGGACGCCATTGCCGCTGTGGATGGTCGAGCAGCTCGGCCAGCAAAACGCGGCGCAATTCGCCGGATTTGCCATGGTCAGAATGAGTGGAAGAATTGGAGGGGCCCGTGTCATACACGACGGCGGCCTGCGCGCCGATATGCGTGACGATCATGGAATGCCACGGTGAAGACTGACCGAACTGCCGGTAGAAGAGCAGATCGCCGGGTTGCGCCTCGCGAACGTCGCGGGAGACGAACCAGGCATTGCGCTCGACCAGCGTTTTGGCGTCGGCGAACTGGGCGAAGGCGCCGTTGGTTGCGTCTGCAGGAACGAAGCTGCCCGGACGAACGCGAAAAAGGCCTGCGCCGAGCGGCGTTTCCGGATAGCGCCAGGCGCGAATCTCACCGGGCAGGGCGGCAACCTGAATTCCTGTGGCCAGGAACCAGGAGTCGTCGTGACGCTTGAGGGCTTCGCGGTAGGAGTAGCGTAGGAGACTGGCGCAGTCGGTAATCTCGGCGGGGAGTTCGGAGCGAGGACGGATGGCCTGAAAGTCGGCAATGGCGGTGAACCACTGGCGGAAGGCGGCCTGGTCGGCGGGATCGGTGAGGCGGAGAAAGTCGGGAGTGCCGTCGCCGAAGCGGTCTGTCCAGCGCTCTTCAGTCTGAAAATCGGCTGGATGGAGGGAGGCTGTGGAGGACGGCTTGTTAGTTTTCGAACCTTGAAACTCGTATCGGCGACGGTGGCCGTGCCCAAAGAGAAACAGCCGCATGAGCAACAGAAGCACAGCGAGCACGACCACGCCAGCCAGGATCAGGCTCTGCTTACGCGGTTTTGATTTGGGAGTCATGCGGCGGTCCGTTGCGAGGGCGAACTCATCTTACCGTGATTCTGGCGCGTTGCGCGCAATAGAGGACGAAAAGAACTCCGGTGTTTGCAACCTGGCTATCGGGAGGTACCGAAGCGGGAAGATTTGTGACAGCGCAGACGTACGAAGGCCCTCCAGCGTATGCCGGAGGGCCTTCAGCGTACAACCATCCATCCTACGCCGTCACTGTCCGCGTAGGCTTGGATCCCCACAGCCCGTAATAGGCGATGTAGAGGTAGCAGATCACCGGGATGACGAACGAAATTTGAATGCTTGTCTTGTCGGCCAGCGCGCCGATCAACGGGGGAATGACCGCACCCCCAACTACGGCACTCATGATCAAACCCGATCCCTTGCTGGTCAGGGGGCCCAGCCCGGCAATTCCCAGAGTAAAGATGTTTGGGAACATAACCGAGTTGAAGAAACCGCAGAGCACCAGCGTGGCGATGGCGACCGAACCGGACGTAAACATGGAAAGGGCAATGAGAGCAGCTGCCGTGAAGCCAAAGATGCCCAGCAACTTTCCAGCCTTAACCCTGGTCATGATTCCGGCACCGAGCAGGCGGCCAACCAGCGCGCCGAACCAATAGAGAGACAGCAGGAAGGATGCGGTCTTGGCTGTGCTCATTCCCTGTTGGTTGAAGTAGTTGACAGCGATGGAAGCCAGACCCACCTCAACGCCGACATAGAAGAAGATTCCCAACGCGCCGCGCACGGTGTGCCCGTAGCTGAAAATGCTGCGGCCCAGGACTGGATCGCCCTCCTTGCCGGGGCGGAACTCCTGGGTCTTCTCGACATGAGGCAGGTGCATGAAGGCGACCGCGAGGCCAAGCAGCAGCAGTCCACCGGCGATGAGTATGTAAGGCACGCGGACCGTGTCGGCCACCTGGATTTGTGTTGCGTTTGGGCCAAGGTCGTTGAGAATGTAGGCTCCGGCAACGATGGGCGCGAGAGTGCCACCGATGGAGTTGAAAGCCTGAGCGAGGTTTAGGCGGATCGAAGAACTTGAGTCCGGACCCAGAATCGAAACATAGGGATTGGCCGAGGTCTGCAGCGCGGTCACGCCTGCTCCCACGACAAAGATAGCGGTGAGGAATAGCGGAAAGCTGACCATTCTGGCTGCGGGAATGAAGAGCAGGCAACCGACTACCTGAATGAAGAGCGAAACCACCATGGTCCGTTTATAACCGATGGACTCAATCAGCTTGGAAGTTGGCGAAGAGAACACCAGGTAGGCCAGGAAAAAAGCCGACTCGGCAAGCATGGCCCATGCGTAGGGCAATGTGAAAATTGCCTTCAAGTGCGGCACCAGCGCCATGTTCAGGTTGGTAATAAACCCGAAAATGAAGAAAAGCGCGGTGACGATGATGAACGGGACGAAGTACCCGGGCGATGTTAGAGCCGCCGATTGTTTCGATTGCGTTGCCATAGAAGGTTGTTCCCCGTTTCCTCAAGAAAGTCTTGCCCGGTTAGGGCCAGATGGTGCGTTCCGCGCGCAAAAATCTCCCGGAGCAGCGAAACGGTTTGTTTCGGTCCGTCCGGTATGTGGCTTTTTGCACCACACAACACTATACGGAAAACCCTGCGCAGGGGAAGTGATTGTAGAAACGATTCAGCAACATGGCAGGCGGCGTGTCAGTGTGAAACCAGCGGAACCGGGGCGGCTGCCGGGCAAGCAGATGAATTTGGCGGGCCGAATTCACCGCCAGGGAAACTGCAACGGCGGCCAAAAATGCCGTATCCTCAATACAAAGTCAGGAGAAACAAGTGGCAACTGCAACCATGAATCCGGCCAAGTTAAAGAAAGTGCTGGCGGCGCTGGAGGAGAATTGGCAAGCCGAAACGGAGGCTTACCACACCTATCTGGCTCTGGCCGAGCGGGACACGGATCCGGTTCGGGCGCAAGTGCTGCGGCACCTTGCCAACGCGGAGTGGGAGCACGCGGCTCTCTGGCATTCGCGCATTCAGGAGTTGGGCGGGCCGGAGCCTGTTTACAAGGGTAAGCCGGGCGGTGAGGCGGATTCGCTGGCCAATCGCGCAGGCGGTGTGAGGATGGCCCTGAGGCGGCTCGAGATTGAGGAGAGCCGCCACATTGCGACATATC
>Ga0181537_10001166_pt1 | contig 24413 bp, 11 predicted proteins | sample PEATcosm2014_Bin_39_FD_119765 | JGI IMG/M metagenome (GOLD analysis project Ga0181537, IMG submission 119765) | Peatland microbial communities from MTU Mesocosm Facility, Houghton, MI, USA - PEATcosm2014_Bin23_10_metaG | ecosystem: Environmental > Terrestrial > Soil > Wetlands > Peat | place...
CAACGGTGGTTTGGGCACCAAGGTATCCAATCACAAAATAGTTGGTGTTAGCCAGATTGGAACCGAAGAGAGTCGAGAGGTCGGTTTCATTCACCCGACCGGAAAGGTCTGTCGGAGTGGTGGTGAAGCCGGTGATGGCCCCAAGGTCGGTGTAGTAAGTCGTGCCTGATCCCTGGCCGCTGGTGGCATAGATGCCAAGAATGAGATCGCCGGTGCTGACGCTAACATTGGTAGCGAGGGCCGACTGGGAGAAGCCAGCCAAGCCGACCATGGCCAAAGCTGCGAGCTTGATTTTGTTTTTCATTTTTTCTTTAAGTTTGTTTTTAGAGTTGGTTTTCGATTTTTTTGTAATTACTGGGAATCTGCTAACGAGCGAATTCAAGCTGATCAATCTGACTTTGAAATGGCTGGTGGGTTACTTTTTAATGACAATCGTGAAATCCTTTTTGGCCGATGCTCCCGGGGCAATGGAATACGCCCATCGTATTGCCCGCCAGCATTGAGAGTGGATCAGCCACGCCAGTTGTAAGGGTGATTTATGACAAACTGACGTAGACAATGTTACAATTTAGTGGTTTTTCATTTATAGGACGCTGATAAGTGAACACGGAGCTACCTGAAAGGGGTGCCCGGTCTCTGTGGATCAATCCGTATCGCCCCCGCCATAGCCAAGGACCTCGACGGTGATGACAGAGGGGAGTTGGGTGGGGGGTTGCTGGCCCGGGTTATTGCCGGGGGTATTGGCCAGGCTCGATTGGGTGGCCGAACCGGCGGCGCTGGAGGCGGCGGCGAGACCGGCTAGGTTGGGGGCTGTGGCCGTGGGGACGCCGGTGGTTCCGCCACCGGCTGAGATGTTGGAGGCGTTGACGATATGCTCGGCTCCGACGAAGACCTGGCCCGAAGCGCGAATGCCGGCGTCGCCCGCGTTGATCGTTCCGGTGGGAGCGTAGAGATCGACACTGGCGGCGGAGGCGCCGACAAAGGCCTCCAAGACGCCGATTCCGCCGCCGGTGGCCAAGCCCGCGAGGTCGGTTTCCACGTTGGCACTTTGCGGATCGACGATCACGCTGGTGGGCGGCGCGGAGAGGACGGTTTTGGAGGATGAGCCCGAGTCGATATCACCGAGGGAGGACCAGATGATTTCGTTGCCGCCGTTGAGAGTGAAGATGCGCGAGACGCCGACGTTCACGCTTTTGTTGGCCAGGATGGAAATATTGCCGCCATCGACGGTGAAGATGCCCTGTTCGAGGGTTTGCGAGCCGTTAACGGGCAGACCAACCGTGACCTGACCGCCGGGGACGAGGAGGCTGATGTTGCCGCCGTTGGTGGTTTTGATTTCGCGCGAAGTGAGCGTCACATCACCCTGGTAGGGCCAGGAGTTGGCGAAGGATCCTCCGGGATAGGGTATGGCTGTCCCCCCCGAGGAGACGCCCGGGAAAAGTGATGTTATGGCGTTGTAGCCAGTGGCGAAGCCTCCGTTGGCACCACCGGTGAGAAGATAATCGCGGCCGGAATTACGCAGGACGTCATAGAAAACCGTCAGGGCGTCGATGTCCTGCTCATTCGGGGGAAGGAGGTTAAAGGCGCTCCGGATCGCCGTGACGCTGGCATTGTCCAAACCGAGAAGGACGCCAAGATCCGGGAGAAGGGCATCGCCCTCAACGGAACCGGGTGTGAGGTAAGCACTAATGAAGGCCTGGAAATCGATATTGGAGTCATCGATTCCATCTGTGGGGCCAAGACCGGCGCCAACTATGATGTTGGCCCCGGCAAAAGGCAGGATGGGGTTGCTGCTATTCCCAATGCTGGTAATGCCCAGACCGGTGGAAGAAGTGCCGGTCGAGACGCCAAGGTTAAGATTCTGACCAGCCAGCACCTCGAGAGTACCCGGGCCGCCAATCTGGATGTCGCCCGACTCCGCGGGCGGAAGTTGCGTGGAGGTGAGATCGTCGGTCGATTCCAAGGCGAGGCGCAGAGGTGAGTTTTGGTCGTAAGCGATTAAATTACGTCCCGCCGCAACGACACTGACGTCATCTGAATTCGTATTCTGGAGGTAGAAGCCGATGTCGGTGATGTCCTGACCGGCCGCAATGTCGGCAAACTTGGCCGAGTAAAGAGTAAAGCCGGAGATGTCACCGCTTCCCGCATCGATCTCGACAGGGTTGGAATCTCCATAATGAAGAGGTTCGGCCACGCCGTCGCTGCCGGTAATGCTGGAGTGCAGGTCCTCTTTGGTCTGGAGCAGGCTGTTGGTGGAAGAGGATTCGGCAAAAAGAACAGTCAAAGGGGCGAAGAGCTCGTCGATGGAGGGACTGGGAGTTGTCGCCCAGGAGTGGCCGGAAAAGCTGACGGCAAAGGGGAGTGACAGGGGAGAGGAAGAGCCGGGGATGCTTTCCGGATTGGCGTCTGATAAATTGATGGTGGTGTAATTGGGGGACTGGACCACGGAATTGTAACTGAGGCCGTTAATGGAATTGGCAGCGACAAGATCAAGATTCCCGGTGGGAGAAGGAGAAAGCGTCAAGTTGCCGACAAGGTTGATATTACCGGAGGTTCCCTGGGAATTCGCGGAAAAGGCCACGACTTGCAAGGCCGGCGGCAGGAGCGAATAGGAGGTGGTAAAGAGCGATGGATTTGTCTCCGCCAAGCCCAACCAAGGTTCAAAGTAAGACCAGCTTTGCGCTCCAACGGACTGGAAACCGAGGACGTTATCATACCATCCGCCGATGGTGCCGGTATTCGAGGAATTTGATCCCTCGATGCTGATGTTACCCGTGAGGGATTCAACGTTGACCACATCCGAGGTGGCATAGGTCGAAAAGTAGGTCTTAAGGAGGTAGCTGTTACTGATGTTTTGGGGCAGGAGGAAGGGATTAACCGCGGAGCCCAGTTCAATATCGTTTCCAGCTGACACGTTAAAACTGGCCTGACCGAGGAAAAGAGTCGTGGGAAGCCAGTTCTGGGGGTTGGCCGTTGATTGAGCCGCGCCAAAACTTGTCGCGGTGAGGGTCGCCCGAGTGCTGTTGGTCAAGATTTTGTAACCTGCGTCCAAGGTGCCGGTGCCTCGCTCCACGTAGTAGACGCCGCCATTGATGTTGTCACCGGCTTCGATAACGAGGTCGCCACCGCCAAGCTCGACCAGGTTGCCCACGTTGGGGGCAACGCCCGCACCGCTCGAATTTTTGCCGACCATGCGCGCATTGGTTGGGATGGAGGCATCGACATTGTTTACGCTTCCACCCGCGATGAGGGTGACGTTGCCTCCGCCCAAGGCCCCAATACCCTCCGAAAAATTGCTGAAATCGACCCACCAGGTGGTCGAAGCAATTCCACCTGCGGTCACACCCTGGATCGCGCCCCCATTGGCATTAACGCGATTATCGGCAAAGACGCCATTGCTGCTGGTGTAGCCCCGACGATCAAGCCAACTGGTCGGCAATTCCCGGGAAGAATCGAGGGCGCCGGTTTGGCTCACATGTTCGATGTCACCGTCAGCCAGAATGGTTACGTCCCCACCGCCCCAACTATATTGGGCGAGATAGGGACTCGGGTCCGGAAGGTTGCCTAACGTACTCTTGTTCGTTGAACTACTACCAGGAATCGTCAGTTGCGGCGGGGCAAAATCATTGGGGGAAAGAACCTGCGTGGTCTGGCTGGCGGAGATTTGCCGGCCGGCGGTATAAATGTTGGCCAGGGCATTCATGAGCTGCACATCCTGGCCCGTCGAGATATTGATGTCGCCGGTGCCGGTGCGGATGGTTTGGTAATAGGCAGTGAAAATATTTTGGGTCGAAGCGGTGGTTCCTTGAGCTTTTGTTGCCTGGCTGGCCTGGTCGACCGTCTTGCTTGGGCCGCCATAACCGACGAGGAGCGATCCCTGCCCATCAATCACCTGATGGATGTCGGACGCGCTCAAGTCGGATCCGGCGGTGAGGTTAAATGACCAGGAGGGCGTGGTGAGCAGGGTGGCTTCCCATGGCGCAGTGGGATCGGAGCTAAAGCCATCGGTCAGGCTCGCGCCCTGAGTTGAAGAGTTCGTGCCAAAGGTGCCGCCTTGCAGGATGATGTTCCCCGAGGCGCGCAGGGTGAGGTCACCGACAATGCCCGCGCTGGAGAGAGAGGATAAATCCCAGGTGCTGTTCAACACCAGATCGCCGCCTGCATTGACGATTTCCGCACCGAACTCGGCCGTGGACAGGCCGGCCAGGTTGCTATTATTGCCGAGGATGGTTGAAATTTGTGAATTCCAAGACGAGTTCACGGGCGACGCAGTCCAGGACGGCGCCGTCGTGGATGAGGTCGTCACAATCTGGGCATCGGATGCTATCGTCGATTCAAGGTCGTCAATGGAAACTTGTCCCGAAACAGTCGGGTCCGTGTTGCCGTAGACCTGATTTCCCTCCAGCGCGATCAAGGATGGGCTGAGGATGTTACCTTGGACGACGATGCCCGTCGGGCCAAAGTTCGCCGCCGGCACGATGATCTTGAGGGTGCCTGTTTCGTTGCCCAGCGCCACGGGGGCAGTCAAGGAATCGGTGCCCGCAAGAGCAAGCGGGATTCCTCCGCCGGTGCCTCCATTGGCAAAGGCGATCGCGTCATTGTTGGAATTCGAATCGAATTGAATCGAAGAACCTGCGGGAAGAGAGATGGCTCCCTGGGTAAAGGCGGTGGGCGTGCCACCGGGCTGGGTAATGGTGCCCGTGCCGTAGAGAATAATCTGATCGTTACCCGGCGTTCCCTGAGGCAGCGTGACAGAGGCATCGGGTTGGAAGGCCAGCGAACTCGTTCCGCTCGATTCGAGTTGCACCGTACTGCCGGTGGTGAATCCAACGCCGGATGGTACGAGCACGGGGGCGCTGCCGGCGACGAGGGTCATGGACCCATTGCTGCCGGTGAAAATGACCATGGAACCGTTGGGGAGATTGGAAAGGGAGTCGCCCGCGTTGAAGGAGGTTCTCGTACCCTGCGGGGTCAGGACATAGCCGCCGCTTCCGCTGACGGTCACCGAACTTGCCGCGGAAAGTCCCGACTGAAGGATCAAGGTGCCCGGGGTGTTGAGCGTGACCGCATTTGTTGGCTGATTCAACTCCACGATGTCGCCGTCTCCCACGGTTAGATCGACCGTCGCGTTGGGCGCAATGGTCACGTTGGCGGAAGCATTCACGCTGCCATTGTAAGCCCCCCCTTGGAGCGAAACCGACCCTCCCTTGCCCGAATCGGCGAAACCCTGGCCGGCCACGGTGAGCAGCGAGCCGCCATGAAGCGTGACGTTGCCGGAGGCATCGAGTTCCACCTGGCCTCCCGTCACCCCCGCAGCGTTGATCGTCCCGTAGACATCAACATTGCCGTTGTCAGCGGAAAGATTGAAGGTGTTTGCCGTGACCACGGTTGCTGCCGCGATCTGCACGTCGCCTGTGCGGATGCGGATGCTTTGGGACTGGGTAAAATCTCCGAGAGCGGGCGAGAGGATCGAGGCCAGAACGCCAAGGTCCGAGGCCATGCCAACGCCACCCGTCTCAGCCGTCAGGTTGGTGTTGGCAGCATCAAGGGTGAAGCTGCCGTTTTGGCCTTGGGAAACCACCGGACCATTCTTGGCGCTGGTGACGATGCCGCCCTGCCCTTTCAAGGTGGTCGTTGGATCCAACTGCAGCAAGCCCGAGGCCTGAAGGGTCAGACTGCCCGCATTGGCAGCCGTTGTTCCGATTCCCGATTGGGCCGATACGTTGATCGTGCCTCCCGTTAAATTCAGGCTGCCGTTATCCGCCTTCAGCGTGACCGTTCCACCATTGGTGTATTCGGTGACATTCTTGTTATAGACGGGAGCGGTGCCACTGACGTCTATGCTGCCGTTCATGGTCAAATCGCCCGAAGCTGCTTCGAGGGTGACCTGACCGCTGGGCATGACGATGGCGCCAGAGTCGGTGATGTCGGCCCCTTTGATGACGAGAATTCCGTCGAGTCCCTGTTCCAGCGTCGGATCGAGCGTTCCCGCCGAAGTCATGTTAATGTCCTGATAGGCGCTGGCGCTGCCGGCGAGTATTTCCAAATTGGACCCGGTTTGGCTCGTGATGAGCGGCGCGTTCAAGTCCAGCGCGCCGTCCACGTCATTGAAAACGGCCTGGGGGGCGGCGGTGCTGGCCGACTGGTTGGCCGCCGCCGTGCCCAGTATCAAAATTTGCTTTCCAGCCGTGATGCTGACGTTCTGGAATCCGTTGATCGTGAAAGAATTGTTGCCGACGCCTCCCCCAAGCTCGACCGTGGGAGCGTTGACGGTGAGGCCCTGTTCGAACTGCGACATGACGGGGTTCGCGCCCGTCGGGGCAAGACTGGACGCGGCCACATTTTGGAAGGCAACGCTGTCCAGCGCGGAAAGCGTAATGCCGGTATTCGGGCTGCTGGACGGATTGTAGTAGCCGCGAAGTTGGGCGGCATCGAGCGAAAGATTTTGCAGCACCGTGGCCCCCGAGGCATCTGTGCCCAGGCTTCCCGTGCCGTACAAATCAATCGAGGAATAACTCATGAAATTCAAATTCTTGACCGATTGCTGCAAGGTCTGAATTTGAGCCTGGGTGAGCACCAAACCGGCGGTCGGCGTAGATGCGCCGCTGTTTGGAAACAGAATGCTGATCTGTCCGGCGTTGAAGGTGAGCGTATCGCCGCTAAGCACGCTCGGGAGGCTTGCCCCGGAATCCAATTGGAATTGGCCGGTTGAATCGAGCACCAGGGTGCCAACCGAGAGCGGGTTGGCCAGGGTGCTGCCCACGGCCGTGATCTGGGCGCCGGCGATGCTCAGGGAGGCGCTTTGATTGTTCGCATTGACATTGGTGCGCGTGACTTGTCCATTCTGACCGCTGCTCACGCGGATCAAGGCGCCATTGCCGTCAACGATCAAGGGAGCCGGCGTGATCGAACTGTTTGATGCCGGTGTCGAGATGATCGATCCCGCCTCAATGTTGAGGACGTCGCTGGATACGAGAATCAAATCCTCACCGGTGAGCGCCTGGCCGTTATCATTCACTTCCAGGTCGTCGGTCGAGACGGTGACGGTTTCACCATCCGTTCCGCGAGTGCCTCCGATGAGCAAACTGCCGGCGTTTAGTCCGTTAAGCTGGGAAGTTAACAAAACCAGGGGAGATTGGTTGGAATTTGTCACGCTATTCGCGCTGTCCACAATATCGATGGGACTCGAACTGCTGATGTCAACCAGGCCTCCCAGTCCAGTCATCACCGAGGTCTGGATCGTCCCGGTTCCGGAGAAGGCGATATCTTCCTGGCCGCCGATCGCAGATGTCCCAATCGACACGGGGCCAACCAGGTTGACCTGCCCGCTGGGCAGCGATATCGCAATCGTCCCGGCCGAGGTTGCGATGGTATCGGAACCCAGCAAGGAAAGCTGGGTATTCGCATTGAAGACCAACTGACCGGCGTCGACGGGAATGCGGGGCACCGACTGGTCGGCATTGATGGCGGTTTGGGGAAGGAAAGCGTTGGCCGAAAAACTGTCATATTCGGCGCGCGCTCGAACCACCGCCCCGGAAGCCACCTCGAAAGTCGAGAAGAGGCTGGTGGACGCAGGCTGTGCCTCTCCCGTAAAGGCCAGGTTATTGTATTTGTAGCCGGTGACCAACACGGAGCCGTCCGTTTGAGTTTCGGCCTGGACCGAGCCGGCCAGGACCGGGGCGTTCGATTTCGGAGTCACAAGATAACCGCCGGGAAGGAGCGCATACTCGGCGGGAAGAAGGGTGTAGTAGCCTGCGGCCAAACCGCCGCCGCCGCTGAGGTAGACACTGTCCCCGACCTTCAGGTTTGCAGGAGAGAGCAAGGCTGCCTCGGCGGCGGCCTGCGCGGCGGTCAGCGAGGGATTGTCGGCGGCAATCTGTGCTTCATCCTGCGATGGCGTTGTGGAGTAACCAAGCGTGGGATCGAGCGGCGCATAGGCCGCGCCATAACCGGCAACCACGGCAAAGCTGCCTTTGGTATTGTTGGCGCCGAGGATATCGAGTGTGCCTCCCGTTCCGGTCACCCATCGAGCCGAATAGAGATCACCGCCGCCCTGGACGTCAATCACTGCTCCCGCATCATCGGTCACCGTGGTGCCAACGACAAAGATTTGCTTGAGCGGAATGCCGAGCGCGCCGTTGGGGGCGAGCGTAATGTCGTTGCCGGCGGGGTCTATCCAGTCCGTTCCGTTTTGGTTTGTTCCGTAAGGGACAATCAAGGCCTGGCCCGTGGTGGGATCGACCAAGGAGACCGAGGTGACGCTGCTGCCGCCCAAGACAATGGTGCCTGTCTGGTCAAAGTTCGACTGGGAAAGGATGTCGAAGGTATTCGGCGCGGCGCCCAGGTTAATCACTCCCATCGGGGCCCGAAGGACGCCGTCTTGATTGATGGTATCGGCGTAAAGATTGAGTGTGCCTCCCGCCGAGTAGGGCAGAAGAGGAAGCTGCCCCGTACCCGAAATGTCAATTGTACCCGAGTAAGCCGCAATGGTAAACGTCGCTTCGGTTGCCGGATAAATTTGCCCGGCCTTGATATTGATGTCGCCTTGTAACTCGATCGTTCCAGCCCCGCGGACGTCGCCTGCCGGCAACCCCGACTCATTGATGTTCAGCGTGCTGAAGCCCTGGGGAGAGAACGTGCCGATATCGACCAAGGTGGCGGCATTGACATCAAGAATGCCCTCGCCGGGCAACGGAGGGACGCCCAGGTTGCCTCCGGAAGCTGGGTCCGTAAATATGTGGGGGAGAACAGCGACACCGCTATTGAATGTCGTTTGTTGCTGGGCTTGCTGGGTGGCGGGATTATAGTAGGCCCCCATGGCCACGTAGGGTGCGGTGAGAGTGAGGGTCGTGCTTTTCGTAGGATCATCCAGGGTGATAAATCCTGTCGGGGCAATCGAGATGCTGCCGGTCGCGTTGAGGTTGATATTTCCTCCCGCGCTGGCGATCTCGAGGTTGCCTCCGAAACTGAGTGAGGCCAAACCGCTGCCGGCAAAATCCTGGGCGGAAAAATAGCCATAAATCGTTTTGCCATGCGAGTCGGCAATCGGATCCGTAATGAGGATGGCTTGGGAGGCGCTCTGCGGGTCTGATGTGAAGGCGACGCCAATGGCGCCGGCGGTTGGAGAGATGGTTACCTGGGAGGAATCGAAAGTCGTGCCGCTGCCGGTAAGAACAAGGGAGGCATCATACGGATAGGGATTAGTGCTAAGACCACTGTCGATGTAATCCAAACTATAAAACGCACCCGATTGAATTGACAGAGAACCACCCTGGGCCGAAGCGCCGCCCGGCCGACCTTGAAGAGTGGCATCGGTTAAAAGAGCTTCTTTTCCGATAAGCGAAATACTTCCTCCGTTGCTTTGGACCGGGACATTGACGTAGGCATTGGAAGTTGAGCCGAGCAGGTTGCCGCCACTGGTGGTAGAATCGGAATTAACCGCGAGTAAGGCGGATGCCCCGTTGACAAGAATTTGCGACCCGCTTTCCGCAAGGATGTTACCCTTTACCGAAATATTTCCGCCATTAAGAACGGTGCCTGTCTTGAGGCCGAGGAGGTTCTGCGTCAACTCCGTGGCCCCGGATGCGTCGAGAATGCTGTCTGGACCCAGATAAACCGTGACGTCAGGAGCATTGGTTGGATTACTGCCATTGAAAAGGGTGCTGGTGCTTCCATCAGCTTCCAGGCTGATGGTACCGCCCGGAACAAGAATCTGCCCAAGAACGGCCACGGTTCCGAAAGCCCCTCCAGAAATGCTGACGCTGTTGCCGGGGTCGGCCTCAAGACTAATTTCCGCACCCGCACCGATGACCGCATTTCCTTGAACTTGGAGCGTCCCCGTCGTTGGGTTCACGACCCCAGGAGCATTTAAGCTGATCGAAAGCGGAGACCGGAGCGACGGCAAGGGCAGCGTGGTTGCAGCCAGGGTGTATTGGCCGCCATTGGATTGGGCCACCCAACTTTGAACCTCCGGGTTGTCGATCTCTGTTCCCGGCACAACCAAGACAGAAGGTCTTTGCGCATCGGTGGAGTCTCCCAAGGCTGTGAGGGAAAAAGTTCCAAAACCGCCCTGGCCAAAAAAGGAGGCTGGCAACAGCAGGGAATCTTGCGCGGTGCCACCATTGACCAGAGTCGTCCCGCCGATTTGGACCAAGGGCGCTTGAATGCTTAATTTTCCGGCGCCGCTTCTCAGCCCGGAATACCCTTCAAGTTCAGCGTCCAAAAGCAGCTGACTCTGCTCAGGCGTCGTGGAATTTTGCGCGGCAGCCAAATCGACGGCAGAGTTTAGGGTAATCGCCCCGGCGGCCCCATAGGTTTGCTTATTCGCGGGGCTGACATAAAGTCCGCCGGACACGTTGATCAAACTGCCAGAATCGAGAAAGAGGCTGGAGCTTTGAAGGGTTATGTCGCCGCCGTTAATCCAGAGGGGCAGATTGGCCCCGACCGAGTCACTGTCCGCGCCATCCATAATCAAGCCTGAAACATCGAGATTCGCCTCGAGATTGAGACTGCCTGAGGCTGAAAAATTCAAGCTGCCTCCCGGTGACGAGATATTGGCCATGACACCAATGGAGGAGGCGTTCAGGGAGAGCGTGCCGCCTGCCGGCAGGTTGAGCGGTGCATCCTCCGGGACGGTGATTATCCCAAGATCATCGGCCAGATTTAAATTGCCGAAACCGTTCACATTGACCAGGTCTGTGGAAAAATCAAATTCAGTGGCCGAGGGGCTGGAGTTGGTTACGGTTCCCGGTTGAAAATTGAGGTTGAGAGTGGCGTCGTAAATGCGGGTCGGGATGCCCTAAATGAGCTGTTGATTGGAAAAATTGATGGCCAGCGTACCGGCCTGAGGCGCGCCATAAATCGATTGGATCATCAATAATCCCGACGTGGAACCAAACGTGGTGGGCAGCGTGCTTTGAATCTGCTGCTGTTTGACGCCGGCAATCGTGTTGCCGCTGAGCGTACCGTTGAGCGTGACACTGGGGGCGGTTATCGAAAGCGTTCCTGCATTGCCGCCTTGAACATATCCCGGCTGATATTGAGGGGCGAGCGCCGAAAGGGCGTAGGTCTGAGACAGGCCCCATTTCGGAGAGCTGATGGTGACGTCGGAGAGAATGCCGTTGTAGACCAGGTTGGGTGTCGCCTGGGAAATATCGAGGATCTGGCCGCTCGATGTCACCACCTTCGTCGTCTGGACATAGGCGCCGCTATAATTGATGGAACCTCCGGAAACATCGAGCGTGGAACCGGGATCCAACGAAACCGAGGTGCCCGCCGTGAGCGAGATGCTGCCCCCATTGACGGTTAGTTCCGGCGCCGTGTGCTGAATCAAGGCCGCATATCCGGAAAGATCGCCGATGGGGCTGCCAATCCACTCGGTGCCATTGTAGTTGCCATACTGCGACATATCGACATCGACGGTCTGCCCGCGCAAAGCCCCGTTCTGCTGAACGGGCGAGTTGGCCAGCTCGGTTCCGCGTAATTGAACGGCAACAATGTTTTGCGCGACCGACGCGCTGACATCGTCTGATCCGGAGACATCAATGGTGGAACCCTGCTCCGCCGTAATGGTTCCCAAGTCAGAGGAAAAAACGGGCACGACGCCCTGCGAGTCCCGCCCATAACTGCCGGTCAGAAGGCTGACGCTGGCATCCGGCGCCAAGATATTTGCGCCTTGGCCCAAGTCAATATTGAGTCCTTGAACATCGATGCTGGAGCTGAGGGCCAATTGCGAGCCGACCACGGTATCGGTCGTTTGTTCAGGAAGGATTTGCGTAACACTTCCCGCGCCAAAACTCACATTTCCCGTGGAGGTTGGCAGCTCGGCGTCAACATCGGCATCTGTGCTGGGGTCAAATGTGAGATAGGTCACCTCGTCGAAAGCAGACATCATATCCACTCGCCCATTGAGTGAAACCGACGTTGAGCTGTCGACAATGCCATTTTGTTGAATGTTGGCCCCGGCGAAATAGACATCGGCACGGGGTGCCTCGACCAAGCCGAGCAGCGGGGGGGAAGCCGCTCCATAAGTGCCGGTTGTGACCGGCACACTCATTGCTGTGGGATCATTGATCGCGATGCCGTTGGAGGCGATGCCTGCCGTGGGGAAAAGTCCGTTTTGAATCAAGATGCCGCTGTCATAGGAACCGGTTGAATCGGTCGCCGCGCCCAAATAGACATTAAGGCCGCGCAAGGTGGGATCCGTCGAAGCCAGAAAACCGACTTGGAAACCAGCGGCAAGAATGGTCTGGCCGTCCGGGGTGGAGATGGTGCCGTCATTTTCGACGCTGGGACCGATCAAGGCGACACGACCGCCGACATGTTCGGGAGTGGTCGGAGATTGAATTTGCGCCCCGGCCTCGACGGTTACTCCGCCGGTGGAGACATTGATGACCGTCCCCCCATCGGGCGCCGTTCCTCCGATCTCCGTCGGACTGGCCGGTGAGGACGACTGGGAAAGTGGCGGGGCAAATAGTCCGGCTCCCGTGGTGCTCGATTGCAGCGAGGAAAAGAGGTAGGAGAGGTCGGCGCTGTTGTTGAGAAGCCCGGTGTTGACCAGGTTGTTATTAATCGGGAGGGATGAGGCGACCAGGGCATGGACATTGACCTGCGATGTCCCGCCGAAAATGATGCCATTCGGATTGATGACGTAGACCTGGCCCGGAGCTTGAATCGAACCGAGTATCCAGGAGGGAGCAATGTTCGCGGCCACCTCGTTAATGGCGACCCAGTCACCGACATTGGCGCCCCCGGCGCTTTGGTCGAAATCGAGTTCCGTGTGCGCGCCAACGTTGAAGGTGTTCCACTGCAAGAGAGCCTGTTGTCCCGTTTGCACGACAGTGACCAAATCGGTGAGTCCTCCGCTCGCCGGGGTTGTCGGCTTGGAATCGGTCAGCGAACCCACATTCACCCAGGAAGACGGCAAGACGAAACCGGTGGTGTTGGAGATTGAGGCCCCGCCAATAGTAGTCACGGCAACGCTCGCCGGAACATTGACCGAGAAGCCTGCGCTCGATCCATTGGCCAGGCTCAGATTGCTATTGCCGGTAAAATTGATGGCCGAGCCGCCGGGCAGCGTCGCCGCAATGGCACCGTTGAAAGTGGTTGTGCCGCCGGTATTGCTTACGGCACCTCCTGAGGTTGTGGCCAGGCTGCCCGCGCCCGACAGGCTCAGCGTCGTCGCACCCGTCGCCGCAACTTGTCCCGCGCTGGTCAGCTCGACCGTGCTGCCGGCTGGTAGAGTGTAGCTGACCGAAGTGGTGGGAGTGGCAAATGTCGTCGTGTTTCCATTAAGCGCGGTGATGGTTCCACCGGATCCTGAGATCGTGACCGTGGTCTGGGCCGTGGTGCTGATCGTTTCGTTCGCGCCGGTGGTTGTGACCGTCCCGCCATTGGTCAAGGTCACCGTGCCGCCTGAGGTTGTGGTGGTGGACAGTCCCCCGCTCGTGGCCGTGATCGTCCCGCCGGTGGTCGTGACCGTCCCATTGCCTGAGGCGTCTAGTTGACCGGTTCCCGTGCCCTTAACGAGGGAAACCTGTCCGCCATTGGACAGCGAGATGCCACTGCCCGTCCCTTGGAGCTGGATGCTCTGGATTCCTGAATTGGCAGGATTAACGATGGCGCCGCCGATCGGGTCCAAGCCGCCCGTGCCCACGCCGTTTGTCACCGTAATAATCGGTTGGCCCGTTTTCAAATCGGTCGTCGAACCTACATTGGTCAAAGCTTTAAGATTGGCGGCATTTTGCGCGTTCATCTGGGCTTGCAGGGCCTGAAGAGACTGGAGCGACCGCTGCATGGAAAGCTGGGCGCGCTGGGCGAAAGCAGCCGTTTGCGCCGCCTGCACGGTCGCGGCGGTTGCCGTGGTTGAAGTCTGGGACGTCGTCGATGTCGCCGCCGCACCCGGAGAAGTCGAGAGGCTGCCTCGGGTCAAATTGCCCGCCCGGACGTTCGCGCCGAACGTCAGCAGCAACAGGGCGGCAATCGCGAAGAGGCGGTTGCGTTGGCCGCCTGATTTCGTGCGATGACGAAGGTTTTTTTTGAGGCGGAGATTCACGAGCTTAAGGTAGGCGATTTGTTTGGCGGGTATAGCACTGCGGCCCATTGTCACACGAAATTCACATTCGCTGCGCGTTTGACGTAGAAGCTTGTTGTTGTGCCGCAGTCTTGTTTCCAGTGGGAGCAGCCGCAGCCGTCGCAGGTTTTTGTGGCGTGGCGGTTGCCGGCGGCATGGGAGGGACCTGGCCCGGTATGACGCGCAGATCGGAAATTTTGTCCTTATAGTCCTGGACGAGTTCCTGCAGTTTGACGCGGGCGAGGCCGGTGAAGGGTTCCTTGGCGCCGAGAGCGTCGCCGAGGCTGAATTTTTCGTAACGGGTGAGGATTTCGTTGCCGAGGTTGTAGAGCGCGAGATTTTTGGTCTCGCGATCATCGACGGTGCGCTGAAGGAGAGCCGCTTGGAGGGCGAGTTGGGCGCGGGCCGCTTCGTTGCTCCTGGCCAGTTGGAAGTTTTGCTTGTCGTCCTTTTCCCAGGCGGCGAGGGCGTCGTTGAGCTTGCCAATTTGCGTGTTGAGATCGGCATTCTGGGATTTGAGATCGGCGATGGCTTTGTCCGAGGCGGCCTTGTCGTCGGCGCTTTGCTTGGTGATCGCGTCAACTTGCGCGGTGAGCGCATCGATTTTCGCTTTCAAGGCGGCGTTGTCCTGGTCGCTTTGCGCCTGGGTCGCCTGAAGCGTGGCGATCTGCCCCTGCGCATCCTGAAGCTGCTGCATGGAGTTGCGCAGGGCGTCGCGCAGGCGCGTCTCGGTCGTGGCTTGGGCATTGGCGTCGTCGGCCCTTGCCACGCCGGGCAGGAGCAGATTGGGCAAGACCAGCGCGATCAAGGAGAGGAAGAGAGTTCTGGATGGCGTTTGCATAGGGAGTTTAGAACTTGGCGTTGACGTCGACTTGGATGGTATCCACGCTCAGCGGCGGACCGGCGATGGAATCGGCCTCCATCAAGCGGAGGCTGGTCCAAACGCGTTGGGAAAGAGCGAGATTGCCCCCGAGCATGTATCCCTTGAGATTGGTGCCCGCCAAGTAGCCTCCGAAATCGGAATCGTTGAAGGCGTCGGGGGTCGCATCCGACTGAAGGTACCGGTAAGTCAGGTTGACATTCCAATCCCACAGTTTTTCGAGCGCCGGGGCACCGAGATTGAGGCGGATGTTGTAGCCCATGCCGCCCCCTGCAAAGCTGGTGCCGTTGTTGTTGTTTTGCGGGCCGGGCTGAACCGGCGGGCCTTCACCTTCGATGCCGGCGCGATCGAAGGCCAGGTTGTCGACATACTCGCCGACGAGCCAGATGTGAAACGGGTCGAAATGGCTGTAATCGAGCTGGCCGGTGAGAGCTAGTTCCTGAAACTTGGAAGCGAGGCCATAGTACTCGTAGACAGGGGTGGCGGGCAGGGCCCCATCCAACTGCACATTCCGGATAGCGATATAAGTGTTGCCATGCTGGGCGAAGGAAGGGCGGCTGTCGTCGGTGTTTCCGTTGAAATTCGTTCCGAACTCGGCATATTCATCCTGGGAAAAAGGGCTGGAAACCTGACCCTGGATGTTCTCAAAATCGTAAAACGCGACGGCACCCTTGAAAGTGAAATCCTTGTTGATGACCCAGTCGGTGCCGCCCTGAACCGCATAAAGCCATTTGTCCTCACTCTGATAGCCATTGCCGGCCTCAGTCGAATTGGTGCCGAAGTTGAGGTCGGTATTGAAAATAGGGAAGGCCCCGGCCGTCAGGAAAGGGGTCACTCCATCGGCAACCTGGTATTTGCCCCTGGCCATAAAGCCATCGAAGGCCAAGTTTTCCTCCCAGAGCATGCTGGTGCTGAAGAAGGGATTGTCGAAACGCCCGAAGGTGACGGAGAAGTCTTTGTCCGCCTGGGCGCCCAGCTCATACCGGATGAAAGCGCGGTCGAGCCAGATTTGGTATTTGCTGAAATTGCCCCCCTGCCCCGAGGCTGATCCCAGGGTCTGGTTTTCCGAAACGGGCTGATCATCGGAGCCGGTGCCGAGACGCATACCGGCGTAGAAATTCTCGCCCAGGTCAATGCCCGCGCCGATCCGGGCGCGCAGACGGAAGCGGTCGCGGTCCTGGTCGACATTATAGGTCGGGATCAATCCGCTCTTTTGCGTCGCCGGGTTGATATCGAAAGGCGCGCCGGTGTTGATCGAGTTGAAATTGACAATCGAGCCGGTCGCATTTCCGTCGGGGAAAAAATCGCCCTGATAACGCACCCGGATATCGCCGGTGACGTGGAAGCGGTGCACCCAGTCGGGAGTCGGCTCGGCGGAGGCCCAGTGCTCGTCTTCGGCCTGTTTCATGACATCGGCTTTGACTTCGTCGCGGATTTGATTTTTGACCACATCCGGGACATAGGGGACATTGACCGTATCGTCCTCGGACGGAGCAGCCGAAGCCGCAGCGGCCGCCTGGGCTGAACTGGCTTGCGCCGTCGCCTGGGCGGTTGCCGCTTCCTGCTCGGCCTGCTTAATCAAGTCGGCCGCGTCCTCTTTGGTGATGAGACCGCGTTTGACCATCAGATTGATGAGGTTGATCGTCACGTTTTGCGACGGAGTTGCCGGAGCCGTCGGCGCTGCCGCGGCCGGAGGTGCAGGAGGCGCTGCGGGAGCCGACGAATCGGGCGAATCATACGCATCTGCCGGTGAAGAACCTGCCGATGGATCCGGCGTGGAAGGCGCGGTCGCCAAGGTTGATCCATCGGGCATGGGGATGGGACGCAAATCGGGCTTCGAGGTGTCGAGGGCCGGCGCAGGCGTCGCCACCGGAGCGGTCGACGAAGCAGCCGGGGCCGGATCGTCCGCCCAGGCCGGGATGGCGGCGGATGCGAGCAAGAGGAGGAAAAGGTATTTTTTGCGGGACATAAAAAGGGGTCTATTGCGTCTTCTCCGCGCTGACGCGCAGGACGATCGGCATGGGCATGTCATCGGGAGGAGGTTCTTGCAATTGCAGGCCGACCAGGACTTCGTTTTTCAAGGCATCGTCAACGGTGGGATCACCGGTTGTGCCGGAAATCGTGGCCTTGATGATGCGGCCGGTTTTATCCGCCCAGATGCGCGTCTTGATCCCGCGAAAGTTGGCTTTGTTCGTTATGTTGTTGGCTTCAAGCCTCGATTTTATCGTGGAAATAACTTCAGCCGCGTACCAGCCATATTTGCTGCCGCCGTCGCCGCTACCGTAATCTCCGCCGCCACTGCCGCCAGGTCCGAGGAGGCCGGCATCCGAGGCTGGTCCCGCGGGCGGGCCAGGCGGCCCGGGAGGCTTGTCGGGATTTTTCGGCTCATCCTTGGGTTTCTGTTCATCCGGCTTGGGAGGAGTCTGCTCCACCATTTTCTGCTGGGGTGGCGGCGGCGGAGGGGGCGGCGGTGGCGGAGGCGGGGGCTGAGGCGGCGGCGGCTGGAGATGGATCACGATCATCTCAGTCTTACGAGGCGGCGGGACCTTGCCGTACATTTTCAGGAGGACCCCGAGCGTGACCGCGATGACAACGACGGTGAGGCCCACTCCGATGGCGACGCCATAGCGCGCGAAGAAGCTCTCCTCCTGCTCACTGGGGTCGTAATCGCGGTCATTCATGGGTCGCCTCCTGCGTTTTTGCCGGGGGAGGCTGATGGCCGGGCGCAAAAGAAATCACCATTCCCACGTCAAGGAAAACGCCAGGCACGATGAGAGAAATCAGGACAATGACGCGAATCTCCCGTCTCGAAAAATCACGGAAATAAAGGCCATGCCCGTCATCAAGATCAATCCAGTCCATGCCCACGGCAGGCCCGTGCGGGGCGATGAAGTTCGCCTGCAGGTTGTCGTGGTTGGAATGCTCCTTGTTCATGGTCTCTTTCTCGTTACAAGCCCTTGAGTGGTTTGGTGGCCAGGGCCACCTGGGTGATGCCGAGCTTCGCGCAGACGTTGAGGACATCCATGATGCCCTGGTACTGCGCCTTGCTGTCGCCCCGGACGACGACCGGCATATCGGGCTGCTGGGCTTTCGCCTGGGTGAGATGCTGCTCCAGTTCAGCCAGGGTGACCGGCACGGTGTTGAGAAGAATCTGCCCTCGATCGGTCACGGTAATGGCCTGGATCTTTTTCTTGGCCTGGCTCTGCGCCGCGCTTTCCTTGGGCAGGTTGACCTTCAAACCCTGGAGCCCCGCCGTGGTCATGATGATGAAGATGAGCAGGAGCACGAGATAGAGATCAACCATCGGCGTGATGTTGATGTCATCGTAGGCTTTGCCCTCCGTATCGGCTTTCATGGACATGGCGGTGGTTTCCTTTCGGGTTAGTGCGTGAGATCAATCTCGGAATGGCTGTAGAACTCGGCCATTTTGGTGACGAACTCATCGATGAAAATCTGCATGTCGCTCGAAACCGTCTTCATGCGCGAAACCAGGTAGTTGTAGCCAAGCAGCGCCGGGATCGCGACGAGCAGGCCGGCGACGGTGGCGACCAGCGCGGCGGCCAGGCCGGGCGCGATGGCGCTGATGTTGACCTCGCCCGTGGCGGCAATCGCCGCGAAGGTGATCATAACGCCGACCACGGTGCCAAGCAGTCCCATGAAGGGGCCGCCCGCGATGGAAATGGTCAGGAAAACCATGCCGTCGTTGAGCGCATGGTTCTCGCGCACGTAACCGCCGTCCAGGCTCGCGCGGATGGCCTGGATCGACCGGGAGGAAAGAATCCGGTCGTTCGCCATGCGATGGCCAATTTCGGCCGAGCCGATGTGGTAGATGCGGTAGAGCGGTGATTTGGCAATCAACTTCTGGATTTTCGGACCGGCTCGACCGCCCATGCTCATGACTTTGTCGGTGTCGGTGTGATCGAGAACGGTGAGGTCCAGCGCGACGTGCCGCCACTCCCGGAGAAAGAGTTTGTTGCCCTTCTGGACGCGATTGACGTAAATAAATTTGGTGATCATGACGTACCAACTCACCAGCGACATGACGCCGAGAATGGCGATGACCACCCAGCCGTCGACGGTGACCGACTTGAGGATGACGCCGAAGAGACCGAACGTGCCGCTGAGCCAGCCCGCCGGAGGCTGCTCGTCCTGGGCCACGGCAACCAGCCGGGACGAATCGGTGCCCTGGCTGATCGCCGCGAATTTGATCGCGCCAACCGTTCGGGCGACATTGGAAATTTCGAGTTCCTCCATTTCACCGGCAAAGCCGGTCGCCGGGGTTGTCGTCGCATCGGTGGGAGTGTCCCCGCCGATGAGTGACGGGCTATTCAGTCCGGGCAGCGGCGCGCTCAAGGTGGCATAAGCGGCGCCGTCGAGATAAAGGGTGATGGTCGAGCCGTCGGCCGTCACAGCCAGATGATGCCAACTGGCGGCGGCAACCGGAGAGCCCGCCGCGCTGCGGGAGCCGTTCACTTCGATGAAAGGCGCACCGTTGTCGATGCCGACGAGGAATTCCTTCGCGCCATCGCGGCGGCTGAAAATGACCGCGTTCGGCTGCAACACCACCGGCTTGATCCAGGCCGACCAGGTCAGCGATCCGCCGTCGTTCCACTGCAATGAAGTTGAGGCGGGAATGGTGACGGGAACTTTGCCGGTGAGGCGCAGGCCGAGGCCGATGAGGGAGTCGGTGGTGGCGATCGGCGTCTGGGAATCATTGCCCTGCCCCGAGGAATCATGAGCCGGGACCCCGCTCTCGTTGAAATGGTAAACGAGGACGGTATTATCATCGTAGGTGGCTTTCGGCTCGCCGCCGCCGGGGACCGTGATGTTCCCCTGATTGCCGTAATAGAGCCAGAGGGTGGTTTGGGCGCCCGGTTTCAGGTCCGGGACTTTCACCCAAACGAAGGCCTCGCCGAGGAGCGAATCGTATTTTTCGATGTGGAAGGGCAGCAGCGTGGTGTCATCGCCCGCCAGGATGCGGATGTCGCTGCCGTCATCCTTGGCCGCGCCGAAATTAAAGTCGGACAGACGGATGAGCACCTGGGTGGTGCCGATGGGATCGCTGATCCCTCCGGCATTGGCGGTGGTATCGATGGTGATCCTTTTGCGGATCGTCCAATCCTGATTCCACCAGGCTTGTGCGGTGGCGGACCAGGCGAAACTGGCCACCAGACCAATCAGCAGGACTTGAATAAAGGGTGAGGTCGCTCGTTTCATAATGATATTAAAAGTCGGCCCAGAGCCGGAAAGTGAGGAGCGGCTCGTAAGCATTGGTTTGCACCCCGTTGTCGAGGGGCAGCCCGGCATCGAACGAGCCGTTGAGGTGGTTGATGAGCTTGATCCGGGTGCCCGCGCCGACACTGGCCAGCTTCATCTTCGCATCCTGTTCGGGCAGCGGGTCGTCGATCGTGAGGATGCCTCCCTCGCCGAAGACGTAAAACCGCCATTCATCAACGGATTTGCCCAGGATTTCACTCAGGGACGGAGTGCGCATTTCAGCCGTGCCGAAAATCCCGTTGTCGCCGAGTTCTTCCGATTCGAGATAACCGCGCACCGTCCCGAGGCCGCCGCCGCTGAATTGCTCGCTGTTGACCAGCGGCTGGTCGGAAGCCTGACCCTGCGCCTTGACGAACATCTGAAAGCCCTCCGGCAAATCGCGGGTGTGCGAGAGGTCGCCCCGGAAGTAAATGAAATCGCCCATGGCCCCATGGCGGTTGAGCTCGAAATCAGCCGGGTCGCTGCCCGTGCCGCGAACGGCCAGGTTGACGCTGCCGTTGAGATCGGTTTCATACCCCTTGGCCTGCCAGGTTCCACTGTAGGCGGCGCTCAGGGGAAAATAGGTGACCGGCGTCAACGAGCCGGTGCCGGCAATGAGGACATCCTGGGTAAAATGCTTGTAGTCGAGGCCGAGGCTCAGCGAGTGATAAAAATCCTTCTGGGTTGGCAGCGTAAAGATGGCCCGGCCACCGACGATATCGCCATTGCCTGCCACGCCAATGCCACCCAGGGTATTGACGTTGCTGTCCTGCACGGTGCCCTGGAGCATGAGACTAAGCCAGGGCACATCCGGGAGGCGGGCCAGGTAGTAGCCCGAAAAGACCTTCACCTGGTTGGTATCTTCCGGCGATAACTGAAAGCTGAATCCGAGCGAATGCTCCAACTGCCAGAGATTGTCGTAGTTCACCGACCCGTTGACGCGCAGCGGGGTCGAATCGGCGCTGTAGCGGTTGTTGAGTTCGATGCTGCCATGCAGCGGCAAGGTGTCCTTCACGTTCAAATTGACATCGACCGTGCCGGGAGTTTCCCCCGGCAGCAGCGTCGGCGTGACCTGGCGGTCGGGCAGATCGTTGAGCACGAGCACATCATGCGTCACCTGGCTGAAATTGGGCGATTGTCCCTCCTGCAACGACGGCGCCTCGCGCTTGATCTGGTCGATGGAAAAATAGCGCGAGCCATGGACGCGGAGGCGTCCCACTTCGCCCTGCATCACCTGGAGCACCACGATCCCGCTCTTGGCGTTCTGCTGCGGAATTTCCACCGTGACCGTCTGGTAACCCTTGTCCCGGTAAGCCTGCTCCAGCGCCCCGCGGGCCTGCTCCACATCGTCCGTCGTCCGGTACGGGCCGAGATAGGGATAGACCGCCGTCTCGACATCGAGTTGCGGCAGCAAATGTCCGCCGCCGACAACCCGGTATTCCCGGACGTAGAAGCGCGGCTCGCTCTGGGTTGACGCGGCGGCGTTTGCTTGAGCGCTTCCCTGCGTTGTCGGACTGGCCGACTGGGTCGCAGGTACTGGCGCATTTTCGGACGCAGCCGCGGCTGAGGTCCCCTGGCAAAAAGGCAACGCCAGCGATGAAATCAAAATCCAGCTAATCATCTTTTCTTTTCGTCGTGCAAGGCACCGACGCAAGGCGAAGAGATCGCGATGATTTCGGAGAGTTTTCATACAAATTTCATCTTTACTTAATTGAGATTGAGAGGCTAGCTTAATTGAGATTGAGAGGCTAGCGAGCCGGTGAACGCCGACAAAGAAGTTAATGGTTACATTTGTGCGTCATACGAGTTACATTTCAGAGGCAAATTAGATTCTGCATGCCCCGGCCATGGCAGTGCCCAAACACTACAACATTAATGTGAATATATTAGCATTATGAATGGCCGTGGGTTTAACAACCGAATGACCTCTCAAAACAGGTAAGGATTCCGTTTCGACAAGTCATTTGAAAGCCGGTTAGTGAAAGGCCATCATGGATTATCAAGCGATCTATGCGTCTATGCGCGACACCGTTACTCGTTTGAGGTTGCCCGGAAAAAGCTTGATCGTCGTTGGTCAGAACACAACACTGGCACGATTGGTGGGTCCATTTTTGGGAGCATTTCATCTCCATGAACAACATTTTATCAAAATTCCCGCGTTTTTCCTGGTACCCCCAAAGGGCCGATACAATCCACGTACCTCGCGCGGGCGCAGTAAGCTGCCTCTTTCTGGTTATGTTCGTGATTTGGATCGAAGGCACAGCTCCAGGCCGGGCGCAGGATATGGCGACAAATTCTTCGACAATAACAATAATTGACGGCTCGTCGACGAACGCGGCTCCGGATACAACGACGACTTCAGTGCTGCCACCATCAGGGGAAGAATCGCCTGCGAATGGCCCTTATTTACCTACTCCGCCTCTGGAACCTTCCGAAAACGATTCCTCTTCGTCCACAATAAATTCCAATGCGACTCCACCTGAATTAGCACCACCCATTTTAGAGAAAGCTTCTCCCAGCTTGGAAGAAACAGCGACCTTGTATGCCCATGGCAAGTCAGATGAAGCCCTGGCCACGATCAATGCGGTTCTCAGCAAGGAACCGAAGAATATAAATGCTTATATTATGCGTGGCGCCGTTTATAGCCAAAAACAGGCTTGGGCTCAGGCGGAAAAGGACTATGAAACCGCGCTGGAAATGGACCCGAAGAACGATGGCGTGCGGTTTGATTTGGCCGACCTGAAGTTTAAACAGAAACTATTCGCCGCAGCGCGCGAGGCGTTTGTTCCCCTGCAGAATAATCCCGATTTTGAAGTTAGAGATTTGATCAAATATAAGATTTATCTTTGCGATCTCTTGGGCGGCCATGATGAAGCGGCGAGCAAGGAACTCGACGTATTTAATCAAGCAGGCTCGAACGCCTCTTATTATTTTGGAAATGCCGCCTGGAATCTGGTTCACAAAAAGCCCGATGAAGCGAAGAGTTGGCTGGTTTCAGCAAGCCATATTTATCCGGAACGCAAACAATTGATCTATACATCCATTCTAAACGATATGGGCTATCTCCCACTTCCGCCTTCGGTTGACGACACCTTTGCCCAGTGATTGCAGAAGTTTTTCCCTAGGGCGTATTTTCAAAATCAAAAAGCACGATAGTCCCTCTCTTTGACCGTCTTGCGGAAGAAACAGCGATGCTGCAGAATGTAGCCAGCTACTGAGGGGCCGAGGGATCGCAAACCCATACGACATCCTCTGGTCGAAACAAAAACGCCTTGTCTTCACCTGCATCAATAACGGCACTAAAGACAGGATCGATTGGATTATCTTTTCTTAAGACTATAAGCAAGGCTCTCTTATTCTTATATTGCGTTAGTTCGATCAGGCTTTTAACGCTGATCTTGGAAGTATATGCCACCACTACTGCTTGTTTACCTTTTGCACCAATTGAACCCAGGTAAATCATCTTCTCTGAACTACCCGACGGTTTTACGGCATTATTAATTACCCATTGCTTCGAAGAGACATATTCCGGTCCCATGGCAAGTAAAGGCACCCCAGTAATTATGAATACAATAAGCATGATCACAAATCGGTGCATTACCGTCATTTAGAATGCACCTCAACGGTGCGCTTTCACAATCAAAAAATATTGAACAATGAGAGAGCAAAGAGTGTCAGAATGAGCAACCAAGATGCTCAAATTACATAGTCGGTTTCATTTGTCGGACCCGCTCTGGCAGCGGGTAATGAAATTAAGCTAAACGGGCGAAAAGCAATTTACTAACCGGTCAACTATCTCGTCGAGGCCGACCGCCCAAGGATGACCGGCTGATGGTCGAGGCTATTTTTTATGTTTTGCGCATGGCGGTGGCGTGGCGGGATTTGCCCACCCGCTATGGTCCGTGGAACTCGGTCTACACCCGGTGGCGACGCTGGTGCGCGTTGGGTTTATGGCAGGAAATCCTCGGCTTGCTTTCTCGGCGGGCGACGGGACGATTGCGTTTTATCGACGGCTCCCACATCAAGCTGCAACAGTTTGGCTGCAACCCTGCCGGAGGACAAAAGGCCCAGGCCATCGGGCGCACCAAGGGTGGGCTCAACACCAAACTTTGCGCCTTGGTCGAAGGTCAGGGTCGACTCATGGCCGCCGTGGTGGCTCCCGGCCAGATTTATGAAGTCGAGGCCGCCGCGCCTTTGCTCGATGCC
>Ga0181537_10001167_pt1 | contig 24412 bp, 21 predicted proteins | sample PEATcosm2014_Bin_39_FD_119765 | JGI IMG/M metagenome (GOLD analysis project Ga0181537, IMG submission 119765) | Peatland microbial communities from MTU Mesocosm Facility, Houghton, MI, USA - PEATcosm2014_Bin23_10_metaG | ecosystem: Environmental > Terrestrial > Soil > Wetlands > Peat | place...
CCGGAACAGGTTTTGCGCGATGATCCACGGGAAGCCCCACAGTCCCAGCAGGCTCACCAGCAGCGTGATGCCGAAGATGACAGCGGCTGCCATGACCTAGGCCCGCCGCCGCCGCAGCATCAGCACCGTCCCGGCCACGCACAGTGCCACGCCTATGAAGGTCGCCGGATGCCAGCGCAGATGTTCGAATGCACTGGACAGCAGCAGCGCGACTACCGGGATGGCGACTGCGGTATAGGAGGCACGATCGGCGCCGATGCGCCGCATCAGGGTCAGGTAGGCGCCAAATGCCACCGCCGAGCCGAACAGCGACAGGTAGACCAGCGATGCGATGTAGAGCCAGGAGAAATCGAATGCAAATTGCTGGCCGCTGGCGAACCCGACCGCGGCAATGAACAGCGCCCCGTAGAGCATCGACCAGGCGTTGACCTGCAGCACCGGCAGCTCACGCCGATGAATGCGGCTGGCCACCATGTTGCCGAGCGATGCCACGGCCGTGGCCCCGAGCGCGATGACCAGGCCGCGGTACTGATCGCGCGAATTGGAGAACTGCATCATCTCCGGCCAGAATACCAGCGTCACGCCGGCGACACCGACCAGGGCTGCGATCACGGTCGCCGGCCGCAGCGGCTGCGCGAAGAACAGCCGCATGCCCAGCGCATTCATCGACACGACCAGAGAGAACACTACCGCCACCAGTCCCGAGGTCAGGTATTGCTCCGCGAGATACACCCCGGCGTAGTTGATGCCGAACAGCAGCACGCCCTGCAGCGCGATCCACAACTGATCGCGCGCGCCAAAGCGCAGCGGCCGGCGCCTCAGGGCGCAGTAGGCGAGCAGCATCAGCGCCGCCAGCGCGAATCGCCAGGCCACCGACACCAGCGGCGGCACCACCCCGAGCTGGAACTTGATCACCAGCCAGGTCGAGCCCCAGATCAGCACGGCGACGGTATAAAGGCCGAGACTGCTCATGGCGCTTAGCTCGCGCTCTCGGCGCTGTAGCGCGCCAGCAGGCCGCTTCCTACCGCATAACGATGGATCGCCGTGAACAGCCACGCCGCCAGCAGGATATCCAGCAGCGCCAGTGCAATCGCAAGCAGCAGACCGCTGCCGGAGTAGCCATGGCCGCCGACCACCGAGCGCATGTTCTCGAACACGTAGGAGGGCGGCAGCGCATGACCGATGTCGCGCATCCAGGCCGGCAGCGTCGACAGCGGGTAGAACACGCCGACGAACGGCGACAGCAGTGCCGGGATCGGCCAAACCAGCCACTCCGAGGCCGGCCCGAGCCGCAGCACCATCGCGCTTGCAAGTACACCCAGCCCGATGCCGAACAGGAACAGCACCAGCAGGAACGGCAGCAGCAGCAGACCGAGTGAGAAGAATGGCAGGCCGAACAGCCAGGTGGCCAGCAGCAGCATCACGGCCAGTCCAACCAGGCTGGTGGCGACGCCGGTCAGCACCAGGCCGGCCAGATACTCGGAGATCAGCAGCGGAGTGGCGAACACGTTGATGAAATTACGCGACCAGACATCCTCGAAGAATGCCATCGTCACGCCCATCATCACGCGGGTAAAGAAATCCCAGAACAGCACCGCGCCGAGCAGGCTGGCGATGAAATTGATGCCGCCGGAGGTGACTGTGTTCAGGTAGCGCGAGATAAAGCCCCACAGCACGATGTCGATCGCAACCCAGGCAATCATCGGCAATACCCGCGTCGGGCTGCCGCGCATCAGGTAGAACTGCCGCAACGCGATCGCGGCAATCGGACGCAGCTTCATGGCGTCGAAGGTGAACCGGCGGCCAGTGGCTCACGGGCCAGTCGGATGAACAGCTGCTCGAGCGTGACCGCGCCATGGGCGTGCGGCAGCGTCTTTGGATCGCCCTCCAGCAGAATCCGGCCGCGCGACAGGAACAGCACCCGGTCGCAGGTCTCCTCGACCTCGTACATGTTGTGCGAGGTCCACAATATGCCGCAGCCGCTGCCAGCGGCCATCGCACGGATGCGCGAGCGAATCAGATCGGCGGCCGATGGATCGAGCGAGGCGGTGGGCTCATCGAGCAGCAGCAGCCGCGGCTGGTTCAGCAGCGCCTTCGCCAGCGCCAGGCGCGTCTGTTCGCCCGACGACAGCAGGCCGCTGCGGGTGTTGCGCAGCGCTTGCAGATCGAACTCGCCCAGCAGCTGCTCGATGCGCCGCGCGCCGCCCGTGACGTTGTACAGCAGGCTGAAAAACCGCAGATTCTGATAGACGGTCAGGTTGCCGGGCAGCGCGGCGTAGACCGCGGCGAAATTGGTGTGGGCCAGGGCCTGCGAGCGGCGGCGCGCAAGATCTGTACCCTCGATGCGTATCTCACCGGCGCTCGGCTGCAATATCCCCAGCACCATGTTGATGGTGCTGGTCTTACCGGCTCCATTGGGCCCGAGCAGGCCGACGATTTCTCCGCCACGCACGTCGAACGAGATGCCGTCGACGGCGACGGTGGCCCCGTAATGCTTGCGCAGTCCGTCAACACGCAGCGCAAACGGCGCCGCGCGCCCGGGGATGGCTGATGCCAGACTCAGTGCGGCTCGCCGCCCGGATGCGGGTCTTCCATCGGGAACGTATGGACGTCGCCGGAAGCGGGCTGACCGGCCGGCACGGCCGGCGGCGGGGGTGCCGAGGCGGCGGGAGCCGGTGCTGGCGCGGCCGAGCCGGCCCCATTGGCGCCAGAGGTCACCGCTGCGACGAAGCGGCGCGCCGATTCCGAGTGGGTGATCACCTTGTTGCGGGTGATCATCGAGGTGGTCACGTCCTCATCGGCATAAAAGGAGCGATTGCCGCTGCGGTCGAACGCGATCACGGTGCCATCGAGCGCCACGCCGGCGAACAGGCCACGCGAACGTGAATACGAGTAGATCTCGGCGGCTTTGCCTGCGGCCGCTTCGGTCTGTCGGCCCACCGGACCTGCAGCCACCGACACGTCTGCACCGAGGGTGAATTTGCCACGCGCGAAGTTTTCGACGCTGCGCGGGGTGACGAACACCAGCACCACGTCGGTCGAGGTAGCGCCGATCTGGGCGCCGAAGCTGCCGCCGCCCAGCCGGATGAATATCGGGTTGCTGAACTGGCCCGAAGTGGCATCCCGTACCGTCAGCACCCCATTGCCGTACCGGCCGCCGAAGAAGAACGCGCCCTTGATGACCTCCGGGACCACCGCGACGCCATAGGCTCGCTGCATCAGCCAGTCCGGGACCTTCTGGTCGGGTGTCGCGGCCAGCTCTTCGAGCACTTGCGTGGCCGTGATCAGCGTCGCCTCCTCGCGCGAGGGTTCGCCGTTCTGCGCCAGTGCGCCGTGCAACGGTGCAGCGAGTGCTGCGGTGGAAAGGATCGCCAACAGGAACTTGCTTCGGGTCATGATTCGCCTCCAGGGCATTTGAGCCCAAGGGGCGAATGATCGTTCAGTACCAGAAGGAAATAAAGAACTGCATGACGCTGGCGTCGTACGCGTACAGCGGCTCGTCGCCCGGGATCAGGCTCGGGATCAGGTTGTCGTGGAAATCCTGGTAGTCGATATGCAGGCGGTTGTAGTTGAAATTCAGCGTCCCCTTGTTGACCCAGTGCGGCCAGCCGGGGTGAAATTCCCAGCTGGTGCCCAGCCCCAGCGTCAGGCTGTGGAACTGCGCCAGCTCGCGGTCGCGGGAGGTGAAATTCTGCGAGTCCTGGTACGGGTAGAGGTCACTGTAGAAAGTGGCGTGGCTTTGCCAGTAGTAGCGCGCAGTGGCCTCGAACGTCCAGTCGGTGAACAACGGCTGGGTATAGCCGAACTTCACGGTGTTAGCGAGTACCCCCCAGGTGTCGTCGTACAGCCGGTAATTGCCTTCAAGCGCCGCGTGCCACGGCAGGTAGTACTTGAGCTGTGCCGAAGCGGCGCTGCCGGTGCGCGTGCTGGGTGCGACCGCAGGTCCAAAGGAGTAGCCGCGCGCGGAAAACGGATCGACAAAACGCACGCCGCGATACGGGCTCTGCAGGTAGCCGTCGCTCTCGTCGGTCTCGAAATTCAGCCCCAGCAGCAGATTGCGCGTGAGCACCTGCGACACGCTGACCTGCCAGTTGCGGTGCTGGGCATCGCCAACGTATTTCTGGAAGATGCCCTTGTCCACTTCCCCGACCTTGTCGAAGCCGCGGGTGAAGCCGAACGACACCGTGGTCAGGTCGCCGAACATGCTCTGGCTTATATTGAAGAACCCGGTATTGGCTTTGTAATCCGGCTCGTTGCTATTGATATAGCCGACGCTGTACAGGGTGCTGCCGTGCAGATAGTCGAGATTGAAGTTGTTCTGGGTGCGCTTTTCCTTATAGGCGCTGGCCTGCGACAGCACGTCGATCGAGGCGCTGGAGATCAGATCCTCGTAGTACTGGTAGGAGGCGGAGAAGGAATCGCCGAACTTCTTGCGCACCAGCACCGATGGGCCCTCGACCGTGACCCCGCCGCCATCGTAGCGGTGAAACAGCAGGTCGGTGCGATCGTCCGGCAGCACGTCGGCGTGGCCCACGGCGCCGAGCCCGAATGCTGCGGCCGCCAGCCAGCGCGCCCGCAGATGCAGCCGCATGGTCACTTACAGGCGGTCCGGGGATGGCACACGGGGCGCATGCAGTAGGCTAATTGCAGCCGCAACCGCCGCCCACGCCGCCGGTGGCGCCGCGCGCGCCTTCGCGCACTTCGAATACGTGGTCGAGGTAGCCGCTGGAGATCGGATTGCGATCGAACGACATGATCGGATCAGCCAGGTGCTCGCGCTCGTACGGCTTGACCCAAGGCTGGATCGGACTGCAGCCGCCGAGCAGCAAGCCGCCGAGCAGCACCGCGCCCAGCAGCAGCGGCGTGGCGATCCTGCAGCAATGCATGTTCGACATCATCGGCTCCCGACTCCGAATCACTCCCGCATCAGGCTGCGGATCTGGTCCAGGTATTCGCTCTCGTCACCGGGCTTGTAGCCATGATGCACGTAGCGAACGTTGCCCTTGCGGTCGACGATCACGGTGCTCGGCATGCCGGAGACCTCGTACAGCGTACTTACCTTGCTTTGCGTGTCGAATAGTATCGGAAAAGAGACAGGGGTTGCCTTAAGAAAACTCATCGCGTCGCCGGATTTCGGCTCGACATTGATGCCCAGCAGCGTGAACCCGGCGGGCTTGTACTTCTTGTACAGCTGCTCGAGGATCGGCATCTCCTGGCGGCATGGCCCGCACCAGCTGGCCCAGAAGTTGATGAGCACCACCTGGCCCTTAAGCTCGGCCAGGCTGACCGGATCGCCGACCGCCGCCGGCAGCTGGAACGCGGCCGCCGGAGCGCCGGCTGCAACGCTCGCCGCGGGCAGCGATGGGGCGGCGGTGAGCGCAAGTCCGGCGAGCAGGACGCGAAGACTCGATGTGCCGCTAGTCATGACAGCCTCCATTCGGTGCGAGCGCACGTCGCAGGCGTGCGGTTCGCTAGAAGAATACGGTCGCGCCGATCGTCGCCTGAAGATTGTTCTTCAGCTGATAAAAACCGATGTCGTTGGACTTGAACACCAGGTCCTGGACATCGATATGCAGCGCCAGCCAGTCGGTAGGCAGCACGCGGAAGCCGGCGCCGAAATTCACGGCGAAGTTGTGCTCACCGGCAAAGGTAACGTTGCCGATGCCGCCGATCATGTACAGGGCGCTGGTCATGGCGAGATTGCGACCGATGAACACCTCGCCCGGGAGCAAGTTGTAGCCCAGCGACAGGTTGTAATACGTGAAGCGCCTCTCAGCATCGGAAAGTAGCTGTACGTTGCCGCTGAGTTCCTCAAAGCTGGTGCGCCCACCCTTGGCGCGCCCGTAGGTGGCCTCGGCGAACAGGTCCTCGCTGATGTGATAGTCGAAGCGCACTCCGGCGACCGGCTGGGCGCCGAAGTCCTGGATCGAGATCTCGCCGTAATAGGCGCCGAGTTCGATGTTCTTGGCCCTGATGGTCGGCACCGTGACCTTGCGCCGCTCGACCTGCGGCTCAATCACCGACGGCGGCGGCGCGTCGGCGTCGCTGCTGCCGGCCGATGCGCTTGCATCATCGGTCTTCTGGTGATGCCAGGGCCAATGCATCGACGCGCAGCCGCTGCAGGCAGCGAGCGCGATGCTCAGTAGAAGAAGGCGAATCCGAATCTCCATTCCCCGTTGACCTCATTTGCGTTGGTCTTGGTAAACACGACGTACTGGCGGTATTCGCCGCGCATGAAGAATCGCCGGGCCAGGTACAGGCGGCCGCCCACCCCTACATAGCCCACCTGATCGGTGCGATCCACCGGCGTGGCCAGCGTGGCCTTGGGTTCGACCCACTCAACTCCGGTGCCCAGATCCACCAGCGGCGAGAAGCGCCATTCAGGCATGAACACGTGCGCCAGGCCGATGTCGGCGATATAGCCGTCGGAGACGTTGCCGATGTACTGCGACAGCCCGACCTCGAGCTTCAGATTGTCGGTGATCGACAGCGCACCCCAGCCGCCGAACAGGGTCGCGCCGGCGTAGGCACCCGCATAGACCCCGCTTTCCCAGTGGTGCGTCTGAAACCCGGCAAGATCGCCCAGGTCCACGTGGAATGGCGTGCCATCGGCCAGGGTGGCCTTGGTGAGTTCGCGTGCCGAGGCCCAGCCTTCCACGCCGCGCTCGGTGCGCACCTTGAACCAGTCGGTGCGGCGGAACAGCACATCGACCGATTCGCCGCGCGCCACCACCTGCGTCACCGGATAGCCGCGTCCTGGCCCGGTGTGCAGCTCGAGGTAGGGTTGCGAGACGAACAGCTGCAGCAGCACATGTGCGGCCCGGGCCGGGCTCGGCACCAGCGACGCCGCCCACAGCGCGACCACGACCGCGAACTCAATTCGTCGGAGCGGCAAACGGATTGTTGTAGTACTGCGCGCCAATGTCTACCCATTCTGACAGCAGCCGCATCTCGGCGGGAGATAGCAGGCCGATATGCGTGGCGTCGGTAACAAATACCTGAAAGAAGTGGGAGTCTAGCGCATCGCCGGAAATAAACTCCGCCGAGCGTAACGTGGTGGTCGCGGTAGCGCCGGTGGTGGCATTGGTGGTCGTGACAGTGAAGGCATTCAGCAGCTGCTGATAGGCGTTGTCCTGGTTGGCATCGGTGGCCGACGCGCCGTCGGCCAGATCCAGATATCCGGTCGCCGCGGTAGAGGCGCTATGGCAGGTGACGCAGGTGCCGGCGCCGCGGTCCTTGTCCCACAGCGGCTGGATATTGAGCGGGTAATTGATGATGACACGACAGTTCGTAGTCCAGCCGCCCGGCAGTGCGCAGGCCTGCGCGGTCGGCAGCGGCGTCGTGAAGGTCGGATCGTCATAGGACAGCAGCACCGGCTCGTTGCCGACGCCGCCGCCGAACCACGGGTCATTGAACACCACATTGACGCTCGGCGTCGCGGCCGCGCTGGCCGCGCTGCCGCAATTCCAGCCGACCAGCGCCTCGGCCATGGTTTCCCCCGGGCAGGTCAGGTACGAGCCCAGCGTGCCTGGGAACGGCGCGCTGGAAGTCGATCCGGTCCAGGCGGAGGTAAAGGTGCCAGGGCGGCCATGAGAATAGAAACTGCCCCCGGCTACCGGCTTCTGTTGCGAGGGCGGCAGATGGCAGCCGTTGCAGCTGAGCACCTCGCCCGGCAACAGCTGCAGCCAGGCGCGATGCAGCGGGAAGATCTGGCGCGCGTTTGCATCGACCACCGAGATCTGAAACGCCACGTTCGCGGGCACCTGGACGCGCACCGAGCCGTCCGGCTCGATCGGGACGTAACCCAGAATCTGGCGCATGTAATTGCCGGCGGCGCCAAAAGCGTCCTGATCGAAATTGAGCACCTGCTTGTTGGGGATTGCCACCGCTTCCACCAATCGCAGGAAGCGCGCCGGACGCTGGTCGGCTTCAGTCTGCGCCATGACGGCGATGCCGCCGGCGCCGGTGCCGCTCCAAGGCGCGCCGTCCCAGTCATAGACGCTGCGAATGTCGATGATGCCGACCGGTGAGGTGGTCGAATCGTAGCTGTCGGCAATGTAGGCGGGCGGAGCGGGCCGCGGCTGCAGCGCCACGATGTCGGTGACGAATACGCCTTCGGTTGGCGTCACGATCGGCTTGAACGTGCTGGCGGCCGGATCGAACATCCATGCGCTGTATAGCACCGGTGCCGCGGTGAGGGTCGCGTTGGCCAGGCTTGCAGTGGCGAGGTTGGCGGCGGTGCACGGCAGGATGGTGCCGGCGGCGTCCTGCAGCCGGCATTCGCTCCATGTCACCAGGATGCGCCCGGTGCCGTCCCACAAAGGAAAAGCAGATGAGAAGCGGCCGCCGGGAGAGATCGCCGGGATGTTCATGCTGGTGTTGATCGCGGTCAGCACATCGTTGGTTGTCGCCGCCTGCTCGGCAAAGCTGCTGGTGGCATAGCCGATATTGTTCGCCGTATCCGGGTAAGCCTGGTTGTTCTCGACGTAGTTCTGCACGTCGATCATCATGAGATTGCCGCCAAAACCGGCCTCGTCGAACGGACGCACCAGTGCCAGCACCTGGCCGTTGGGCATCTCGCGCGCCTTGACGAACTGCACCGTGCAGTCGTCACCGACAGGACAGCTATCGGCTCCGCCCGGGTTGCTGCTGAGGGTGTTGTGGCTGCCGCGGCCATACAGCAGTTCGACATCGGTGCCGTCGGGATTGCTGCTGTAGAGGTGAATGCCGCTGTTGCCATTGGCGTGGTCCCAGCGGCTCCACATCACGCGGCCGTTGTTGAGCACCGTGGCATCGACATCGTGGCTCGGGTTGTAGGTGATCTGGTGCAAGCCGGTGCCGTCCGGGTTCATCACGTGCAGCACGAACGCCGACTCGTCCAGGTCCTCGGTTTGTCCCTCGAACTCCGGCTCGCCTTCATTGAGCAGGATCGCGCCGGAGCCGATCTGTCGCGTAGTGGCAAACAATATGCGTCCGTCCGGCAGGTAATGCGGCGAGATGTATTGCGAGCCGGTGCCTTGCGGGTCCGAGGTCGGCAGGATGCTGTGCAGGACGCCGCTCGCCACCACGTACTCCCATATGTTCCAGTTGGGCGGATTCAGGTCCTTCTGGTTCGGCGTCAGCGGGCCGCGCATCGCAAAGATTACCTTGCTGCCATCGCTGGCAACGTCAACGTCCTTCAGGTCGTAAAACGTGCCCTTGGGGGCGGTTGACGTCACGCGCGTTGTGATGTTGACCTCGGTACCGCCGGTACTGCTGGGGTTCAACAGATACAGGTCGGCGTGCGGCAGAAAGGTGCGCCGCAACCGCAGGTCGTCCTGGGTGGCCGGAGTCGTCGGCGGCGGCACGCTGCGCTTGATGTAGACGATGCCGAAGTCGGTGGTCTGCGAATCGGGCGGCTGCGAGTTGGCGATGGTCACCGAGGTGCCGCCGCCATTGCTGCTGCAGGCCACGAGGAGCGCGCTCGCGACCAGTGCCGCGGCGCGCAGCACCCCGGCGGCGCGCACGCGCCGCGCTGCAATGCACAGGACAGGCTGAAGCAGCAGCATTTTATGTTCCATCCTCGATGTCGATGTCGCCAACCGCGTCACGGTATTGGTGCGCGGTTCGGAGTCTGCTCTAGGCAGGAGCGATATGAGACCAGACGCACAGTTCTCAAACCGTGCGGTGTGTCGTGTTCGTGCGATCGCATGTGGTCCGTATGCCGCTTTTTCATGGTGATGAGCATAGCGCTATTGACGTAACCGCACGGACCGTCGGTGCGTGGCGACATTACGCGCGCAGCGCCATCGTGCCTATGATGGCAGCCAGATTCATCGTGGTCTCAGCAGGAGCTCAAGGCAATGTTCGTCCGCTCAAATCGATCGGGTGTGCGTCGATCGCGTGCGCGCAACACGCGGGCAGTCGCCTTGGCTGTGCTGCTGGCGCTGCAACCGTTCGCGCCGCTGCTCGCAGGTCCGAATGAACAGGCCGAGCGCCTGTTCGGCCGCATCACCGGCACGCCGCCCAGCGCCACAGTGCTGACTCAGATGTCGGCCGACATTGCCGCCAACGATGCACTGGCTGCGGCGCAGCTCGCGATGCAGGATCCGGCCTTCTACAACGTTACGCTGCGCAACTTCGCCGCGCCGATGACCAACAAGGCGCAATCGGTGTTCGTGCCGCTGAACGACTACACCGCCACCATCATCGGCATGGTGCGCGACAACGTGCCTTTCAATACCGTGCTGTCGGCCGACCTGGTGTACACCGGCAACGTGTCGGGCGCGCCGGCCTATTCGCCCGCGAACAACAATCACTACCAGTACCTCGATTCCACCGGCGCCGACCTGTCGACGGTGCTTAAGGCGCAGACGCAGTCGGCACTGATCGGCATCCCGTCGTCGGCGACCGCGGGTGTCATGACCACATTGGGCGGTGCCTCGGCCTTCTTCTACCTGGGCACCAACCGGGCCATGGTGCGCTTCACGATGATCAACTACATGTGTGATGACCTTAACGAGATCATGGACATCACGCGGCCGCCGGATCGGATCCGCCAGGATCCGTCGCGCTCGCCGGGCGGCGACAGCCGCGTGTTTCTCAACACCTGCATCGGCTGTCACTCCGGGATGGATGCGCTCGCCGGCGCGTTCGCCTACTACAACTACAACACCACGACCGGGCAGATGGTCTACACGCCCGGCCAGGTGCAGGCCAAGTACGCTATCAACACCGGCAACTTCCCGTACGGACACATCACCATCGACGACAGCTGGATCAATTACTGGCGCAGTGGCCCGAACGCGCTACTGGGCTGGAGCAGCTCGCTGCCCGGTAGCGGCAACGGTGCCAAGTCCTTCGGCCAGGAGATCGAGAACTCGGCCCAGTTTGCCAACTGCCAGGTGCAGAAAGTGTTCCAGGCGATGTGCCTGCGGCCGCCGAGCAACGCGGCCGATCGTGCGCAGGCCACGAAGATCACCTCGGACTTCGTCTCGGCGAACTACAACATGAAGACGGCGTTTGCGGAAACCGCCGTCTACTGCATGGGCCAGTAGGAGAGCGCGCCGTGAAAGCCCCGATGACACCGATGACGCTGCCCGGCCTGCTGACTGCGACGACGGTACTGCTGCTTGGCGCCTGTTCCGGCGGCGCGCCGACCACGCAGAGTCCGAACCTGCAGGCGACCGCGCAGGTCGACAGCTACAGCGGGCCGCCGCCCGCGAGCGCCGACGTGCAGGCGTTCGAGACCAATCTATGGGTCAACATCTCACCGACCAGCCGCTGCGGCAATTGCCACAAGGCCGGCGGGCAGACGCCGATGTTCGCGCGCTCCGACGACATCAATCAGGCCTACAGCGCCGCGCTCACGGTGGTCAACCTGTCGCAGCCGGAAACCTCGCTGATGGTGCAGAAGGTCGCCGGCGGCCACAACTGCTGGCTCTCTAGCACGCAGGCCTGCGCCGACATCCTGACGACCTGGATCAGCAACTGGGCCGGCGGCGGCAACGGCTCCGCGGTCGGCACGCAGATTCCCCTGACCGCGCCGCCGTCGCAAGCGGTGGGTGCGACCAAGGTATTTCCAGCCGACCCGACGCTGTTCAGCACCACGGTCTATCCGGTAGTGCAGCAGTGGTGCTCGCGCTGCCATTCCGATACCGCGGCCACGCCGCAATCGCCGTACTTCGCCAGCAGCAACCTGGCCCTGGCGTACAGCTATGCGCAGCCGGAGATAAATCTCAACACCCCCATCAGTTCGACCTTCTACCTGCGCCTGGCGCAGCAGTCGCACAATTGCTGGGGCAACCCGGTCAACTGCCCGGCCAGCGCTGCCGTCATGCTGGCGGCCATCCAGGCGTTTGCCAACGGCATCCAGGTGACGCCCGTCGACCCGACACTGGTGGTCTCCAAAGCCCTGATGCTGACCCAGGGCACGGTGGCCTCCGGCGCCAACCGCTACGATGCGCATGACATCGCCAAATGGGAATTCAAGGAAGGCACCGGCTCGATCGCCTACGATACCAGCGGCGTGGATCCGGGCATGGACCTGACGCTCGGGGGCGATGCCGCCTGGGTCGGCGGCTGGGGCATCAGCTTCACCACCAACGGGCGCGCCCAGGCGAGTACCGCCACCAGCTCCAAGCTCTATACCAAGTTGAGTGCCAGCGGCCAGTACAGCATCGAGCTGTGGGTGAACGCGGCCAACGTCACCCAGACCAAGGCGGACATGGCCAGCTACTCGGGAGGCGACACGCTGCGCAATTTCACGCTGGCGCAGAATGCATTCCAGTATGCGGCGTTCGCGCGCAGCAGCGTGAGCGACCTGAACGGTGCGCCGGCGCTGGTGACCAATGCCAACAACCAGCTGGCGCAAGCCGCGCTGCAGCACGTGGTGTTGACCTACACCCCGACGCAGGGGCGGCGGCTGTACGTCAACGGTGTGTTTACCGGCGATGTCGACAGTACCACCGGTGGTGCGATCAACAACTGGGACACGAGCTTTGCCTTTCTGCTGGGCAATGAGACTTCCGGCGATCATCCGTGGCAAGGCTCGATCCGTTTTGCCGCCGTGCACGACGCCGCGCTCACCCAGCAGCAGATCCAGCAGAATTACGCCGCCGGGGTCGGCGCCAGCTACTACCTGCTGTTCGATGTCAGCAGCCTGATCAACACGCCGCAGTCGTACGTCATGTTCACCGCCAGCCAGTACGACAGCTACAGCTACCTGTTCTACCGGCCGACTTTCATCAATCTCAATCCGGCCTTCAGGCCGAGCAGCAACATTCCGATCCAGGGTATCCGGATCGGCATCAATGGTGCCGAGGTGCCGGTTGACCAGGCCTACATTCCGCTCAATGTCAACGTCGACAGCGCCGACTATTCGCCCACCACCGGGCAGCTGCTGTCACCGCTTGGCACCGTGATGCCGCTGCAGAACGGACCGGCCTCGGATCAGTTCTTCCTCACCTTTGCGCAGATTGGAACCAATACCCACACCTATAGCACTCTGGTGCCGGTGGCGCCGACGCCGGTGGACCTGCCGGCCTCATCGGATATCGGCGTGCGCGTATTCGACGAGGTCAACGGCGCCATGGCGAAGCTGACCACCGTCGCGGCGACCAACCCGGCGGTCAGCGCGACCTACCTGTCGGTGCAAACGGGATTGCCGACCGTCTATACCATCCAGAGCGTGAGTTCCGGCGCCCAGATCGCCAGTGCGCAGCTGGCGATGCAGTACTGCCAGGCGCTGATCAATGACCCGACGCTGGGACCGGCGTTCTTTCCCGGTATGAATTTCACTGCCACGCCGGCCAGCGCCTTTGGCAGCACAGCCGGCATGGACCAGGTGGTGCAGCCGCTGATCACCAACCTGATCGGCCAGAACATCGCGACCCAGCCGTCGTCCACAGCGGTGAGCAGTGAGCTCTATACCCTGATTGGCAACCTGTCCAGCTGCGGCGGCGGCACCTGTCCCGCAGGCCGCACGGCGACCATCAGCATGGCGGCCTGCACCGCGATTCTGTCGAGCGCGACGACGCTGATCAAATAGCCATGATCGCTGCCAACCTACCAAATTCGACCATCGAGCAGAGGCCGACGCCATGAAGAAGCATCCACCGCGGCGCCCACCGAGTCCGCATGCGCTCACCAACCTGGATCATCGGCCACCGGTGACGCGGCGGGAATTTCTCGGCCGCGGCCTGATCAGCACCAGTGCGACGGTGATCGGCATGTCCTCGTTTTTCAGCCTGTTCGCCGATCCGCGCAAGGCCTACGCGGCGCTCGCCCCCGACATCCAGCAGCTGGTCACCTCGCCCTGCAACATCCGCGCGGGCGCGGGCAAGGTGCCTTTCATCGCCTTCGACCTGGCAGGGGGCGGCAATATCGCCGGCTCCAACGCGCTGGTCGGGGGCGCCGGAGGGCAGCTGAATTTTCTGACCACTGCCGGCTATAACAAGCTCGGTCTGCCCGGCAACATGATTCCCAACTCATCGATCGGTGCCGGCAACTTCGTCAACACGACGCTCGGGCTGGCGATGCACAGTGACAGTGCCTACCTGCGCGGCATCTCGCAGCGCGCCACCATGACCACGATGAACAACGTCAACGGTGCGGTCATTCCGGCGATCAGCCAGACCGACACCAACCTGAATCCGCACAACCCGATGTACGGCATTCACTCGGCCGGTGCCGCAGGCGACCTGCTGGTGCTGATCGGGACCGAGGCCACCGCCTCGGGCGGCAATTCAATGGCGCCGGCCTACATGATCGACCCGACCGTGAACCCGACCGTCGTGACGCGGCCCTCGGATGTGACCGGGCTGGTCAATACCGGCTCACTGGTCGGTCTGCTCGACCAGGACGACGCGGTATCGGTGCTCGAGTCCGTGGAGCGCATCAGCGCCGCCAAGCTCGGCCAGGTCAGCACCAACATCCCGAGCCAGGACACGGCGATCAAGAACCTGGTGCAATGCAGCTACGTCGATGCGGCCTACCTGGTGGACAAATACGGCAACGCGCTGGCCGCGCTCGATCCCACCAAGGATTCCAACATAGCCACCATTTTCAGCACCACCGATCTGCAGGACTCGGACTTTCTGGCGACCGCCTCGGTCATGAAGATGGTGATCAACGGCTACGCTGGCGCCGGCACCATCGAGATGGGCGGCTTTGACTATCACGACAGCACCCGGGCCACCGGCGAGACGCGCGATTTCAAGGCTGGACAGTGCATCGGCGCCTGCCTTCAATACGCGGCGCTCGTGGGCGTACCGCTTATGATTTACGTGTTCAGCGACGGTTCACTGGCTTCCAACGGCATGCCCGACAATTCGGTCGCCGGCCGCGGCAAGGGCATCTGGCTCGCCGACAACACCGCGACCGCCGCCTCGCTGATGCTGGTGTTCGATCCCAAGGCCAGACCCGTGGCCACGATGAATCAGATCGGCAGCTACAACTCCGACGGCTCGGTGAACTCGACCTCCAGTCCGGCGGCCAACGCGGTCAACCTGCTGGCTGAAACCGTGATCCTCAACTACATGGCGCTGCACGGACAGGCTGGCGCGTTCCAGACCATGACCTATGCGACCGGCGTACCGACCGGCCTGGGGGCGGCCGGAAACTACGACAGTCTGATTGCGTTCGGCCAGTTGTCGTCGGTGGTCAACGGCCAGATCACGTGAGGATGGCGCCCCGCGGCGCTGCCGCGGAACCCGCCTGCGAATACCGCCGCCATAGGACAATGCTCGCGCTCGCTTGTTAGCGAGTTTAATGCGAGCGGTGTCATGTATTTACGGTTTGACAGTCGCCGTGCGGCGGCGAATGATGTCAAATTGGCAGCGATGACAGATCGTCCCCCCACTTTCGGTCGCCGGCTGCTTGCAGCATCGAGCATGGCATTGCTGGTGGCAGCTGCCTCGACGCTGGTGTGCGCCGCTAATGTCAGCCTGGTCGGCCGCAAGGCCCCCGACTTTGCGCTGCCGGCCGCGGTCGGCAGCAACGTGCGCCTGTCGGAGTATCGTGGGCAGGCGGTCATTATTTCTTTCTGGAGCAGCCGATGCAGTGTCTGCGCCAGGCAGCTGACGCTGCTCGACCGGCTCTACAGCACCTACCGCTCCTCCGGGCTGGTCGTGCTCGCGGTCAGTGTCGATGACGATCCGCTGCACGCCGAGGAGTATGCGCGCGCCCACGCGGCCGGCTTTCCGCTGCTGCTCGATACCGCCAAGGCGGTCAGCCGCGCGTATGCGATCGACAGCCTGCCCTCGACCGTGCTGATCGATCGCGGCGGCATCGTGCGCTACTGGCACGGAGATGACCGTGCAGATGACGCATCGTATGTCACCCAGATCCGCGCCCTGCTCGACGACGTTGTCGCAGCGCCATGAATTTTTCAATGATGAACCAAGACCCATGAACACACCGTCCACGAATCATCTGCCGTTGCTGCTGTCGCTGGTGCTGACGGCCCTGTGGCCGCCGGCCGCATCGGCCGCCGCACCGCCGTCCGCGAGCTCGTCTGCCCCGGCCGCTGCGGCTCCCGCACCCGCCGCACCCGCCGCACCCGCCGCACCCGCCGCCCCTGCCGCCGCCGATGCCGCCGGCACCCGCGCGCTCGACCAGCAGATCCAGGATCTGAAGAAAGACGTGATCGATCTGAACCGCGACCTGTTCGTGCTCGAGGAAGAACTGCTGTTCCCGGCCAATACCCAAGTCGCGGTGTTCGTCTCGATGGACGTCGGGGATTTCTTCGCACTCGATTCGATCTCGCTCAAGATCGATAACCGCGAAGTGGCCAATTATCTGTATACGCCGCGAGAAGTGGGTGCGCTCATCAAAGGCGGCGTGCAGCGGCTGTACGTGGGCAACCTGAAGGCCGGCGGCCACGAACTGGTGGCGCTGTTTAACGGCAAGGGCCCGAACGACCGCTACTACCGGCGCGGCGCCGACCTGAAGTTCGAGAAGGGTGTCGGCGCGAAGTACCTGGAGGTCAAGATCACCGACCATGCCCGCGCGCAGCAGCCCGAGTTCGAGATCAAGGACTGGGAATAGCGCGCGCATGACAACTGGCCGCCTCTGCCTGGGTTTGGCTGCTGCGCTGCTCGCCGTCGGCCAGCCGGGCGCGTGGGCGGCGCGCAAGGCTGACCCCGACAAGCTGCCGAGCATCCGGGTACAGGACCTGCATTACGGCGACGTGCTGTTCCACTTCTGGGCCGATGAGGATTCGGGCCTGGAGGCTCTGACGCGGCTCGAGGCCTACAACCACTGGCAGCGCATGCCGCATCACGCGATCGATGCGCAGCTGCTGGCCGCCGGACTGTATCTGCAGCTGACGATGCACAATGAGGCCGGCGAGCGCTTCCAGACGCTGCTCGGCGACAACATCCCGCCGGCGGTGCGCAACAAGGCCTGGTTCTACCTGGGCAAGATCTGGTACGAGCGCGGCTACTACGATCGAAGCGAGCAGGCACTGACTCGCATCCAGGGCGCGATGGCGCCGCAGCTGGAAGCCGAGCGCATTCATCTGCTGGTCAATGTGCTGATGCGCGAGGGGCGCTACGATGATGCCATCGCGCGGCTGCAGAGCTGGCAGGGGCCGGCCGACTGGATGGCCTATGCGCGCTTCAACCTCGGCGTCGCGCTGGTACGTGCCGGGCGGCTGCCGGAAGCCGATCCGATCCTGACCGCGGTCGGTACGCTGCAGACCGACAGCGACGAGCTGCTGGCGATGCGCGACAAGGCCAACCTGGCACTCGGGTTCGCCTATCTGCAGGCCGACCAGGCGGCGCGTGCGCGCGTGCCGCTGGAGCGCGTGCGGCTGGATGGGCCGTATTCCAGCCGCGCGCTGCTCGGCGACGGCTGGGCACGTGCGGCGCAGGGCGACTTCCGCGCCGCCCTGGTGCCGTGGCTCGAACTGCACCGGCGCAACCTGTTGGATGCCGCGGTGCAGGAGTCATTTCTTGCCGTGCCATACGCTTACAGCAAGTTGAATGCCGCCGCGCAAGCCGCCGACTACTATGAGGCCGCTCTGCAATCCTTCAGCAGCGAGTCCGACAACCTCGACGCTGCGGTGGCGCGCATCCACGATGGCCACATGCTCGATGACCTGCTGGGCAGCGACAAGGATATGCGCTACGGCTGGATCTGGCAGCTCAAGACGTTGCCGGATGTGCCGCAGTCGCGCTACCTGTACTCGTTGCTGGCCGACAACGATTTTCAGGAGGGCCTGAAGAACTATCGCGATCTGAATTTCCTGCAGCACGGCCTGTTGAAGTGGGACGACAGCATGGACGCGTTCGCGGCCATGATCGATACGCGCGAGCGCGCCTACGCCGAGCAGCTGCCGCGCGCCGACGCGCTGCTCGCGACCGACGCGCCGACGCAGCTGCGCGCCGCGCGCGCCGCGATCGACTCGCGGCTCAATGCGATCGAGACCGGCCACGACGTTGCAGCCCTTGGCACGGCCGAGGAGCGCGAGCAGTGGGCGCAGATCGCCGCCCTGGAAGAGCAGCCCGCGGCGCTGCCGCCCGGCCTGGAACGCGACGCGGCGGGGGATAAGCTGCGCCTGATCAAGGGCGTGCTCTACTGGCGGCTTGATTCATCCTTCAACGAGCGCATCTATGACCAGCGCCATGCGCTGCGCGAACTGGATGCGGCACTGGAGGAGCTGCAGAACCGCTGGGTGCGGGTGCAGAACGCGCGCGCCACGGTGCCGACCAATACCGGCGAGTTCGCGCAGCGCATTGCGGCACTGGCCGCGCGCATCAAGGAGCTGCGCGGGCGGCTGGTGGATATGTCCGGGCAGCAAAGCGTCTATCTGCAGAGCGTGGCCGCCAGCGAGCTGACCGCGCAGAAGGAACGGCTTGCCGCATATGCGGTGCAGGCGCGCTATGCCCTGGCCGATATCTATGACCGCGCGGCCAACCAGGCCGACGACGCGCCCGGCACCGCCGGCCGGCCGGCAGACTCACCGGCGGCACCGCAAGCTGCGCCGGCGCCGGCGCCGGCGCCGATGCCGCTGCCCGCGCCGGAGCCGCGATGAAGCTGAAGCTGGCAGCCCTGCTGTGCGCGCTGGCGAGCGGCGCGGTGCAGGCGGCGCCACCCGCAAAGCCTGCGCCGACCATCGGTGATCTGGCCTCCCAATCGGTTTCAGTGCAACCGAGTACCGTGCCTGCCGGTGGGGCTGCCAGGGCGATGGAGAACTATCGCCAGTTCCTGCTGCTGCAGAATACCGATCCGAAGCAGCGCGCCGAGGCGCTGCGCCGGCTCGGCGACCTGAACCTCGAGTCGGGCGAGCTCGAGCGCATGGCCAGCGAGGTGACGCAGCTCGACATGCAGGGCGCGGAAGCGATCCGGCTGTACGCCACGCTGCTCAAGGCCTATCCGAACTACCCGCGCAACGACCAAGTGCTCTATCAGCTGGCGCGCGCCTACGAGACTACCGGCCAGAGCGATCAGGCGCTGGCCACGCTGGACGGCATCGTCGCGCGCTACCCGCAGAGCCGCGACATCGCCGAAGTGCAGTTTCGACGCGGCGAGCTGCTGTTCTCAGCCCGCCGCTATGCCGATGCGCAGCACGCCTACGAGGCGGTGCTGGCGCATGGGCAGCGCAGCTCCAATTTCTACATCCAGAGTCTCTACAAGGACGGCTGGTCGCAGTTCAAGCAGGGTCAGAACGAGGACAGCCTGAAGCCATTCGGCGATCTGCTGGACCTGATGCTGCTGGAGCCGAAGGACAGTGCGCGCATGCGTGACTGGAAGACGCTCGGCCGCGCCGACCGTGAACTGGTGGACGATACGCTGCGCGTGATGAGCATCGCCTTCGCCTACTTGGATGGGGCCAAATCGGTCGATGACTTTGCCGCGCACCGCGGCCAGATCCCGTATGCCTGGCTGCTCTATACACGCCTGGGGGATCTGTATGTCGAGAAGCAGCGCTACCAGGACGCTGCCACGACCTACCGCGCCTTTGTCAGCCGCGAGCCGGTGGATGAGCACGCGCCGGTGCTCACCAACGCGGCAATCGAGGCCTACCGCAAGGGCGGTTTCGCCGACCTGATGCTCGACGGCAAGCTCGAGTACGTGCAGCGCTACGGCTTCGATGCACCATTCTGGAACGGACGCGAACACAGTGCCTATCCGCAGGTGGTCGAGGATCTCAAGACCAACCTCAGGGACGTCGCGCAGTACTATCACGCCAACGCGCAGAAGAGCAAAAAGCCCGAGGACTACGCCGCCGCGGCGCATTGGTATCGCGTCTACCTGAGTTCATTCCCCGGCGATCCGGACGCTGGCGCGACCAACTACCTGCTCGCCGACGCGCTGTTCGAGAGCAAACAGTACGCCGACGCCGCGATCGAATATGAGCACACCGCCTACGACCGCCCGAAAGGCGAACGATCGGCCGAGGCCGCGTATGCGGCACTGGTGGCCGACCAGAAGAGCGAGGAAGCCCTGCCGGCCGAGGCGCGCGCCGCCGCGCATCAGCGCGCGACCGCGGCCGCGCTGAAATTCGCGCAGACCTTTCCGGAGCATCCCGAGAGCCCGGTGGTGCTGACGCGTGCGGCGCAGGACCTGTACGCGGGCGGCAATCAGCCGCAGGCGGCACTGGTGGCGCAGGGGCTGCTGGCGCGTACCCCGGCTGTAGATCCCGCCAAGCAGCGCATCGCCTGGACCATCGTCGGCCAGGTCAGCTTCAACCAGGAGGACTACGCGCAGGCCGAGAACGCCTTCACGCACGCGCTGGCGGTGGCGGCGGCGAATGATCCGGAGCGCGCCGATATCACCGAGCGGCTGGCGGCGGCGGTCTACAAGCAGGGCGAGGCCCGGCGCGCCGCCGGCGATCAGGCGGCAGCCGCTGACGACTTCCTGCGCGTGGCGCGCGTGGCGCCCGGCTCCAAGGTCATCCCGACCGCGCAATACGATGCCGCGGCCGCGCTCATCAACGCCGAGCAGTGGAACCGTGCGATCGAAGTACTGGAAGCCTACCGGCGCGACTATCCAAAGAGCGACTATGCGGCCGACGTCGGTCGCAAACTGGCGGTGGCCTATGTCGCCGCCGGGCGCGCGGGGCCTGCGGCTGAGGAGTTCGAGCGCGTTGCCGCCAATGCGCACGAAGATCCGGCGGTGGTGCACGAGGCGCTGAGCCGCGCGGCGGATCTGTACCAGCAGTCCGGTAATACTGCCCGCAGCGTGGTAATGCTCGAGCGCCTGGTGAAGGAGTATCCGACCCCGGTGCCCGATGCGATCGAGGTGCGCCAGCGGCTGCTGGAGATCGCAGCCAGCGGCGGCGATCTTGCGCGGCAGCGCTACTGGCAACACGAGATCGTCAAGGCCGACGCGGCCGCCGGCGCGGCGCGCACCGATCGCACCAGGTACCTGGCCTCCAAGGCACAGCTGGCACTGGCAGCGCCGGTACGCGACGAGTTTCGCAGCATCAAGCTCGTGGCGCCGCTCAAGCAGAGCCTGGTGGCGAAGAAGAAATCACTGGACGCGGCAGTGCTGGCCTACAAACAGGTGGCCGAGTACCAGGTGGCCGAGACCACCACCGCGGCGACCTATGAGACCGCCGAGCTGTATCGCACGCTGGCGCATGATCTGATGAGCTCGGAGCGACCTGCGAGGCTCTCGGCCGAGGCGCTGGAGCAGTACAACGCGCTGCTCGACGAGCAGTCGTTTCCGTTCGAAGAGCAGGCGATCGCGATTCATGAGATCAACGTAAAGCGGGTGCAGGACGGGGTCTATGACGACTCGGTGCGCGCCAGCTTCAAGGCGTTGGCCGAACTGAAACCGGCGCGTTATGGTAAAACCGAGCTCAGCGTGGGATGGGTCGCGACGCCCGACCTGCAGCGCGCGAGCGACCTGGCCAATGCCGGCAAGGATAGGGATGCGATCTTCGAGCTGATGCAGTCTGAGCGGCAACATCCCGATGTCGCGGCGCAGGCGATCGATCTGGGCCTGCTGACGCGTCGTAATGGCAGTCTTGCCGATTCCGAGCAGGCCCTGCAGCGTGCCACCGCGCTCGAGCCATCCAGTGCGCTGGCCTGGACGGAGCTGGGCGTGACGCTGCGCCAGGAGGGCAAGTTCCTCGACGCCCGCGCCGCCTACGAGCATGCCGTGGCCGCCGACGCCGACTACGCACCGGCGCACAGGGACCTGGGCGTATTGCTGGATCTGTACCTCGGGGATCCGGCCGCCGCGCTGCCCGAGATGGAGCGCTACAAGGACCTGACGGCAGAGGACAAGCCGGTCAGTTCCTGGATCGCCGAGCTGCGGGCACGCACCGGGGTCAAGCCGCCGGCAGCGCCGACACCGACCGCGGTCCCCGGCCCTGATGCGCCCGATGCGACTGCGGCCAGCGCCCCCGGAGGCCCTACGACATGAGAGCACGTTATCAGCTGATCGCCGCAGTGTGCCTGGCGTTCGCCGCCCTGCAAGCCAGCGGCCAACAGGATCTGGAGCCCGCCGTACAGACCTCGCCGGCCGCCGCGCCACCGGGGAAGCCAGCTACTATTAATAGTAGCGGCAGCAGCGCCAGCCCCGCCAAACCTGCGCAGGCGCCGCCCGCCAAACCCGCGGCCGCCGCGGCCGCCGCGGCCAAGACGCCGGCGCCGGCCAGCGCGCCGACCAGGAAGTCGAGCGACCATATTGAGCTCGATACCACCCAGATCAGCGGCAATCGCGAACTGCCCAAAGTGATGTATGTGGTGCCATGGCGCCGGGCGGACCCGGGTGAGTTCGCCGGCCGGCCGCTCAACAGTTTGCTCGACGAGGCGCTCACACCGGTCGATCGCGATGTCTTCAGACGGCAGAACCGCTACTACGCGGACCTGTCGGCGGGGACCGGGTCGGCCAGCTCACAGCCTGGAGCCGCCGGCGACGGCGCTGCGGCGCCAACACCCAAGGATGAGAAGTAGGTCGCGGTTCGAGTATCTACGTCACTTTAGTTTGACCATCTTAGGTAGACCATAGCGGATTGGTACGGGAGTCAACGAGTATGTTCAGTCACATAGTGCGGTTCTTCCAGGGCGGCGGGTGGATGATGTATCCGATCGCCGTGGTACTTGTGGTGGGTCTGGCGATCGCGGTCGAGCGCTGGATCTATCTCACCATCACGGCGGTGGGCAATCGCACGCTGTGGAATGAGATCTCGCCGCTGCTGGCGCAGGGAAACTTCCGCCAGGCGGTGCAGCTGACCTCCAGGTCGACGGCCGCTATTGGCCAGATCCTGAGCTATGGCCTGGCGCGCATCTCATCGGCGCGGCGCCGGGAGGATATCGAGAAGGCGATGGAAGAGAGCCTGATGGATATCATGCCGCGGCTCGAGAAGCGCACCCACTACATCGCGACCTTTGCCAACATCGCAACACTGCTCGGCCTGCTCGGCACGGTCATCGGCCTGATCAACGCGTTCGCGGCGGTGGCGACGGTCAATCCGGCGGAAAAAGCCAACCTGCTGTCGGCCAGCATCTCGGTGGCGATGAACTGCACCGCGTTTGGTTTGATGACCGCGGTGCCACTGCTGCTGATCCATGCGGTACTGCAGACCAAGACCACCGAGCTGATCGACAGTCTGGAGATGGCTTCGGTCAAGTTCCTCAATGCCGTCACCGAACGTGCGCCGCAGCCAGCGCCGGCCGCGGCCTGAAACGGCAGTGCGCCTGTCAATACAAACCGAGCTGTAATATGCGCCGGTCCCGTAGCGTCCGCAGAATCACGCGCCACCAGCACCGGCCATCGCAGCTGATGCTGGTGTCGATGATCGACATCTTTACCGTGCTGGTGACCTTCCTGCTGATGACAGCGGTGTTCTCACGCACCGTGATCCTGGAATTGAAGCTGCCGCCCGCCAACGCCCAGTTCCAGGATCCGCCGCCGGGACTGCAGCTGGAAGTGACCGTGCGCAAGGACACGCTGCAGGTCGGCGATCGGAACTCCGGGCCGCTGGCGGCATTTCCGAACAAGGACAACGGCTACGATTTCGACGGCCTGTCGAGCTACCTGCAGCAGGTGAAGTCGAAGTTTCCCGACAAGACCGATGCCACGATCCTGCTCGAGCCCGACACGCCCTACGATACGGTGGTGCAGACCATGGACCGGATCCGGGTGCTTGAAGTGAACGCCGGACTCAACGTGGTGCAGTACGAACTGTTTCCCGATATCTCGATCGGCGATGCGCCGGCAGTTGATGCGAGCGCCGCCCCTGCCGCCGCCCCTGCCGCCGCGCCTGTTGCCGCTCCCGGGTCCGCAGCGCCAGCTGCCAAACCATGACCGGAGCGCACGCATGAGTATGTCGAACCGCGCGCGGCGCATGATGCAGCATCAGATGCGCCATCGCGCTGATGCCGAACTCAACCTGATCCCGATGATCGACATCCTGAGCGTCATGGTGTCGTTCCTGCTGGTTTACTCCACCAATGTCGAGGTACTGCAGAACACCAAGGCGATTGAGATTCCACAGTCGATCGCCGAGCAGGTGCCGCGCCAGACCGTGGTGGTGATGCTCACCAAGGACGAGCTATTCGTGCAGGGCGAGCCGGTGGTGTCGGTTGCCGACATCCACGCCACCGCGGGCGACATCATCGGGCCGCTGCGCGACGCGCTGAAGCGTCCGACCCTGGTCGGCCAGGAGGTCACGGAGAAGGATCTCGCCGATCGCGAGATCACGGTCATGGGCGACAAGGCACTGCCCTACGACGTGCTCAAGAAAGTCATGCGCACCTGTACCGATGCCGACTACGGCAAGATCTCGCTGGCGGTATTGCAGAAAGACAAGCCGGTGCCGCCCGGCGCGCTGCAGAGCTCGTGATGCAAGGACTGGCGCATGCAGCTCACTGAGTACTACCGCAGCTACCACCTGCCCTGGGAGGTCGATCCCGAGGATCAACGCCGCCTGCGCCGCCTGTTGCTCGGCGGGTTGCTGCTGTTGCTGCTGTTC
>Ga0181537_10001168_pt1 | contig 24407 bp, 21 predicted proteins | sample PEATcosm2014_Bin_39_FD_119765 | JGI IMG/M metagenome (GOLD analysis project Ga0181537, IMG submission 119765) | Peatland microbial communities from MTU Mesocosm Facility, Houghton, MI, USA - PEATcosm2014_Bin23_10_metaG | ecosystem: Environmental > Terrestrial > Soil > Wetlands > Peat | place...
GGCGACGGCCCTGGAGGCCGGCAGGTCGAGCGCGGTCTTGGTGGCGAGCGCCCCGCCCTCGTCCCACCGCACCTTCACGAGCTTCGGGTGCGCACGGCGCGTCGCCGCATCCGGGCTGTCGCGCACGATGAACCAGCCCTGCGCCGCAAGGTAGCCTTCCGTGAGCTCGCGCACGTGCGCCGGCGTCTCCCCGGGGGCGAGGCGGAAGTCGAGCGAGGCCTGCGCCTCGGTGGGGATGGCGTTGGCGGCATGGGGGCCCTCATCGCCCGCGTGCAGGGCGCGCACGTTGAGCGTCGGGGCGAGGTAGCCATCCGCCAGGCGCGCCGGCCCGATGGTGCGCCCGAGGCCGAAAGCTGACTTCAGGTCCGCCTCCACGGGGGGGAGCGCTGCGAGGGCCGTGCGGTCGGCCGCCGACACCGGCGCCACGTCGTCGTAGAAGCCCGGGATGAGGATGTGCCCCTCGTCATCGCGCAGGCTCATGATGAGGCCGGCCATCGTGACCGCAGGATTGGGTACGAAGCTGCCGTAGTGCCCGTCGTGCAGCGGCTGCAGCGGGCCGTACACGGTGAGGGTGAAGCCGGCGAAGCCGCGGTTGCCGAAGTTGACCATCTGGCGGCCGCTCTGGTGCATCGGCCCGTCACCCATGATGAGCAGGTCGCACTTCAGGAGCGCAGCGTTGGCGGCGACCAGCTGCGCGAAGTGCGGCGAGCCCTGCTCCTCCTCGCCCTCGTAGAGCAGCTTCACGTTCACCGAGTGGCGGCGCCCGAGCGCGCGCAGCGCATCCAAAGCCGAGAGCAGCGCCTGGATGGAGGCCTTGTCATCGCCGGCCGAGCGCGCGAACAGCCGCCAGTTGTCGTCGAGGGACGTGCCAGGGTCCTGCCAGCTGACCGGGCGCGAGTCGGGCAGCGCGGTGCGCACCTCAGGCACGAAGGGCTGCGTGATCCAGCCTTGCTGAGACACCGGCTGGCCGTCGTAGTGCGCATAGAAGAGCACCGTGCGCTTCGCCCCGGGGGTTGTGAGCGCGGCGTACACCGAGGCGGGGGTGCCGGGGGATGCCCGCAGCAGCTGCGGCGTGAAGCCGCGTGAGCGCAGCGCACTCTCGAGGTACGCCGCGTTGCGGTCGACGTCTTCGATGCGGGTGGCGACGTTCGGCAGCGCCAGCAGCGCCATGAACTGCCCGAGGACCTGGCGCTCGTGTGCGACGCGCCAGGCGCGCACCTGGGCGTTCACGGCATCTGCCGCGGAGGCTGCGCCGCTCAGGGCGAGCAGCGCGACGCAGCAGGTCAGGAGGCGCTTGGGCGGTATCATCGCAGGCTCGCTCACCTTGGCGGCAGGGCCGGCATTGTCCCGTGCGCGAGCGGCTGGCTCAAGCGCCTTTCAGGGGGCGTCGGGCACTGCCTTCTCGCTCACCATGGTGAGCACGTCGTAGCTGGCCACGGTCTCGCCCGCCTCGTTGGTGATGGCCGTGTCCCAGCGCACCTCACCGTACCCTGAGCCGAGGCGCAGCGACTTCTCCTTGCAGGTCAGGCGCACCTTGATGCGCGTGCCGGGCTTGACCGGCTTCAGGAAGCGCAGGCTGTCGAGCCCGTAGTTGGCGAGCACCGGCCCGTAGGGCGCATCGACGAACAGTCCCGCCGCCGCCGACACCAGGAAGTAGCCGTGCGCCACGCGGCCGCCGAAGAGCGGGTTGCGTGCCGCCTGCACCTCATCCATGTGGGCATAGAAGTGGTCCCCGGAGAGCTCGGCGAAGCGCTCGATGTCCTCGACCGTGACCTCGCGCTCGGCGGAATTGAAGGTGTCCCCGATCGCAAGCTCGCCGAAGGTCTTGCGGAACGGGTGCACGCGCGGGTCGCGCTCGCGCGCGCCGCGCGTCCAGCGGCCGGTGAGCGCCGTGATGAGGTCCGGGGTCCCCTGCACCGCGGTGCGCTGCAGGTAGTGCATGACGCCGCGGATCCCGCCCATCTCTTCCCCGCCCCCGGCGCGCCCCGGGCCGCCGTGCACCAGGTGCGGCAGCGGGGAGCCGTGGCCGGTGGACTCCTGGGCGCAGTCGCGGTTCACCACCACGATGCGCCCGTGGAAGGGCGCAAGCCCGAGCACCAGGTGCGCCGCCTGCGCATCGTCGGCGCTGAACACGGAAGCGGCGAGGCTGCCGCCGCCGCGGCGCGCCAGCGTGATCGCCTCGGCCGCATCGCGGTACGGGATGAGCGTGCACACGGGGCCGAAGGCTTCCACCGTATGCACCTGGCGCGCGGCAGCGCTGTCGCGGCAATAGAGGAGCGTCGGGGCGAGGAACGCACCGTGCTCGACGTCGGCGCCCTCGGGGCGCAGCGCCGCGCCCTCGCCGAACACCACTTGCGCCTCGCGGCGCAGCTTGCCGAGCTGCTCGAGCACCTCGCGGCGCTGCGCGAGGGATGCCAGCGGACCCATGCGCACGTTCTTCAGGCGCGGGTCCCCGACCACCACCCGGCCGAGCGCGGCGCGCAGCGCCTCGAGGGCCGCCGGGGCGTACGGCGCGGGCACGAACGCGCGGCGGATGGCGGTGCACTTCTGCCCCGCCTTGACGGTCATCTCGCGCACCACCTCGCGCACGAACAGCTCGAACTCGGGCGTGCCGGCGGCGGCATCCGCCCCGAGGAGCGAGGAGTTGAGCGAGTCGGTCTCGGCGGTGAAGCGCACGGCGTTGGCGAGCACCGCCGGGTGCTGGCGCAGCTTCAGCGCCGTGGCCGCGGAACCCGTGAAGGCGACGACGTCCTGGCAGGTGAGGTGCTCGAAGAGTGCCCCGACGCTGCCGCAGATCAGCTGCACTGCGCCCTCGGGCAGGACCCTTGAGCCGACGATGCGCCGGAACACGCAGGCGGTGAGGTAGGAAGTCTGGGTGGCCGGCTTGACGATCGCCGGCATGCCGGCCAGCAGCGCCGGCGCGAGCTTCTCGAGCATCCCCCAGACCGGGAAGTTGAAGGCATTGATGTGCACCGCCGCGCCCTCGAGGGGCACGCACACGTGCTGGCCGACGAAGCTGCCGCCCTTGGAGAGCGCCTCGGTGCCGCCGTCGAGGTAGACGCGGGCATTGGGCAGCTCGCGCGTCCCCTTGCTCGCGTACACGAAGAGCGTGCTGATGCCACCGTCGATGTCGATCAGGGCGTCGGACCTGGTGGCCCCGGTCGCGTAGGAGAGCTCATAGAACTCCTCCTTGTGCTCGGACAGGTACTTGGCGAGGGCCTTGAGGAGGTTGGCGCGCTCGTGGAAGGTGAGGCTGCGCAGCGCCGGGCCGCCCACCGCGCGCGCGTACTCGAGCGCCGCGGCGGTATCGAAACCTTCCGCGCTCGCGCTGGCGATCACGGCCCCCGTGGTGGCATCGCGCAGCGCGGTGCCCGCGCCTGCCCCGCTCTGCCAGCCCCCGGCAATGTAACTCTCAAGCTGCATGGCGCACATTACTCCGCGGGCCGCACCGGCCCGTCGATGCGGTAGGAGCGGCCCCGCAGCAGCGCCAGGCGCTCCCCGCGGCCGTTGAAGATGACGATCTCGTAGAGCCCGTTGCGGCGCGTGCGCCACAGCTCGCGCGCCTCCGCCGTGAGCGTGTCGCCCGCGCGCGCGCCGGCGAGGAAGTCGATGCTGGCGGCCGCCCCCACCGTCGCCTCGTTGTAGGTGTTGCAGGCAAAGGCGAAGGCGCTGTCGCCCAGGGCGAAGATGAGGCCGCCGTGGCACAGCCCATGGCCGTTCACCATGTCGGCGCGCACCTGCATGGTCACCTGCGCAAAGCCGGGGCGCACCGCGGTGATGCTCATGCCGAGTGACTGCGAGGCGCGGTCGCGCGCGTAGAGCGCATCCGCCGAGCGCTCGGCGATCAGCTGTGCCTCGGCGGCGGTGATCTCCCCGGGCACCGTTCAGCGCCCCGTGAAGCGCGCCGGGCGCTTGGCGGTGAAGGCCGCGACGCCCTCGGCATAGTCGGCGGAGCGGCCGAGCTCACCCTGGTAGTCGCGCTCGGTGTCGAGCTGCTCGGCGAGGCTGCGCCCCAAGCCCTCGTAGATCGCCTGCTTGGTGCGTGCCAGCCCGCGCGTCGGGGCAGTGGCGAAGTGCTGTGCCAGGTCCTCGATGACGGTGGGGAACTCGGCATCCTCGACGCTGCGCCAGATGAGTCCCCAGCTGGCCGCATCCGCGGCGCTCAGCTTGTCCCCGAGCAGCGCCAGCCCGAGCGCGCGCGCCGTGCCGACCAGGCGCGGCAGCGACCAGGTGCCCCCCGAGTCAGGCACCAGTCCGAGCCTGGCGAAGGCCTGCACGAACACCGCCGAGCGCGCCGCCACCACGATGTCGCAGGCGAGCGCCAGGTTCGCGCCGGCGCCGGCCGCCACGCCGTTGACCGCCGCGATCACCGGCAGCGGCAGCGCGCGCAGGGCGAGTACCAGGGGCTTGTAGTGCATCTCGATCGAGGCGGCGAGGTCCGGCGGCGCGGCTCCCGGGGCGACCGCCCGGTCATTGAGGTCCTGCCCGGCGCAGAAGCCGCGCCCGGCGCCGGTGAGGATCAGCACCCGCGCCTGCGAGCCGCGCAGCGCATCGAGGGCGGCGCGCACCTCGGCGTGCATCTCGGTGTTGAAGCTGTTGAGCCGCTCGGGGCGGTTGAGCGTGAGGCGCGCGATGCCGCCCTCGATGCCGAACAGGATGGTGTTGTAGCCCATGGGTGCCTCCGGCCTTTCGCTCATTTCTCGTCGTAGTCGAGCTCGAGCGGTGCCGTCTTGATGTGCGACTGGCAGGCGAGCACGTAGCCCTGCTCGAGCTCCCAGTCCTCGAGCGCATAGTTCTGCGTCATCGTCACCTCACCCGCCACCACCTTGGTGCGGCAGGTCGAGCACACGCCGGCGCGGCAGGAGAACGGCAGCTCGATGCCGGCGCGCGCGGCGCCATCAAGCACCGTCTCGCCCTGCACCTTCATGGTGAAGGAGCGGCGCCGCCCGTCCATGAGGATGCTGACCTGCGCCTCCGCTGCCAGCGGCGGCGCCGCGGGCGCCGGTTGCGCCTCCCGGGCCGCGGCGCCCGCCTCGGTGGTGGCCAGCGTGAAGTGCTCAGTGTGGATGCGGGCAGGCTCGACGCCGAGCGCGCGCAGCGTCGCAGCCACGCTCTCGATCATGTTGCCCGGGCCGCACACGAAGTACTCGCGCACCGCGCGCGGCTCGAACAGCCGTCGCGCGAACTCACGCACGCGCGTGTCATCCAGGCGCCCGTTGTAGAGCTGCACCTCCTGGGGCTCGCGGCTCATGACGAAATGCAGCGCGAGGCGCGTGAGGTAGCGGTCCTTGAGCGCGAACAGCTCCTCCAGGCACATGGCGCGGGCGGTGCCGGTGTTGCCGTAGAAGAGCAGCACCCGGGCGGCGTCCGCGGCCAGCAGTGCACGCACCACCGAGAGCACCGGGGTGATGCCGCAGCCGGCCGCGAAGGCGACGTAGGTGCCTGCAGCCGCGGCGGTGCGCGGCGTGAAGCTGCCATTGGGCGGCAGCACCTCGAGCGTCTGCCCGGGGCGCAGCTCTTCTGCCAGCTGCACCGACATGCGCCCGTGGGGCAGCACCCGCGGCACGATGCGCAGTGGCCACTCCCCGGGGGCATTGACGAGCGAATAGGTGCGGCGCAGCTCTTCCTCGCCGCGGCGCGTGCACACGACGACGTGCTGCCCGGGGGCGCCCCGGTACTCCTGCTTCAGGGCATCGGGGACCTCGAGGACGATCTGGAGGGCATCGCTCGCCTCGGGCGCGACGCTCAGGACCTTGAGGGGGTGGAACTTCCGCATCGGCCTAGAGGCACTTGAAGTAGTCGAAGGGCTCCGCGCAGCTCCTGCAGCGATGGTGCGCCTTGCAGGGCGTGGAGCCGAACTCGCTCAGGCACTCGGTGGCAAGGCTGCCGCAGCGCGGGCAGGCAACCGGGCGCGGCGCCTGCAGCGCGCGCAGGCTGCTCACGCTTGCCGCGGGGGGCGCGATGCCGAAGGCGGCAAGCTTCGCGCGCCCGCGCGCGCTCAGCCAGTCGCTGCTCCAGGGCGGGTTCAGCTCTTCCTCGAGCACCGCATCGGCAAAGCCGTGCGCTGCGAGCGCCGCGCGCACCAGAGCACGGATGACCTGCGTCGCCGGGCAGCCGGAGTAGGTCGGCGTCAGTGCCACGTGCACCGGCGCGCCCGCGCGCGCCTCGACGCGGCGCACGATCCCGAGGTCGACGATGCTCAGCACCGGGATCTCGGGGTCCTCAACCGATTCGAGCACCGCCCACACCGCCGCCTCGCGCGCGCCGGCAGCCGCGGGGTTGAGGGTGGCCGCGTTCACGTCAGCTACCACTGCACGCCCGGGTGGGCGCGCGGCAGCTGCTGCATCTCGGCGAGCAGGTGCGAGAGGTGCTCGCTGTGCGCACCGCGCTTGCCGTGCCAGGGATAGGCGGCCGCCGGCGGGCGCGTGAGCGTCGCCGCCTGAAGGTCCGCGGTGATGCGCGCCGACCAGGCCGGCTCGAGCGCCGCGAGCTCGGGGGCAATCCCGGCAGCGGCCACGAGGGCGTCGGTCTCATCGGCTGCAAAGAGTTCGTGGGTGAAGCGCCACAGCTCATCGAGCGAGCGCTGCACGCGCTCGTGACTCTCCGCGGTTCCATCGCCGAGGCGCACCAGCCAGCCGCTGCTGAAGCGCTGGTGGTAGCGGGTCTCCTTTACCGCCTTGGCGGCGATCGCCGCCAGGCGCGCATCGCTTGAGTGCGTCAGTGCCTCGTAGAGGAGCAGCTGCCAGGTATCGGTGAGCCACTGCCGCACGATCGTGTGGCCGAAGTCCCGGTTCGGCTGCTCCACGAGCGAGAGGTTCACGAACTGCGGGGCATCGCGCAGGAAAGCGAGCGCATCCTCGTCGCGGCCCCGGCCCTCGAGCTCCCCCGCGTAGCTCAGCAGCAGCCGCGCCTGGCCGATGAGGTCGAGCGCGAGGTTGGCAAGCCCCAGGTCCTCCTCCAGCTGCGGGGCGTGCCCGACCCACTCCCCGAGGCGCTGGCCGAGGATCAGGCTGGTGTCGGCGAGCCGCAGCACGTACGTCACGTGCGCCGCGGCCAGCCCGGACGCCGCATCCTGGATGGCTGCCGGCGCGCTCACAGGTTCTTCACCTCGTCCGGGATCTCGTAGAAGGTCGGGTGGCGGTACACCTTGTCGCGCGCGGGCTCAAAGAGCGAATCCGCCTCCGCGGGGTCAGAGGCGATGATGGCGGCCGAGGGCACGACCCACAGGCTCACGCCCTCCTGGCGGCGGGTGTAGACATCGCGCGCATGCTCGATCGCCATGGCGGGGTCGGCGGCGTGGATGCTGCCGACGTGGCGGTGCTCGAGGCCGGCACGCGAGCGGATGAATACCTCAAAGAGCGGCCAGTCCTGGTTCATCGTGAGGATCTCCCTGGCCTTCAGGCGGCGGCACGCGCGGCGAGCTTGGCGGCGTGCGCCGCGGCCGCCTCGCGCACCCAGGCACCGGCTGCGTGGGCTGCGCGGCGCGCCTCCAGGCGCTCGTGGTTGCAGGGGCCGTGGCCTTTGAGGACCGCGTGGAACTCGCTCCAGTCGATCGGCCCGATCGCGTAATGGCCGCTGGCCTCATCCAGGCGCAGCTGCGGGTCCGGGATCGTAAGACCGAGGAACTGCGCCTGCGGCACGGTGATGTCGATGAACTTCTGGCGCAGCTCATCGTTGCTGAAGCGCTTGATCTTCCAGCGCATCGACTGGGCGGTGTGCCTCGAGTCCGCGTCGCTCGGGCCGAACATCATGATGGACGGCCACCACCAGCGGTTCAGCGCATCCTGCGCCATGGCGCGCTGCGCGGCGCTGCCGCGCGCCAGGGTGAGCATGATCTCGAAACCCTGGCGCTGGTGGAAGCTCTCCTCCTTGCAGATGCGCACCATGGCGCGCGCATACGGCCCGTAGGAGCAGCGGCAGATCGGGATCTGGTTCATGATCGCAGCGCCATCGACCAGCCAGCCGATGGCACCGACGTCCGCCCAGGTGAGGGTCGGGTAGTTGAAGATGCTCGAGTACTTGGCGGCCCCCGACAGCAGCTGCCCGACCAGCTGCGCGCGCGAGACACCCAGGGTCTCGGCGGCGCTGTAGAGGTACATGCCGTGCCCGCCCTCGTCCTGCACCTTGGCGATGAGTACCGCCTTGCGCCGCAGCGAGGGGGCGCGCGTGATCCAGTTGCCCTCGGGCAGCATGCCGACGATCTCGGAGTGGGCGTGCTGGGAGATCTGGCGGATCAGGGTCTGCCGGTAGGCCTCCGGCATCCAGTCCTTGGGCTCGATCTTGTCCTCGGCGTCGACCCGCGCCTGGAAGCGCGCCGCGAGCGCATCCTCCGCCGCGCTGTCTGGCGGTGGGGACTGGGGCTGGCTGTCGAGCGCCTGGGTGTACATGGGACCTTCCGCGTGCCGCTCAGAGGATGTGACACAAGAATATCACGCCGGAAAGTACTTCTGTGTCACAATTTGTCGCGCATGCCCAAGGCCACCCCGACGCCCGCGCCGCTGCGCCGGCTGCTGACGCACTTCCGTTCCCAGCGCCCGCTGCGCGGCGGCTCGCTGCTGGTGACGATCTTCGGGGACGCCATCGCCCCGCGCGGTGGCGCCGTGACGCTCTCGAGCCTGATCAGCCTCGCCGCCCCCTTCGGCCTCACCGAGCGCCTGGTGCGCACCTCGGTGGCGCGCCTCGCGCGCGAGGGCTGGCTGAACGCGGTGCGCAGCGGGCGCCGCAGCGAGTACCGTCTGAGTGCGCAGGGCGCCGAGCGCTTCGCCGAGGCCACGCAGCGCATCTATGGCACCGCGACGGCGGTGTGGGACGGTCACTGGACGCTGCTCGTGCTGCCGCAGGGACGGCGCCGCCCGGCGCGGCTGCGCGAGGAGCTGCGCTGGCTCGGCTTCGGGCAGCTCTCGGGGACCCTGTTCGCGCATCCTGGCACCAGCGCCGAGGAGACCCGCGGCTGGCTGCAGAGCCTCCCGGGTGCCCACGACGGGCTGCTGCTGCACAGCGCCGCCGCGGACGGCGCCACCGAACGCTCCCTCGCCGCACTCGGGTGGGACCTCGGGGAGCTCGAGCGCGGCTACCGGCGCTTCCTCGAGCGCTTCGCGCCGCTCGAGCCGGCCCTCAAGGGGCCGGCGCTCAGCGGCGCCACCGCCTTCCTGGTGCGCACGCTCCTCATCCACGAGTACCGCAAGATCCACCTGCAGGACCCGCTCCTGCCCCCGACGCTGCTGCCGCCGGACTGGGTCGGCGCGAAGGCGTACGAGCTGACGCGGCGCATCTATGGCGCAGTCTTCGCCCCCGCCGAAGCGTACCTGTCGATGAGCGCGCGCACGCTGGCTGGCCCGCTGCCGCAGGCCGTGCCCGCCGCCCGGGCGCGCTTCGGCGCTCGCTAGGGACTTTCGCCCGCTGCTACCTCAGCGCACCACGAAGATGTCGTACTGCACGTAGGAATCGCTCTTGTAGCTGACCATCTTGCCGATGCACTGCACGCCATTGAGCCACTCGTACTTCTTGGCCGCGGTCTGCAGGGTCGGTGCAATGATGAAGTACAGGTCCTTCGACGTCAGTACCTCGCCCCTGGCTGCGCGCGCCTCGGTCGCTTCGGAGTCCTGGTAGATGCCGCCGTAGGAGATGTAGATCAGCGCCCCGTCGTCGGTCCTGATGGTGGCCCGCACGTCGAGGCGCGCCACCCCCGAGGGCAGCACGCGCGCCCAGTCCCCGCCCGGGGCGAGCAGCGTGCCGTTGATGCGCGGACCCTTCACCCAGCCGCCGGGCTTCACCGCGTTGATTTCCAGCGAGGAATCGATTTGCTGGGTGGGCCCGAGGGGCGCGTACAGCGTCATGAGGTACTGCGTGGAAACCGTCGTCGTCTGCGCGCCCAGCGCCGCCGGGAACAACGACACCGCAACGGCGCAGGAGAGCGCCCGCAGAACCTGACCCTTAAGTTTAAAGAAGCGCATTCCCGTCTCCGCCGGTGAGACCGAACCCTTGCCGCCGCAGCGCCACACGCGCCACGCCTCAGGGGCTGCGGACGTGGGGCCTTGTATCCAGCACGCGCCGCGCCTTGCCCGCGGTACGCTCGAGCGCCCCCGCCTCGAGCACGCGCACCTGCGCGGAAAGCCCCAGCGCCCCCTTGATGAGATCCTCGAGCGTGCGCCGCAGCTGCTCGTGTCGCTCGCTGCCTGCCCCTGCCGGGCCGGCGCGCTCGACGCTCACGGTGAGCTGGTCGAGCTGCCCGGAGCGGCTGACCTCGAGCTGGTAGTGCGCACCCAGGCCCTCGCACTTGAGCACCAGCTCCTCGATCTGGCTCGGGAACACGTTGACGCCGCGGATGATCAGCATGTCATCGGAGCGACCGCGGATGCGCGCCATGCGGCGCATGGAGCGCGCGGTGGGCGGCAGCAGCGCGGTCAGGTCGCGGGTGCGGTAGCGGATCACCGGCAGTGCCTCCTTGGTGAGGGTGGTCAGCACCAGCTCCCCGATGGTGCCCCCGGGCAGCACCGTGCCACTCTCGGTGTCGACGATCTCAGGATAGAAGTGGTCCTCCCAGATGACCGGCCCGTCCTTGGTCTCCACGCATTCGCTGGCCACTCCCGGGCCCATCACCTCGGAGAGCCCGTAGATGTCCACTGCATCGATGCCAAAGCGCGTCTCGATCTGCGCGCGCATGGCATCGGTCCAGGGCTCGGCGCCGAAGATCCCGACCCGCAGCGAGGTCGCGCGCGTATCGCGCCCCTGGCGCGCGAACTCCTCCGCCAGCTCCAGCATGTAGGAGGGCGTCACCATGATGACGTCGGGACGCAGGTCCTCGATCAGCTGCACCTGGCGGCGCGTCTGGCCGCCGGACATCGGCACCACGGTGCACCCGAGGTGCTCCGCGCCGTAATGCGCACCGAGCCCGCCGGTGAAGAGACCGTAGCCGTAGGCGATGTGCACCACGTCGCCGGGACGCCCGCCGGCGGCGCGGATGGAGCGCGCCACCAGCGCCGCCCAGGTCTCGAGGTCGCCGCGCGTGTAGGCCACCACCGTCGCGCGCCCGGTGGTACCGCTGGAGGCGTGCACCCGCGCGACCTCGCTGCGCGGCACCGCGAGCAGCCCGAACGGGTAGTGCTCGCGCAGGTCATCCTTGACGGTGAAGGGGAAGTGCCTGAGGTCCTCGAGCGTGTGCAGGTCATCCGGATGCACGCCGGCCTGCTCGCACTTGGTGCGGTAGGGGGCGACGCGCTCGTAGGTGTAGTGGAGGACGTGCTTCAGGCGCGCCAGCTGCAGCGCACGCAGCTCATCCTCGCTCGCGCGCTCGATCGGCTCCGGCACTGCACGCTGCGACTGCCCTGGCATGGGGCGCCATCATCGCACTACGCAGGCCAGTGGGTGAGCCTGCCGACGAACACCTCGAGGAAGCGGTTCGCCTGGTGCCCGTCCATGACCCGGTGATCCAGGGTGAGGGTGACGTAGCAGCGCGGCCGCACCACGATCGCCTCGCTGCCGCCCTCCTCCACCACCACCGCGCGCCGCTCGAGCTTGCCGATACCGAGGATCGCCGCCTGCGGCTGGTTGATGATGATCGGGGCCGCCAGCAGGCTGCCGCTCACCCCGTGGTTGGAAATGGTGAAGGTGCCCCCGCGCACGTCCGCGGGGCTCAGGCGCCCCTCGCGCGCACGGCGCACCAGGTCATCGAGACCGCGCGCGGTGTCCTTCAGGTCGCGCCCCTGCGCGCCCTGCAGCACCGGCACCACGAGACCGGTGCCCTCCACCGCGGTCGCGATGCCGATGTTCATGTCCTCGTGCAGCTCGAGGGCGGTGTCGGTCCAGCGGCTGTTGGCCTCCGGCACCGCGCGCAGCGCCGCCACCGCGGCCTGCACGAAGTACGCCGTCAGGGTGAGCGCTATGCCCTCGCTGGCGAACGCCTCGCGCAGCCGGGCGCGGTCGGCGAGCACGCCGCTCAGGTCCGCCTCGAACACCGTCGTCACGTGCGGGGAGGTGTGCAGCAGGCTCTGCACCATGTGCTCGGCGATGCGCCGCCGCACCAGCGTGTGCGGCACGCGGCGCACGCCGCCGCCCTCGGCGGGCGCTGGCGGCGCTGCGCTCGCGCCCGGCTGCGGCACCGCCGGGGCAGGCGCGCCCGCTGCGGCTGCGGCCGCGAGCACGTCCTCGACCATGATGCGCCCGCCGGGCCCGCTGCCGCGCACCTGCACGGCCTCGAGCCCGCGCTCGGCCAGCAGGCGCCGCACCGCGGGGCTCAGCTGCCCCCCCGCCGGCGCCTGGGTCCTGGCGGGTGCTGAGCTCGTCGCCGCAGCCGTGCCCGCAGGCTGCGCGCGCGCGGCGGCGGGGGCTGCCGCGGCGTGCACCTGGATGCGTGCCAGCAGCTCGCCCGGCTCGATCTGCTCCTGCTCCTGCTTGAGGATCTCGCTGAGGACACCCGCGCCCGGGGAGGCCACCTCGACGGTGACCTTGTCGGTCTCGATCTCGATCAGGGGCTCGTTCTCGGCCACGCGCTCCCCGACGGCCTTGAGCCAGCGCAGCAGCTGCGAGCGCGTGCCCTCGGTCTGCTCGGCGGGCGCCCGCACCTCGAGCGCTGCCACCGTGGCCGTGCTCACAGGCTTGCCACGCGCTGCAGCGCGCGCGTGATGCGCGCCACGCTCGGCACCGCGGCCTCGAGCAGCACCGGACTGTGGGGGCTTGGGATATCGGGCATGGCAAGGCGCTCCAGCGGGGCGTCGAGGTCGTAGAAGCACTCCTGCGCGAGCACGGCGGCGATCTCCGCGCCGAAGCCGGCGGTCAGGTTGTCCTCGTGCACGATCAGGCAGCGGCGCGTCTTGTGCACCGAGGCGAGCACCGCCTCCCTGTCCCAGGGCGAGAGGGTGCGCAGGTCGAGGATCTCCCCGTCCACGTGGCTCGCGGCGACGGCCTGCTCGCAGCGCTCCACCATCGCCCCCCAGGTCACGAGCGTGACCTCGCTCCCGGTACGCACGCGGCTGGCCACCCCGAAGGGCACGGTGTAGTCGTCGCCCGGGTACGGGCGGCGCGCCCACGCGCCATCGAGCATCGCGCGGTGCTCGAAGAAGATCACCGGGTCATTGCCGCGCAGTGCCGAGCGCAACAATCCGGCGGCGTCCTGCGCGTTGCAGGGCACGGCGACCTGCCAGCCGATGCCGTGCACCCAGGCGACCTCGTTGGTCTGGCTGTGCCAGGGATCACCGCACTTGAAGAACCCCCCGGGCATGCGCACCACGAGGGGCGCCGCGAAGCGGTTGGCGGTGCGCCAGCGCAGCGTGCCGCAGTCGTTGAGCTGCTCGGCGGCAGGATCGGCGTACTTGCGGAACTGGATCTCGGCCACCGGCATGAGGCCCGCGAGCGCCATGCCCACGGCGCGCCCGATGATGCCCTCCTCGGAGAGGCTGGTGTCGAAGACGCGCCCCACGCCGTACTTCTCCTGCAGCCCGAGGGTCGCGCCGTGCACGCCGCCCTTGGGTCCCACGTCCTCGCCGAACACCAGCAGGCGCGGGTTGAGGGCGAGTTCCGCATCGAGGGTGCGCCGGATCGCGGTCAGCATGTTGATGCGCGTGCCTTCCGGGCGCGCCACCTCACTGCCGCGGGGCAGCTGCACGCCCTCGGGCAGGAGCCCCCCCTGCTGCTGCGCGGCGCCGGCTTCGGAGAACACGTGGCGCGTGAGCTCGCGCTCATCGGGCAGCGGGCGCGAGAGCGCGCCGGCGATCGCCGCCTCGACCTGTGCGCGCGCGCTGCGCGCCACCTCGCCCCACTGCCCTTCCGAGAGCACGCGCGGCACGAGGTGCGCATGCAGGCGCAGCAGCGGGTCGCGCGCGCGCTCCGCGCTCAAGGTTGCGGCAGACTTGTAGGCCTGGGTGTCCTGGCCGGAGTGGCCGGAAAGCCGCGGCACGGCGAGGCGCAACAGCAGCGGTGAGCGCTCCTCGCGCACCCGCTCTACCGCCTGCGCGGTGAGCGCAGCGGCATCCTCCGGGTCGCTGCCGTCGCCCTCGAGGATGGCGAGGCCGGCGAACGCGGCGAGGTTCGCGGCGATGTTGCCGCCCGGGGTCTGCAGCGTCGAGGGCACGGAGATGCCGAAGGCGTTGTCCTCGATGTAGAAGAGCATCGGCAGCTTGAGGGTGGTGGCGATGTTGAGCGCGGCCCAGAAGCCGTTGGTGGCCGTGGAGGCATCCCCCCCTAAGGCCACCGCGATGCTGCGCGCGTAGCTGGCATCCCCCAGGGCCTGGTGGCGGAAAGTGATCGCCTGCGCCCACCCCGCCGCGGGCGTGTACTGCGCGCCCACACCGCCGCAGGCGGGCAGCACGGTCACCCCGCCATCGGCCGGGCGATTGAAGACGACCCCGATGTCGCGCCCCCCCGAGAAGCTGCCGCTGCGGGCCAGGGGCGCGGCCGCCGCGTCCTCGAGACTCACGCCGAGGGCGAGCATCAGCGGCCGGGAGCGGTAATAGACCGTCGCCGCATCGTGCGGCTCGGTGAGGTTCAGGCCGAGCAGGATCTGCGCCAGGTCATGACCGCGTGCCGAGAACTGGTAGAGCACCTTGCGCTCGGGCACGAGGCGCGTCTCCTCGATCTCATCGAGGGCGCGCGAGGCGTGCAGCAGGGCGGCGACGCGCCGCCAGTCGGGCGCGGCTGCGGAGCTCGGTGCGCGCTTTTTCACCGCGGCGATCGATGCGGCCATGTGAGCTCCGGGGGCGTCCTGGGGCGATTGCGGGAAGTTTATGCCCCCGTGAGCGGAATTACCTTGCGTCCATTGCCCTGATTTGCTTCCATTTGGCAATATTCTTGCGTAAACGGGAGTCGCGTAATACGCCATGGCGAAGACCCTCGACCGCCTCGACCGCCGCATCCTCGAGGAGCTGCAGCTCGATGCGCGCATTTCCAACCAGGAACTCGCCAAGCGCGTGGGACTCTCGGCGGCGCCGTGCTGGCGGCGCCTGCGCCGTCTTGAGGAGTCGGGGTTCATCGAGGGCTATGCAACACTGCTGCGGGCGGGGGCGATCGGGCTGCCGATCGCCGCCTACGCGCTGGTGTCGCTCGAGAACCATCACCCCGAATCGGTGGCGCGCTTCGATGAGCTGGTGAAGACGCGCCCGGAGGTGCTCGAGTGCCACTCGATGTCGGGCGCCAACGATTACCTGCTGCGCATCGTGGCGGCGAGCATGGAGGCCTACGAGCACTTCCTCTCGACGCAGCTGCTGCGCCTTGCGGCGGTGCGCTCAGTCAATACCAGTTTCGTGCTGCGCACCAAGAAGTTCACCACGCGGCTGCCCCTGAACTGAGCTGAAGTGCTGGCACTCGCAGCTCGCCGCATCCGCGCCCGCGTACCAGAAGGCTGAGGAGGGCAGCCGCACGTCGGCGTGGCTCCAGGCGCGCGCCTGCGCGCGCGCCACGCGCTCACTGTCGGTCCTGCGTCCCTCCAGGCGCAGCGCCTGCGAGAGGCCAAAGAGCGACCAGCCGTTGTCGGGGTTGCGCCTCAGGTCCTCGCGCAACACCGCCTCGGCGCCCCTGGCATCGCCCATGAGCAGCAGCTGCGCACCGAGAAGCTGGCGCACGGGGAAGAACCAGTCGGCCGGTTCGTCGTAGCCGAGCGCATCCTCGGCGGCCACCGCCTGGCCGAGGAGCTCGACCGCATCGGCGTTGCGGTGCTCGGTCGCCGCGATGCGCGCATCCAGCACCGGCTCTGCGACCGCGATGACATCGACGAGGCGGTTCTCCCCGGCGCGCATCCCCGGGGAGACGCTGTCCTTGAGCGCACGCAGCGCTGCCTGCGCCTCGCGTGCCTGCGCGACGTTGCCGCGCGCGGCGAGCCCGAACCCGTGCCCATAGAGATAGGCCGCGGTGGCCCCGGGCAGGCGCGCATCGGGAGGCGCGAGTGCGATCAGCTCGTCCCACAGGCCAAAGCGCACCAGTGCGGCGTACTGCGCCCCGGTGCTCCAGCCCGAGTCCGCCATGCCGATGAGCATCGGCACGGGGAGCGTGGCGATGACGTCCTGCGCGGCGGCGAGCGTCTCGGCCTTGCGCCCCTCCATGGCCGCGGCATAGGCGAGGAAGCTGCTGTTGTGTACCAGGTACATGCCGTAGTAGTCAGGCGGCGTGGTGGCGGCAAGGTAGGCGCGGTCCGCCCGCACGCCCTGGCGGTTGGCCTCGGCGGCCTCCTCGTAGCGCCCGAGGCGCTGCAGGATGTGCGCCGGCATGTGCTCGAGGTGCCCGGCCGCGGGCATCATGCCGGGCAGCCGCTGCGCGGCGGCGAGCGCCTTGCCCGGTGTCGGTGAGGCTTCCATGACGTGCACGTAGTAGTGGTTCGCGCCGGGGTGGGCGGGATTGTGGGCCAGCACCCTCTCCAGGCGCTCCTCGATCTCGGGCGTCCCCTCCACCGGCTCGCCAGAGGGTGTCCACAGCTTCCACGCGTGCACGGTCATCGCCGCTTCTGCGGCGAGTACCTGTACGTCATCGTCCGCGGGGAAGCGCGCGGCGAGGGCGCGCATCGATTGCGCGTAGGCGGCGAGCCGCGCCGCTCCCTGGGCGTCATCGGGCGCCTGCGCGTCCGGGTAGCGCGACGCCAGCGCCTCGATCAGGCCCGCCTCGAGCGCCGTGGCCTCTCCCTCGTGCCGCTGCGCTGACTTGAGCGCCGCGAACGCGAGCGCGGCGCGCGCCGGCGCCACGTGCCTGAAGTTGTAGTTCGGGCCGACCGTAAGCGCCACGCCCCAGTAGCAGGCCGCGCAGTCGGGATCGAGCACCGCCGCCTCGGCGAAGGAGCGCGTCGCCTCGTCGTGATTGAAGGCCCACAGGAGGCGCATGCCCTGGTCGAAGTACGCCTGGGCCTGCGCGGAGGAGGTCGTCACCGCGCGATGGAAGTCGCCCAATCCCGGGTAGAGCTGCGCCCCGGCGGCCCACTGCGCGAGGCTCGCAGGCAGATGGGGCTCGTGATCAGTGTCATCGGCCGCCGCAGGTCCTGAGCCCTGCGCGAGCAGCGCGCCCAGCAGCCACGCGGCCGCGGTCCGGCGCATTCCTTTTAGACCTCGAAGCCGCGGCCGCCTGCAGCCAAGCGCTTCAGCAGCGCCGTCGGACCCCAGCGCGCACCGTGGGTCTTCGCCAGCTGCTCCATGGTGTGCACCACGCGCTCGAGGCCGGAAGCTTGCCCCCAGTACATCGGGCCGCCGCGCCAGGCCGGGAACCCGTAGCCGTTCACGTACACGACGTCGACGTCGCTGGCGCGCAGCGCGATGCCCTCCTCCACGATGCGCGCGCCCTCGTTGACGAGCGGATGCAGCAGCCGCTCGAGGATCTCCTGGTCGGGAATCTGGCGCCGTTTGATGCCCAGGTCCCGCGAGACGCCCTCGATGATTGCCAGCACCTCAGGATCGGGCAGGCGCGTGCGGCCGTCGTAGCGGTAGAAGCCGCGGCCCGCCTTCTGCCCGAGCCGGCCGGCCCCGACCAGGCGCTCGAGGATGGGGGAGAAGCGCTCATCGGCGGGCAGGCGGCGGCCCTTGCGGATCATGAAGCCGACGTCGTTGCCGGCAAGGTCGCGCACCGCGAGCGGCCCCATGGCGAAGCCGAACCCCTCGATCAGGCGGTCGATCTGCTCCGGCGTTGCGCCCTCCTCCAGCAGGAACTCCGCCTCGAGCCCGTAGAAGCCGAGCATGCGGTTGCCGATGAAGCCGTCGCAGTTGCCGGCAAGCACCGGCACCTTGCCGAGCGTGCGGCCGAGCTCCATGACGGTCGCGATGACCTCCGGGGTGGTGCGCCGCCCGCGCACGTTCTCCAAAAGCTTCATGACGTTCGCCGGGCTGAAGAAGTGCGTGCCGACCACCGAGCCCGGCCGCGAGGTGCTCGCCGCGATGGCGTCGATGTCGAGGGTCGAGGTGTTGGTGGCGAGGATGGCGTGGGCCTGCGCCACCTCGTCGAGGTGCCGGAACACCTGCTGCTTGACGCTCATGCTCTCGAACACCGCCTCGATGATGATGTCGGCGCTGCCGAGCTCGGCATAGTCGGTAATGCCGCTGATGAGTGCGAGCGCCGCATCGGCACGTCCCTGCGAGAGGCTGCCGCGGCCGACCGAAGCGGCGTAGTTCTTGCGGATGAGCGCAAGCCCGCGCTCGAGCGCCTCCTCGGACTGGTCCATGATCATGACCGGCAGGCCCGCGTTGGCGAACGTCATGGCGATGCCGCCGCCCATGGTGCCCGCGCCGATCACCGCGGCGCGGCGGATCGGCAGGCGCGGGGTGTCCGACGGGATGCCGGGGATGCGGCGCGCCTCGCGCTCGGCAAAGAACAGGTGCACGAGCGCTGCGCGCTGCGGGCTGTCGCGGCACTCGAGGAACGCCTGGCGCGCCGTCTCCAGCGCCGCGGCCTTGGGCTTGAAGCACGCCGCCTCGATGCAGTCGATGATCTTCCACGGCGCGAGCTGCCCGCGCGCCTTCGGCTCGATCTTCCTGCGGAACGCGGCGAAGAGCTCAGGATCGGCATCGCCCTCGCGCACCGCGGCATCGCTGACGATGCGCAGCGCACGTCCCTCGGCCACGGCGCGCGCGGCAAACGCCTGGGCCGCCGGCAGCGGCGCATCGGCAAGTTCATCGACGAGGTTAAGCTCCAGCGCGCGCGCCGCCGACAGCTGCGTGCCGGAGGTGAGGGCCTCGAGCGCCGCCTGGGCGCCGGCGAGGCGCGTGAAGCGCACCGTGCCCCCGGCTCCGGGCACGAGCCCCAGTTTGACCTCCGGCAAGCCGAGCTTCGCTGAGGGCGCGGCGATGCGCCAGTGGCAGGCGAGCGCCAGCTCCAGGCCGCCGCCGAGCGCGCTGCCCTCGATGGCGGCGACGAGGGGCTTCAGGGACGCCTCCATCAGCCCCTGCAGCTGCAGGGCAAGCGGGGGCGTCAGCGACTCCCCGCTCTCGATCTCGGTGATGTCGGCGCCCGCGCAGAAGGCGCGCGTGGAGCCGGTGAGGACGATCGCGGCGACCCCGGGGTCTTCTGCGGCACGCGAGAGCGCGGCGGCGAGCCCGGCCCGCACCGCAAGGCTGAGCGCGTTCACCGGCGGGTTCTCCAGCGTCACGATGGCGATGCCGCGTTCGATCCGATAGTTCACCACCGCCACGGGATGCGCTCCTCTGCCGCAAAGAGGCGCATTGTACGCGCAGCGCCGCACCGGCCGTGGCCGGCTACACTCACCCCCGGGATCCCATGGACAGCATCGATACCGTCATCATCGGCGCCGGCGTCGTGGGACTTGCACTGGCGCGCGAGTGCGCGCTGCGCGGCCACGAGACCCTGATCCTGGAGGCCGCGGGGCGGCCCGGCACCGGCGTCAGCGCCCGCAGCAGCGAGGTGATACACGCCGGCATTTACTACCCGCACGGCTCGCTCAAGGCACGCCTGTGCGTGGCGGGCCGCGAGCGGCTCTACGAGTTCGCCCGGCGGCACGGGATCGGCCACCGGCGCTGTGGCAAGCTCATCGTGGCAGTAAGCGCAGCACAGTGCCCGCAGCTTGAGGCGCTTTCTGCCACCGCGCACGCCAACGGCGTGCAGATCGTGGCGCTGGATGCGAGCGGGGCGCGCGCCCTGGAACCTGAGCTTGCGTGCGCCGCTGCGCTCTACTCCCCGCGCACCGGGATCGTGGATTCGCAGGCTCTGATGCTGGCGCTGCTCGGCGAGGCGCAGGCGCACGGGGCAACCCTGAGCACCGGCAGCGCCCTCACGCGCGTGATCCTCGAGGGCACCGGGGCGCTGCTCGGCGTCAATGGCTGCGAGCCCGCGGTGCGCGCCCGGCGGCTCGTCAACTGTGCGGGGATCGCGGCGCCTGCGGTGGCCAGGCTGATGGAGGGGCTGCCCCATGCTGACAGCCTGCCGCGCATCCACTTCGCGCGCGGCAACTACTTTGCGCTTGCCGGCCGCGCGCCGTTCCGGCACCTGATCTACCCCGTGCCCGAACCCGGCGGCCTGGGGATCCACCTGACGCTCGACCTTGCCGGTGCCGCGCGCTTCGGACCGGACGTGGAGTGGCTCGAGCGCGAGGACTACGCGGTGAACCTCGGCCGCGCCGCAGCTTTCGATGCCGCGGTGCGCACCTGGTGGCCGAACCTGCCCAGGGAATCGCTGCAGCCCGCCTATGCGGCCATGCGGCCACGCATCACCGCCCAGGGGGAGGCGCTGGCGGATTTCCGCATCGATGATGCCGCCGTGCACGGCGTGCCCGGCCTCATCAACCTGTTCGGCATCGAGTCACCGGGCCTTACGGCCTCGCTGGCACTTGCCAGCGAAGTCGCGGCCCGGCTCGATCAGCAACTCTAGCTGCGTACGGCCTCGACCTGGATGGCGAGCTTCACGTCCATCTTGAAGCCGTACTTGTCGCCGAAGGCGATGCCGTAGTCGGCGCGGTTGAGGGTGCCGGAGGCATCCGCACCGCAGTGCTCCTTCTTGTCCATCGGGCTGTTGACGCACTTGAAGGAATTGATGGTGAGGTTCAGGGGCTTGGTGACGCCGTGCAGCGTGAAGCTGCCCTCGACCATGGTCGGGGCGCCGTCCTTGAAGCCGGTGAGCTTGCCCTTGTAGGTGGCGGTCGGGTACTTCGCCACGTCGAACATCTCGGCGGACTTCGCGTGCTCGTTGAGCTTCGGGTTCCCAAAGTCGATCGAGCTGGCATCCACGGTGATGTCCACGGTGCCAGCGCCCTTGGCCTTGTCGAGCACGATGGTGCCCGAGGAGGTGTCGAACTTGCCGCGCCACACCGACAGGCCCCCGAAGTGATCGGCCTCGAAGCTCGGGTAGGTATGGGAAGGATCGACCTGGTAGGTCACAGGGTCGGCACTGGCAGCGGCGGCTGCAAGGCTGAGGAGCACGGCGGGCAACACGGTCTTCGTCACGGAAACCTCCCGGTGAAATGAACGGTGGCCCTAGCCTAGCCGGGGCGCGCGGGCGCGGCCACCTCCCTTTGTGGGGACGCTCGGGAACGCGCCGGGGGCTGCCGCCTCAGGCGCTGTAGGGCCGGGGGGTGAGGCCGAGCGCCTTCGCCACCACCTCATGCGTGATGTGGCCGGCGTAGACATTGAGCCCGGCGGCCAGTCCGGCATCCTTCCTGAGCGCCGCCTGCCAGCCCAGGTCCGCAAGCGAGCGCACGTAGGGAAGCGTCGCATTGGTCAGGGCGAACGTCGAGGTGCGCGGCACGGCGCCGGGCATATTGGCGACGCAGTAGTGGATCACACCGTCGACCACGAAGGTCGGATCGGCATGCGTCGTGGCGCGGCTGGTCTCGAAGCACCCGCCCTGGTCGATGGAGATGTCCACGAGCACGGCGCCCGGCTTCATGGTCTTCACCATGGCGCGCGTCACGAGCTTGGGCGCCGCGGCGCCCGCGACCAGCACCGCACCGACCACGAGGTCGGCATCGCGCACCAGGTGCTCGATGGTCTCGGTGGTCGAGTAGGTGGTGCGCAGCGTCGAGCCAAAGAGCGCCGACAGCTCGCGCAGCCGGTTCACCGAGCGGTCCACGATGGTGACATCCGCGCGCATCCCGACCGCCATCTCCGCGGCGTGGGTGCCTGAGACCCCACCGCCGAGGATCACGACCTTCGCCGGAGCCACGCCCGGCACTCCGCCGAGCAGCACGCCGAAGCCGCCGTTGGCCTTCTGCAGGCTGGCGGCGCCCACCTGGATCGACATGCGGCCCGCGACCTCGCTCATCGGCGTGAGCAGCGGCAGCGAGCCGTTCGGCGCGGTGACGGTCTCGTAGGCGATGGCGGTGGCGCCGGACTTGATGATGCCCTGCGCCTGCGCGGGGTCGGCCGCGAGGTGCAGGTAGGTGAAGAGCACCTGGCCGCTCCTGAGCATCTCGCACTCGCGCGCCTGCGGTTCCTTCACCTTCACGATCAGGTCCGCCTGCTGGAACACCTCCGCGGCGCTGGCCGCGATCGCCGCCCCGGCGGCGCGGTACTGCGCGTCATCCACGCCGATGCCCGCACCGGCGCCGCTCTCGATGAGCACCTGGTGGCCGGCCGCGGTGAGCTCACGCACGCCCGCCGGGACGAGCCCGACCCGGTACTCGTGGACCTTGATCTCCTTGGGGACGCCGATACGCATGTGAGCCTCGCTGAAGGGGTGGGGAGCCAGTCCCCAGGGTGCAAAGAGTAGGAGCGAGCGCGCGGCGGGACCTTGCTAAATCGACGCAGCCCTCCCCGGCCCTGTGGCAGAATCTGCCACTCACCGTGCAAAACTAGACAGAAAAGTGTGCCTATGGACCTGGACCGCTTCGATCGTGCCATCCTGAAGCTGCTGCAGCACGATGCGCGCATCACCAATACCGCACTGGCGGCAAGAGTCAGCCTCTCCGAGTCGGCCACCTTGAGGCGCGTGCGCGCGCTCGAGGAGTCGGGCCTCATCCAGGGCTACACCGCGCTCCTTGACCAGCAGAAGGCGGGCTTCCCCGTGAACGTGTTCGTGAACATCACCCTCGACCGGCAGAGCCAGGCGGGGCTTGAGGCGTTCGAGAGCGCCGTGCGGCGCGTGCCGGAGGTGATGGAGTGCTACCTGATGACCGGCGAGCACGACTACCTGCTGCGCCTCGTCGTCGCCGACATGGCCGACTTCGAGCGCGTGCATGCGCAGCACCTGACACGCCTGCCGAGCGTCACGCGCGTGCACTCAAGCTTCGCGGTGCGCACCGTGACGCGCTCGCAGGCGCTGCCGAGCCGTCCCTAGCGTTCCTCGGGCTCAGTGGCCGTAGGCGGGCAGCCGGCGCGCGAACTCGCGCAGCACGCCGATGCCGCTCGCCTCGGCGCCGCGGCACCACTCCGAGAGCCGCGTCACCGCCCGTGCCTGGTTGACGGCCGCCTCGTTCCACAGCAGCTGCAGCGCCTCGCGGTGCTCGACCACGCGCCTGAGCACCTCGTAGCGGGACAGCAGCTCGCGCAGGCGCCGGTGCGCCTCCTCGGCAAGCACCGCCGGGTGGCGCACGATCAGCCGTGGCATGTTGGGCGGCAGTGCGCCGCGCGGCTCGCGGCGCGCCAGCTCCCGGCACACCGGCAGCACCACCTCGCGCGCGTAGGCGCGCAGCACGTGCAGGCGCTGGCGGAAGAGCGCATTGACGGTGCGCTCGTCCAGTTCGCTCACGGTGCCGGGGCGCTGCGGGCGCGGTGCCAGCCAGCGCACGCGCGCGAGCCCCACGGCGCGGAACAGGCAGATCCACAGCCACCCGATGTCCACCTCCCAGGGCTGCACCGCAAAGCGCGCCGAGCGCGGGAAGGCGTGGTGGTTGTTGTGCAGCTCCTCGCCGCCGAGCAGCAGGCCCCACGGCAGGAGGTTGGTCGCGGCCGAGGGCATCTCGAAGCTGCGGTAGCCGAGTGAGTGCCCGAGTCCGTTGATCACGCCGGCGGCAAAGAAGGGCTGGGCCGAGAGGTGCACGGCGATCATGATGATGCCGGGAACGCCGAACAGCAGCAGGTGCAGCAGCACGAAGAGCGTGATGCCGGCGTAGGGGTGCCGGGCGTAGACGCGTCGCTCGAGCGCATCCTCGGGCGTGCCGCGACCGAAGGTACGCAGCGTGTCCGGATCGTGGGCCGCGGCACCATAGAGCTCGTAGCCTTCCAGCAGCACGCGCTTCAGGCCAAACACCACCGGGCTGTGCGGATCGAGCGCCTGGTCGGCGTATGCATGGTGGCGGCGGTGCACGGCGACCCATTCGCGGGTGATGGCCGCGGAGCTGAACCACAGCCAGAAGCGGAACAGGTGCCGCAGCGCGGGGTGCAGGATGAGCCCGCCGTGGGACTGGTCGCGGTGCAGGTAGAGCGTCACGCCGAGGAACATCGTCTGGATGGTCAGGAAGGTGACCAGCACGTAGCCCCACCAGGGCAGCTCGAGGAGACCGTACGGCAAGAGGCTCATCGGCATACCCCTTTTTTATTCACCACCCTGAACGCAGCCGCCGCCAGCCTACGCCGAAGCTGCGGCCGAAGTCACCGCCCGAGGTCCGCGCTTCAGGCCACGAGCACGATCTTGCCGATGTGCGTGTCCGACTCCATGAGCTTGTGGGCGCCGGCCGCGTCGGCGAGCGGGAAGCGTGCGTAGATCACCGGTTTCAGCCCGCGCGAGGAGAACAGCGGCCACACCTTCTGGCGCAGCGCCTGCGCCAGCTTGCCCTTGGCCTCGACCGACTGCGGCCGCAGCATGCAGGCGCTGATGGTCAGCCGCTTCGCCATGAGCGCGCGCAGGTCGAGCTCGCTCTTGGTGCCGCCCTGGGTGGCGATGAGCGCGATGCGGGCATCCATGGCCGCCGCCGCGACGTTGCGCGCCAGGTAGTCCCCGCCCACCATGTCGAGGATCACGTTCGCGCCCTTGCCGTCGGTGGCGCGCAGCGTCGCCTCGACGAAGTCAGTCTCGCGGTAATTGATGGCGACGTCGGCGCCAAGCTCGCGGCATGCGGCACA
>Ga0181537_10001169_pt1 | contig 24405 bp, 23 predicted proteins | sample PEATcosm2014_Bin_39_FD_119765 | JGI IMG/M metagenome (GOLD analysis project Ga0181537, IMG submission 119765) | Peatland microbial communities from MTU Mesocosm Facility, Houghton, MI, USA - PEATcosm2014_Bin23_10_metaG | ecosystem: Environmental > Terrestrial > Soil > Wetlands > Peat | place...
CTCGGCCTCAGGGCGGGCGAGTTCTTTCAGGTATTTCTTGCGGAAACTTTGCCAGAGATCAGGGCGGGCATGAAACCATTTGCGCAATTCATCGGAAGGCGAAAGGTCACGCAGCCATTCGTGGACCGCGGCGCGTTCTTTGCTGAGGCCACGGGGCCACAAACGGTCCACCAGTACGCGCACGCCGTCGCCGCGCTTGGCCGGCTCGTAGACTCGTTTGATCACGACTGTCATTTTAGGTAAATCTCTTCTGACTCTGGCCAGTGAGTCTCGCTTATGACTCTCTTGCGTTTTCCGAGTGGCGTTCGCGTATCGCCGAGGGTTCGGTCCTGACTCGACACCGCTCTGTTATTGTAAGGGGATTGTGGCCGCCGTGTCTGTGCGCGGGGCGGCATTTCGGGCGATTGGCGGGCTTTGGCGCATGAAGAGGGATTTTCGTTCATCTCGTTGCACTGTTTTCGTTGCGGCCCTTGCCCTTCTCACGTTCGTGACTTTCTCGGCATGTGATGTCGAACGCCGCAAGTCGGACGGGGAACTTGGGCTCAATTTGCAACAGGCCGCGGGGCGCAAGATTTACGATTCTCATTGTGATCGCTGCCACGAACCTTACTCCACGCGGGGGAAAAAAGGTCCCGGACTGAAGGGCGTTTTCAAGCAGCCGTATCTTTCGGTGAGCGGGCTTCCCGCCAATGACGAACGGGTGCTCGACATTATTCGGCTCGGTCGCAAAGAGATGCCGGGGTATAGCCAGACGCTTAACCAACAGGATATTGAGGAGTTGCTGGCTTACCTGCACACGCTTTAGAGGTTCGCAACGCCTTGTCCGGCGCGGTGAGAGGAGCCAGGTCGCCGCTCCCGTGGGATAATCCTTCCGTGAAGAGCACCACTAAGTCGGATCTTTTTCGAAAGCTGCCTGCGGTGGACGAAGTGCTTCGCACTCCGGCGGTGGCTGTTCTGTCTGACACGCAAGGATCTGCCGCGGTGGCGGATGCGGTGCGGGCGACGCTGAGCCGGTTGCGGGAGGAAATTTCCTCCAGCCTCCTCGATGAGCGCGGTCTGGATTTAGCGCTATCCGGGATGACCAACGCTGTGGAACAGCAACTGCGGCGCGCGCTGGGCTACTCGCTGCGCGCGGTGATCAATGCCACGGGAGTGATCCTGCATACAAATCTGGGACGCGCGCCGCTGCCAGAGGCGGCGCTTGAACACATTCGCGAAACCTCCGCGATTTATTCGAATCTGGAATTTGACGTGGGCGGCGGCGAGCGCGGCGAGCGCGATGTGCATGTCGATCGGCTGCTTCGCAGGCTGCTTGGCGACGGCGTGGGTCCGGTAGGTTCCGCCTCGGCGACTGTCGCCACGCGAGGCGTTTCTAGCATCGTGGTGAATAACAATGCGGCTGCGGTTTTGCTGGCGTTGAACACGCTGGCTGACGGCGGAGAGGTGATTGTCTCGCGCGGGGAGCTGGTCGAGATTGGCGGTTCGTTCCGCATTCCGGATGTGATGGCAAAATCGGGTGCGATTCTGCGCGAGGTTGGCACCACCAATCGTACGCGGGTTGCCGACTACGAGCAGGCCATTAACGAGCGTACGAAGTTGCTGCTGCGCGTGCACCGTTCGAATTTTGAGATCAGCGGATTTACGGAACAGGCTTCCACCGCGGACCTTGCCGCCTTGGCCCGCGAACGTGGGCTGCCGCTCATGGAGGATCTGGGCAGCGGCGCACTGCTAGATCTGCAGGCGTTCGGGATCAGCGGTGAGCCGACGGTGATTGACAGTTTGCGCGCCGGCGTGAACGTTGTCAGTTACAGTGGCGACAAATTACTCGGCGGCCCGCAGGCCGGATTGCTCAGTGGCCGGCCGGAGTTGATCGTGCACATGCGTGCGAATTCGCTGTTCCGGGCGCTGCGCGTGGACAAACTCACTTATGCAGCTCTCGAAGCCACGCTTCTCGCATACGTGAAGCGCGATCACGATGCCATTCCCGCTCTGCGCATGATGCGGCTCACGCAGCTGGAGATCGGTAAGCGGGCGGAGGCGCTGACGGTGAAAGTAACGTCGTCGAAATTGCAAGCGGAGATCGTTGATGGCGAATCCGTGATTGGTGGCGGAGCCGCGCCGTCTTCGGTTTTGCCGACGCGGCTGGTCGCTATCAGTTGCGCCGGACTGAGCGCCGACGAGTTGGCGGCACGACTGCGTGCGGCTGATCCGCCGGTGATTGCGCGGGTTGAGGACGGGCGCGTGCTGCTCGATCTGCGAACAGTGTTTCCGGAGCAGGACGAATTGATCACGGCGGCGCTTCATCAGATTGTGCCGTGATTGTCTTCTTATGACCGTTTTATGATTGTTGGTACGGGCATCGACATTGCTGAGGTTCCTCGCATCCGGCGAGCGATCGAACGGTTCGGCGACCGGTTTCTTCACCGCATCTTCACTGCGGGGGAAATGCGCTACTGCGATTCGAAGGCGAATCGGATGGAGCGTTACGCTGCTCGCTTCGCTGCGAAGGAAGCCGCGATGAAGGCGTTGGGCACGGGTTGGAATCACGGAGTGCGCTGGCGGGATTGCGAAGTTACACGCCTGCCGGGCGGACGGCCGACGATGGCGTTTCATGGGGTAGCGGCGGAGTTTGCGACGCGGCTGGGAGTGACGAACGCCGCGCTATCTATTTCTCACACCGCCGAGCAAGCCATTGCGCAGGTGATTCTGGAGAACTAACAAGGAAGCGAGCCAAACGCGCGCGGATTGCGTCGCAAAGAACGCGACGCATCGCGCGGCTCGCCCAGATTCCCCACTGCGCGACCGAACGCTTGTTCGGAATGACAATCGACTGTTCCGTCACGCCGATCTGTGCGGCGTTTGGGGGGCTGTTGGCAGGGGGCGAGCTGCGCTCGCTGGACGGGCAAGAGTGCCCGTCCCCACACAATCCATGCGGCCGTTGCCATCTGCTAAACTGTCGCCTTCAACAAAATTATGCCCGTCACTGCTCCGACTCCAGTTTTGTCCCCGAGCAATCGCGAAATCCCGGGGAAGATTGTGTTGACTGGGCTGGCGCTTACCAGCTTCTCGGCGCTGCTTCTGGAGCTTGCGCTCACGCGACTGTTTTCAGTGATTCTGTTCTATCACTTTGCGTTTCTCGCAATTTCGATCGCGCTGCTGGGGCTGGGCGCCGGGGGAGTGTTCGCGTATCTGCTGAAGTCGCGCCTCGCGGCGGTGGACACGCGCACGCTGGCGGCGCGGCTGTGCATGGCGAATTCTTTTGTTGTGTTCGTGATGCTGGAGATTGTGCTGCACGTGCCGGTGGCGCTTGAGGTGAGCTACGGAAATTTCCTGCGCCTGACGGTGATCTACCTGGTGGCGGCGGTGCCGTTTTTTCTAACGGGACTGCTGTTTGCGGTGGTGTTTGCCCGCGAGCCTCATCGCATCCCGCGGCTCTATGGAGCCGACCTGGGCGGCGGCGCACTGGCGTGCCTGGCGGTGGTTCCTCTGCTGAACTGGTTCGGCGCCCCGAATGCGATTCTGATTTCCGCAGCCACGCTCGGAATCGCGGCCATCGTGTGGTCGGAAATAAATTCAGAACGCCGCATCGCAGCTATTTTGCTTCTGGCGATGGTGGCGTTGATTGCGGTGAATCATTCCGGCCGCCTCATCGACGTGGTCTATGCGAAAGGAATGTACCGCGATCCGGCGTGGGTGGAATACGCGCGCTGGAACGCGATTTCGCGAGTCGAGGTCGACCGGCAGACGCCGTATACCAAGTCGATTGTCATCGACGCGGATGCATCCACCTACATCATGAATGCGGATCTGTCGCACTGGGCGGGGACGGTTTGGGAAACCAACCTGATGACGGCTCCGCCCGCGCTGGTCAACGTTTTGCGGCCACACGGGGAATACGCGATCATCGGGCCGGGCGGAGGCGTGGATGTGGTGCGGGCGCTGGCGAAGGGCAGCCCGAGCGTAACCGGTATCGAGATTAATCCCATTATTGCGACCGATATTATGCGCGGGCGCTACGCCGATTATTCGCTGCATCTTTACGAACGCCCGGACGTGCATATTCACGTCACCGACGGACGGTCGTATCTGCGGTCGACTGCGGAGCGCTTCGACGTCGTGCAAATGACGCTGGTCGATACCTGGGCTTCGACCGCGGCTGGGGCGTTCGCGCTCAGCGAAAACAATTTGTATACCGTGCAGGCGTTCCGGGAATATTTCGATCACTTGAAGCCCGATGGCATCATCGCCGTCACGCGTTGGGAGTTTGAGAATCCTCGCGAGGCGCTGCGAGTGGTTTCGGTGGCCATGGAGACGCTGCACGGAATGGGAATTGCGGATCCGGCGCGGCATTTCATCGTGGGGTCGCTCGGTGAACTGAATAAGGACGGCATTCCCGTGGTCGTGCTGGCCAAGAAAACTCCGTTTACGTTCGAGGAAGAGATCGCGGTGCGGGCGCACTTCGCGAATCATGCTCCGCTGACAGCGCTCTACATGCCCTCGGCGCCGCCCGATAATCCGTTCTCGCGACTTATCGCGAGCAACGACCCTCACGGTTTCGCCCGCACCTACGCTTACAACGTCTCGCCGGTGACCGATAATGCACCGTTTTTTTTCTTCACGCTTAAGCCGGCGCAGATTCTCGGGGAAAAGGGTTTGCAAGAAGGGGTGGACTGGAAAGTGAATCTCGGGGTTCTGGTGCTGCTCCTGGTTTTTGGAATCTCAGTGGTGGCGGTGCTCGCATTTCTGATTCTGCCGCTGGCTTTCAGGGGCGGAGCGGCGCGGCAGTCGCCGGTTCCGCTGCTGTATTTCATCGCCGTGGGGCTCGGCTATATTCTGGTGGAGATCGCGTTCATCCAGCGGTTTGTGCTTTTTCTGGGGCATCCTACTTATGCGCTCACGGTGGTGATCTTTCTGCTAATGATTTCGAGCGGGGCCGGAAGTTTGTGCTCACGCCTCTGGCTGCCACGCACCGAGCAGGGATGGATCCCGCTCGCGCTGGTGGTCTTAGTTCTGATCGTGGACGTGATTTTTCTTCCCGGGCGCCTGGCCGCGCTGGTGGGCCTGGCGTTCAACTACCGGCTGGTGATCAGCGCAATCCTGCTGGCGCCGCTTGGTTTTGTCATGGGAATGCCTTTCCCCACTGGCCTTCGGGCATTGGCCTCGTCCCCGGCCCCCGAGTTTCCGTCGGCGGAAGCGCGTCCTGAAAATGCGGTGGAGTGGGCCTGGGCCATGAACGCCGCGGCCAGCGTTTTGGGGTCGGTTCTGGCCATGCTTATTGCCATCCAGTTCGGGCTTACTGTGACTCTGGCGTGCGGAGCTGGCGCCTACCTGCTGGCGCTGTTGTTGACCAGGGCGCTGCGCTCCCAACAGGCTTAGAGGAAGAAGCGCAGGCCCGGGTTTGCTATGATGCAACGAACGGATTCTCACTGCCGGGGCCTGGCGGAACCTGAGAAAAGACGCTGGGTTCATCACGATTGGGATGGGCCACAATGAGGAGACCACTTGCCTAGCCAGAAGCAGCTTAAATGGTCGCAGCTGCGTGTCGGCATCACCGTGATTGTGTCCTGCGTGACGCTGGGCGTCCTGCTCTTTCTTATGTCGGGAACGCGCGGGCTGTTTTCAAAGCGCATCAAGCTGCAATCGTATTTTGACAACGCCAGCGGCCTGCGCGAAGGCGCCCCGGTGCGCCTGAGCGGCGTCGACGTTGGGAATGTCATCCACATTCGCGTCGTTCCCGACAAGGATAAGCAGTTGACCCCGGTTGAAGTGATCATGAAGGTGAGCACCAAGTACGGCTTCGACCTGCGGCGCGATTCGGTGATATCGCTGGAGACCGCGGGGGTGCTGGGCGAAACTTACCTCGACATTGATAGTTCGCAGGCCGTGGGGGCCATCGTGCAGGATGGAGATACGCTCGCCACTCAGGTGCACCCCGACTTCAACCAGGTGGTGCGCGCCAGCCAGGGTACGCTTGAGAACATGGACGCGCTGCTCAAACGCGCCGACCGCATTCTGGCTTTCGCGGAGAGTGGCAAGGGATCGCTGGGCAAATTAATTTATGATCCCACTCTGTATAACCGGATATCGGGCACGGTGGCGGACTTGCAAGGAATGGTGGAAGAAGTCGCCAAGGGCCATGGCAGCCTGGGCGCATTGATCAACAAAAACGACGCCTATGATAAGTTCCTCGCCACGCTCGACAAATTGAACGCGGTGATCGACGACGTGCAAGCCGGCAAGGGCACGGCGGGAAAGTTGTTGAAGGATCCATCCCTTTATGACAACGCCAACGACACGATGGCTAACATCAAGAAGGTGAGCGAGACCATCAATTCGGGCAAGGGCACGATCGGCAGGCTCGTTGAGGATGACGAACTGGCGAAGAAGCTCGACATCACCATCACCAAACTTTCGGAATTGACTTCCGAGCTGGAAGCGGGCCAGGGCACGGCCGGCAAGCTGTTCAAAGACGAAACCCTCTACAACAACGCCAACCAGATGATTACGGAAGCTTCGGCGCTGGTGAAGGCCGTGAAGGAAAATCCCAAGAAATATCTCAGCATCAAGCTGCACATTTTCTGAAGTTCTTCTTCTGCAGTTTTTGTTAGCCCAGCCGCGTTGGGTTAGCCGACGCGCAGGGGCTCTAGTGCTCGCCGATCCCGAAGACTGCTCCCAGCATTAAGATCACAAGCACTCCCAGCGAAATCCAGCCGTACTTCATGTCTTTCTCGTGGAAGAAGAGAAAGCAAGCGACCAGTACGCGAACCACAGGAGTGGCCAGCATCAGCAACACGCCGGAGCGCTCAATACCGAGAGGAATCGGGCCGGGCACGAAGAGGCCGGTGATGAGGCCGGCCAGCATGATGAAGAAACAGCTGAATGCGCCAATACGCAACACCGAACCGACGACGCGATCGAAGGCGGGCTCGCGCAGCTGGCTCACGCCGCGCCTCCATGCAAATGCTGGAATACGTGCACAATCAGGTGGCCGGCCAGATACACCATGATGGCCACCAGCAGATAGACGACATATCGGGTGCGAATGCGGGGAGCGGCGCGCGCTCCGAGCAGCGATCCCAGAAAAACTCCGACAGCCAGCGGTGCGGCCACCTCCACCAGAATGTCACCGCGGCGGTAATAAACGATGGCACTGGCCGCTGCGGTGACTCCAACCATAAAGTTGGAAGTGGCGGTGGCGACCATCAGCGGCACTCCCATGAAAATGTACATCACCGGAACTTTGATGGGGCCGCCACCAATGCCCAGCAAACCAGAGAGGGCTCCGGCCACCAGCGAGGCGGCCATCCCCAGGGGATAACGCTTCGTCTCGTAGGGCGGAATCACGACCTCACCGTTGCTCAAGGCCAGTCCAGAGGATGTTTCGGCGGAGGATTCGTCCCCGGCCTTCACTTCTCCGCCACGCGACAGGATCGTGATTGAGCTGTAAAGAAGAAATCCGGCGAAGACGCCTTCGAGAAGGCTGCGATTGAAATAGCCGACGAGATAGGCGGTGACCGCGGCGCCGAAGGCGGTGGCGAGTTCGAGCGTCATTCCCAGGCGAATGTCGGTCGTGTGGCGTTGCAGATGAACCGAAGAACTCGCCGCGGACGTGGTGATGACCGCAACCAGGCTGGTGCCGATCGCCTCGCGAATCGGGATGCCGAAATGCAGCGCGAGGATGGGAGCCAGCACTACGCCGCCGCCGATTCCGGTGATGGCGCCCAGCATCCCCGCAAAGAAACCAAAAACAACGAGAAGAACGGTTACCACGTGGCGCAGAACCTCCGGCTGGCGGCGCTGCATCGGCAGCGGAGCGCTGGATCCCGGGGGCAACATCGAGTGCTGGAATTGTTCAGGAAGTTTGTCGTGAGTAGAAACATTCGCGGCTCAGGATACCACCCGCGGCGTGCTGGTCGATTCCGCCTGCTCGTGAGCGTGGTAGCTGGAGCGCACCATGGGGCCTGATTCCACGTGGCGGAATCCGAAGCGCAGGGCTTCGTCTTTCAGATATTGGAATTCTTCCGGCGCGTAGAAGCGGGCGATGGGCAGGTGATCCTTCGAAGGCCGCAGATACTGGCCGATGGTGAGAATATCCACGCCCCGGTTGCCGAGGTCGCGGAACACTTCCACCAGTTCTTCCGAAGACTCACCCAGCCCGACCATGACGCCGCTCTTGGTGACCATGCCGGGAGAGAACTTCTTGGCATTCGCCAGCAGAGTGAGAGTACGCTCGTAGCGTGCGCCGGAACGCACGACGCGGTAAAGACGCGGAACAGTTTCCGTGTTGTGATTGAGCACGTCGGGGTCAGCATCGAGGACGATCTTCAGAGCGTCGTCGAGACCCTGAAAATCCGGGATCAGTACTTCGATGCGGCAATCCGGCGTGAGCTCGCGAATCTCGCGGATGGTCTCGGCGAAAACTTTGGCGCCGCCGATGTTGTCGTCGTCGCGGTTCACGCTGGTCACGACCGCGTGTTTCAAGCCCAGAGTGGCCACGGCTTCGGCGACACGGCGCGGTTCGTCCCAGTCAATGGGCTCGGGCCGTCCCTTGGGCACGGCGCAGAAGCCGCAACGCCGCGTGCAGATATCTCCCAGCAGCATGAAGGTTGCGGTCTTGTGGTTCCAGCATTCACCAATGTTCGGACACTGCGCTGACTCGCACACTGTGTGCAGGCCGAGTCCGCGGGCCAGCTTCTTCAAGTTATGGAAGTTGTCGCCCGAGGGAGCTTTGGCGCGCAGCCAGGTGGGCTTGGGCACGCGCTCGGGCGGTGCGAGATCAATCTGAATCAGTTGGGAAGTGCTGGCCACTCCTTCGATTCTACCAGTTCAGGTTCTATCCTTCGCGGGAGCTGACAGCGAACTGGCCTGCGATGGCCGTAAAATGAACCGCCCTAATGGGCGGGCACTGAAAATGTCGGAAGGAACCTTCATGAAGAGAGCTACAGCCTTGACTGTTATGGCATTGGTCGTAATCTCTGGTGTTGAGTTGCTGGGACGGCTCGCTGCTCGAACGCCGGCGCGCCCGCCACAAGCCCATAATTTTGCCGCCGGCGACAGCGCGACGGAGCAACAGATTATCTCGAGCGAGCGCGAAGGACTCGATGCATTGAAGAGCGGCGATTTGCAGCGCTTCGCGGACCTGACCGCGGACGAAGCCGTTTTCGTGGATCCCCATGGATCAGCGAGCAAGGCTCAGGTGCTCGAGCATGTTGCCGGTTTAACGCTGAAGGAGTATTCGATGGAGGACGTGAAGTTCCTGCCCATCTCGCCAAACACGGGCCTCATCTCGTATAAGGCATCGGAAACGGGAGTTTCCCACGGCAAGGAATTTACCGTGCAGGTCTATGTATCCTCCATCTGACAGAGCGGGGAACAAAATGGGTCTGCCTATTTAGTCAGGAAACCGCTGCCAGAACTACGCCGCCACCGCAGAGTCATCCCACCTCCACTAGCCCATAAGTGTCCTGCCAGCGCGTGCGCAGGTGAACCAGGGCGCGGCTGACCTCCACTTCTGAAATCTCGGCGCTCGCGCCCGCGACCACGGCGGCGGCTTCGCGCTTGGCGGCTTCCAGCAATTCGCGGTCGCGGATGAGATTGGCTACGCGGAAACTCGGCATGCCCGCTTGCCGCGTGCCGAAAAATTCGCCGGGGCCGCGCAGTTCCAGATCGAGCTCGGCGATTTTGAAACCGTCGTTGGTTTTCACCATGGCATCGAGACGCTTCTCGCCCTCTTCGCTCACTTTGCCGCCCGTCATCAGGACGCAATAGGATTTTGCGGCGCCACGCCCGATCCGGCCGCGCAGCTGGTGAAGCTGCGCCAGGCCGAAGCGCTCGGCGTGCTCGATCACCATCACGGTCGCATTCGGCACGTCGACACCAACTTCGATGACTGTTGTAGCCACAAGAATCTGCAGCTCGCCTTTCTGAAACATGCGCATGACCTGATCTTTCAATTCCGGATCGAGGCGGCCATGTAGCAAGCCGACTTTCAGGTCGGCGAAGACGCGGCCGCTCAGTTCGCGGTACATCTTAATCGCGGCCTTAAGTTCGGTTTCTTCGTTTTCCTCGATCACGGGATAAACAACGTAGGCCTGATGCCCAGCGGCGATCTGCTTGCGCACGAAGTCCCAGACTTCGGGCGAGCGCTCGTCGGCCACGCGGCGGGTGACGATCGGGGTGCGCCCGGGAGGGAGTTCGTCAAGCACGCTAAGGTCGAGGTCGCCGTAGAGAGTGAGCGCGAGCGTGCGCGGGATGGGGGTTGCGGTCATTACCAAAACGTCGGGCTCGGGGGTGGGGGCCGGTAACGAAGAAGCGGCCGCGCTTGGCGCTGGCCGGACAGCCGAGGCGGCTGTCGCCACATGAGTTTCCTCGCCGCCGTCTCCCGATTTGCGCATCAGCTTCAGGCGTTGCAGCACGCCGAAGCGATGCTGTTCGTCGACGATGACCAGGCCGAGGTTGGCGAACCCCACTTTTTCTTCGAGCAGAGCGTGCGTGCCGATCACGAGCTGCGCGTTGCCCTGCGCAATGTGGCGTCGAACTTCACGCTTGCGATCCGATTCGAGCGAGCCGGTGAGCAGAACGATGCGGTAGCCCGCGCTCTCGAGAATTCTGCGTGCAGAAAAATAATGCTGCTGCGCCAGAATTTCGGTGGGCGCCATGAGGGCGACCTGGCATCCATTTTCGATGGCAATGATGGCGGCCTCGAAACCCACGATAGTCTTTCCCGATCCCACATCGCCCTGCAGCAAACGGCGCATGGGATAAGGCTTTTCCATGTCGGATGCAATTTCCTTGAGCACGCGCTTCTGCGCGGCGGTGGGATGAAACGGAAGAATCTTCTTGATCGCCGCGCGAACTGGCTCATCGAGACGAAAAGCAATTCCGGTTTGAGCTTTTTGCTGACGGCGTTTCAGTTCCAGTCCCAGCTCGACGAAAAACAATTCATCGAAGATCATGCGGATGTGCGCCGGAGTGCGCGAGGATTGCAGGTCGTGCAGGCTCTCACCCGCATCTGGCCAGTGCACCTTCCAGAACGCCTCGCGCGGGGAAACCAGCGCCAGGCGCTGGCGCACTATCGCAGGAATCGGTTCGGGCAGGTCGGGATTCAGGTTTTCGATCGCGGTACGGATCGCGCGCCGAAACCAGCGTGGCGTAAGGCGTCCGATCGATTCATAGATCGGCACGATGCGGCCGATCTCCAAAGACTCAGCTCTGTTTTCGGCGCCATTCTCTCCGGCGTCAGAGGGGTCAGTCAGTATCTCGAACTGCGGATTGCTGATTTGAAGCTCGCGCGTACTCGGGTTCTCCTCCACCTTCCCGTACAGCGCGACCGTCTGACCGGGCTTGAACTTGTCCTTCAAATAGGCGCCATGAAACCACAGGCACCGCAGGTGAGCACGTCCTTGTTCCAAAGTCAGCTTGAAGATCGGCATCCGGCGCGTGAGCACAAGCCCCGAACTGCGAACATCGCCTATCACGGTGGCCATCTCGCCCGCCCGCAGCTCGGAAATTCCGCGCGGGTTCAGCCGATCTTCGTAACGAAAGGGCAGATAATGGAGAAGGTCATCGACCGTCGAGATACCCCTGGTGGCGAGAACGTCGGCAATGCGCGGACCAATCCCCTTGACATATTTCACCGGTGTGGAAAGCTCAAGCATGTGCGGGGGTTCCTCAAGGATGTTAGCAGGACAACGAATGTTAGCGGGGCAAGCCGGTCACCGCTCGCCCGCCCAGTGTAGACTGCCCGCATCGATGCTATCCGAATCAAGGTGCTGCGGTGTCTAAACCCTCAGGGCCCGCGATGGCCAACTTTCTCCAGGTTCTACTTGCCGTGGTGTTAGGCAATGTGACGTATTTTCTGCTGGAGCCTGCTTTTCCGCCGGTGGCGCGCCACCGTCCCCTTCATTTCGACCTGGGAATGGCGCTCGATCTCTGGTTCTGTCTCGTAGCCTACGGTCTGATCCGCACCGCGCGCAGATGGAAGTAAACGAACGACGAAGGTTGGGAGGATGCAAAAGCCACTTCTCAGGTAGCGAGAAATGGAGCATCCGGCGCGAACGTTTTTGCATCGGCCCGAAGATCAGTTACTTTCGGTACCTCGGGACCCGCTGCTTTCCCTTGTAGAATCCACACAGAATGCAGAAAACCGCAGTCCTATATGATGCGGGCCAGGCCGTGCTTTCCACCTTTGATCCGGACGAGGTGCTGCAGCGGATTCTGGCCATTGCGCGCGACTATTTCCATCTGCAGAATGCGGCGATCCTTCTGCTGGATGAGGATAGGCAGGAGCTGTGTGTGCGCTCGCAGATCGGCTGGGACGAAGGGCAGGACCAGATTCGGCTGGGACTCGGCGAGGGACTTACCGGCGCCGCCGCCCTCAAAAAACAACCCATTTACGCGCCCGATGTGAGGAAAGATTCCCGTTACGTCTGTGCCGCGAAATCGACCCGTTCGGAACTCGCCCTGCCGCTCATGGTGCGCGACGAGGTGGTGGGCGTGCTCGATTGCCAAAGCACCCGGCTCGACCATTTCCGCAAAGAAACCATCGATCTGCTTATTTTATTTTCGACCCAGGCCTCCATGGCTTTGGAGAACGCGCGGCTGTACACGCTGGAGCGGCGACGGGCGCGGCAGTTGGAGGCCATCAACGCGATCGCTCAGCAAAGCACCGCGGTTCTCGATCTTAGCGAGCTGCTGGGCAAGGTATGCGTGCTGATTCAGCAGGCGTTTCAGGTGCCGCACGTTTCTTTATTTCTTCGCGAAGAGAGCGAGCTGGTATTGCGGGCCCACCACGGAACTCTGACCCCGCGGATTCCCGAAGGCGGGCGCTTTCCTGCGGATCGCGAGCCCTGGTCGCATATTCTCTCGACCAGCGGAACGCTCATCGAAAAGGACCTTGCCGCCAAGCCCGAGTGCATGCGGTTCTTTGTCGAATCCGCTTCGCGCATGAGTATACCGCTGGTTTCATTCGGGCAAATCCTGGGAGTGTTGGCGCTCGAAAGCGCGAATCGCAACGCCTTCCGCGATAGCGAACTGCAGTGTCTGGAATCCGTGGCCGACATTTGCGCTACCGCGATTCAAAACGCGCATTATGTGGATCGAGTGAAGCAGTTGGCCTATCTCGACGGCCTGACCGGAATCTTCAACCGGCGCTTCTTTGAGTTGCGCATTCTCGAGGAGATCGAGCGCTCCCGCCGCTACGGTACCGGCATGGCCGTCATCATGGCTGACATCGACCAGTTCAAGCGCCTCAACGACGAGTTCGGACATTTGCTGGGAGACGAAGTTCTGCGGCAGGTGTCATCGCTGTTCCAGCAGCAGCTGCGCAAGATTGACGTGGTGTGCCGCTACGGAGGCGAGGAATTCGGCATTGTGCTTACGCAAACCAACGCCTCGCACGCGGTCAGCGTTGCCGAAAAACTCCGAAGGATGGTCGAACACTGGCAGTTTCCCGGCGTGCCCCAAACCGTCACCATCAGCGCCGGAGTGGCCGCTCTTCCCGACCACGGCACTAGTCGCGATGAACTAGTGAGGGCCGCCGACAACGGCCTCTACGCTGCGAAGCAAGCGGGCAGGAACCGCATTGCCCTCGCCACGCAGGTTCGCGGCACATCTGCCAGCAACTAGAACCGCTACCCGCGATCAGCTCTTAGCTCTTAGCTCTTAGCTCTCAGCCTTTAGCTCTTAGCCTTAACCAGCTAAATATCGAATCCGCCCCGCCGCGTCTCGCGGCGCACCCGATCCAAGTCGATTCTGAGCTTTTCCTGCTGCTGCTTCATCACTTTCTGCTCGCGAATCATCCTTCCGAGCGCCTGCGGCTCCAGTTCTTTCTGCGCCTGACGCATCTGGTCGAGCGCGGACTTCAGCGCTTCGCTCTGCGCCGCGGAGTTCTTTCCAAGCTCCTTGGCGTGTTCCGCTCGTTGCTGGGCGCAGAGGGCCTGGCGTAGGACGTCCTCCGCTTGCTCGGCGCCCTCCCTCTCCTCCGAAATCAGGTTCATGTCGGGGTGGAGTTCTGCCAACTCATCTTGCAGTTCGCTCAGTTCCATTTCACTCTCGGCGTTGAAAACAGGCTCGTCGAAACTCTGCTCGATCAACGCGCCGGAATCTCCATGCGGCGGCAACTCAAGATTCAGCTTCTGTTCTTTCTTGTCGCGGATCACGCCGACACTCACCGTCCCGCTGTCTCGCGAGTGCATCACGTCGGTGAAGTCGCCGGTGTCGTGGACCGGCTTGTCGTTGATCCTGACGATGATGTCACCGGCGCGGAAACCAGCTTTTTCGCCGCGGCTGCCCTTTTCGACGGCGCGAACCAGCACTCCGTTTCCGTCTTTGACGCCGAAGAATTCACCAAGCTGCGCCGTAATGTTTTCTACCATCAGGCCGCTGCGCGCCGAGGACCGCACTACCACGACATTGATTTGCGGTATCTCAATATCGGGATTGATGTTAATGGACGGGATTTCTACGTGGAAATCCTTCATCTTTGGGCCCACCCAGGCATACTGCTTGCGCCGGTCGGCAAGCTGCACCTTGATCGTCACCGGCTGGCCGTCGCGGCTGATCCCAAAGGTCACGACCCGTCCCGGCGGTGTCTCCCGGATCATGCGCTTGAGTTGTACCTCGCTCTCGATCGCTGTGCCATTCATGCTGAGGATGACGTCGTGCTCCTTGATGCCCGCCTTGCCGGCAGGAGCATCCTGGTCCACCATGGTGACCTCAACTCCTTTTTCCTCTTTCAACTTCAGCGCTGAAAGGCGCTCTGTGCTCACGTCGCTGATGTCCACACCCAGATACGAACCGGTGCTCGAATCCTCGCTGGGAAACCCGTACGCCGCCGGCGGGTCCACCGACCAGTTTTGCGCCGCATGAGAAAAATTGAGCAGCAGAGGCAGTACCGTGAGAGACGTCAGAATATATTTCCGCATGGTCATTGCCCTCAGAATAGTTTTGAAAGCGTGCCGCAGAAGCTCGCCGGAAAACCGCAGCAAGCTTCTCAGATTTCTTCAGTGATCCCGATCGGTAGTGCCCTTCAATGATCCGACCGCTTGATGCAGATGTCGCCCGTAGTCGTGCGCACTTTCAACATCGGACCACCGCCGTTCAGCTTGCCTTCGGCCGTGAGCGTCTTCGGAGCCCCCCAGTCGCCGCCGCCTTCGCTGCTGACGTGAATGTCGGAAAAGTCCGATGTGATGCGGTGACCATTACCCAACTCCACGCTGGCGCGCACCGAAATGGCTACATCCGGCGCGATATAGACCGTGATGTCCCCGGCAGAAGTCTCGAGCATGGAATCGTTGCGCTCGGCGCCCGTGTTTACCAGCTTCACGATGATGCTGCCGGCGCCGGTTTCCGCGCGCGCCGAAGGCACACCGTAAAGTTCGATGCCGCCGCCGCCCGTCTGCGCCCGAACCGCGCCCTTCGCGGAACTAAGATGAATCGTGCCGCCACCCGTCTCGATCTCAACCGGGCCGTTGATATCTCCCAGGTCGATGCTGCCGCCACCGGTTGAGACCCTCAGCTTCCCGTTGCACTGCTTCACATCGACGCTGCCGCCGCCCGTTTCGACCACTGCGCCCTGCGCGCCTGATTGGATTTCCACGCTACCGCCGCCGGTCTCCGCGACTACCTTGCCGTTGGCGTGATGCACCATGATCGTGCCGCCGCCGGTGCGCAGCCCCAGATCGCCGCTCACCGTGCCCACCTCGATCCCACCGCCTCCGGTCTCGGCGTTGGCGCCTCCGCCAATGTCATCGAGATGCATGCTGCCGCCGCCGCTCTCTGCCTCCACGCGGCCGGTAATGCCGGAGGCATCCACGTTGCCGCCTTCGGTTTCAAGCTTGACCAGCAACATTTCACGAGGAACATTGATGGAGACTTCGCCGGAAAAATGTCGAGGCCGGCGTCCGCCCTGCCAGTCGCCCACCACCCAGGCGGTGTCGCCCTTCACGTATGCGGTTACTTTGTACTGCTCGAACTGGCGGCGCGCGTCCTGCTCGGAAGAGGTTTTGAAGTTCGTATGAACGACATAATTAATGCCTTGCTGTTGTCCCCCCCGCACCACCACCGAGCCCATGTCGACCTTCACTCTCAGGTTCTTCACCGACGCCAGCGAGCCCGTAACCTGCTGACCCCAGGTTTCCCCTTCGCGGGACATGTGGGTTTCCTGCGCCCAGCCCTGCGGAACAAGGGCGAGAGGCGCAAGCAGAGCCAGCATTCCGGCGAGCCCAACGATTTGTGACCAGCGTTTCAATTCATCCACCTCTTGAGTTTGCCTTAATCAATCTCCGGCAGCTGTGCCAGCATGGTGCGAGCTTGCGACCGGATGTAAGTACTCTGATCTTTCGCGGCCAGCGTCATCAGCACGCCGCGCACGCTGCCATCGGCCTTCACGGGCTCGATCAGCCGCAGCGCTTCGGTGCGCACGCCCTGATTCGAATCGTTCACCAGCGCCGTCAGCACCCCATCGCGCACCCGCTGGTCGCTCTTCACATACGCGCCCAGAGCTCCCAGGGACTTCAACCGCGCTCCCGGATTCGAGTCGTACTGCAACACATAGAGCAGAGCTTCCTGCACCTGCGCGTCATTCGGTTTCTGCGTCAGCAGATTCACAGAATCCATGCTCAGACCGGAGTTGAAGTTATTGCGGGCCGCATACAACAGCAACTGCTGGATTTTCTGATCGTTGAGCGAGCCCTGTGCATCCTGGGTAGCCACCGTGTCGTACTTGATGTCGATCTGACTGGTGCCCGGAGTCTGAGTGATAGAACGAATGCCGGCGATCGCGGCTTCGGTGGGAGGTGCTATTGGCGTCCCAGACGCGGTGCTAATCGCAGGCTTCGGGCCAGGAAACATTCTGTACGCCGTTCCCACTCCGCCGGCAAAGCCAAAAATCAAAATCGCCGAAGCCAGCGCCGGCGAGAACTTCACCTGCCGCAGCCAGCTCGCGGGATCAAACGCAAACTTGTGCCAGAAAGCGCCTTGCTCGGCAGTCTCCAAAGCTTCCTGCAGCCGCATTCGCGACGCCGCCACCAGGTTAGGAGTGGGCTCAACCGACGGAACATTCGCGAGCAGCGCGTGGAACTCCTGCTCCGCCTTCAGCTCGGCCGCGCAGTCCGCGCAGCGCGCCACATGTTGCTCCAGTTCATGACGAGCGTCATCCGCCAGCTCCCCATAAACCTGCAACACAATATTTTCTCGAACCCATTCACATTTCATAATCCAGCTCCCCCGCACTGCTCGAACCCATGAACCATGTGGAGACAGCCGTCTCGGCTGTGCGGCCAGCGCGAAGCGTGGCCGCTCGATCCCACACTGCCTACCTCATATCCGCCAGCGCGCCGCGCAACTTCTGCGTGGCGCGAAACAAAGTATTCTTCGCCGTCTCTTCCGTCGTATGCAAAATCTCTCCCACCGTCCGCAACTTCAACCCGTGATAATGCTTCAACTCAAACACCATGCGCTCCCGCGGGGTCAGCTTCTCGAGCGCGCCATGAATCCGCGCTCCCAGTTGCCGCCGCATTAAATCGCGCTCCGGATTCGCACCCGCCCGTCCGTCCGGCACCTGGTCGAGCAGGTCGTACTCCCCGCCTGAAGAATCCTTCGCGACCGGAGCATCTTCCTTGCGCACGTTTTTCTTGCGCAGGTGATCGAGACACAAATTGGTCACGATCCGGTAAATCCATGTGTAAAAGGAACACTCAAACCGGAAGCTGCCGATGTTTTTGTACGCCTTCAGGAAGGCGTCCTGGTAGACGTCCTGAGCGTCGTGCTCCGTCCCGGTGAGATGAAGCGCCAGTCGCAGAACGGACTGGTCGTAGTGACGCACGAGCTCCTCGAACGCGCCGCGGTTACCGCGCTGCGCCTCGCGAATCAGCATCGTGTCGTCGATGCGGCGGTCTTGAGTTTGGCGATCTAGCCCAGCCATGCGGCCCCGCACGGGGTCCTGTTTGTCCGGAAGCTGGTTCTCACTTCTTCCACCGCCGACTTTTTCCGCTCTCTCGCTTCGTCCCGAGTGGGCCCGTTGGCTAACCGCAAACGGTACTACCCATGCTTCGGCCGGCATTCTGTCGTGTCCTCTGCAGGTCCCGGGTTAAGACTATTGGGTCAAACATTGTATCCGGGCTTGCCACAGGAATAGACGGGTGGTCCGTGGAACCGTGAGCAGAAATTATAGCCGTCGGGATGATTTTTGTGGGCGCTAGGTCGTTCAGGGTCAAAGATTTACGGCGAAACAGAACCGTGGAACACCACCATTCGTCCCCGCTTGGCAGCGAAATAGCCCTGATCGTGGTGCAGTGCGCGCGCTACGACACAATATGACGAAATACCCCGTAGGCCGCTGCCGCAAACAGAAAGAACAGAAGGAACACTGCAAACGCAAACTGCTCAGCATGATAGGCGCCCTTGAAGTACCACAAAAAGGCCAGGGTCGCGCTTCCAAACAGTACGCAGAACAGCGCAGCTGGCGACGCGTATTTGCTAACCAGCGCCAGGCCGCCCAGTAGAAGCGAGAGGCAAACCATCGTCCAACTGCGTGACTCGGACTGACCGACTCTGGTGAGCGCCCAAAGCGCCGTGACGCCGAACGCGATTTCCCCAAGGCGCAGGAAAAAAGCTGGGCCTTTCTTGTGCGATCGGATTTCCGCAACCGCCGCAGCGAGGAAGCATCCGAGCGGCACAAGCAGGGCTGCATAGCAGATGAGGATTACGACTACCACCGCGCTTGCCTCCAACCGCTTCCGCTGGGGCGCATTCCTGGCTCTTACTCCGCGACCGCTTCCTCCTCGATGACCACGTGCAGATGCGCTGTCCGGTCGAGGTTAGTCCCCTCCGGCTCTGTGCATGTATACTCCCAACCGGTTGGCCGCGTCTAGGCCGGTTCCGGAGGGAGAGCATGAGAAGGCGAACCGCAGGCTGCGGATGGGTGTCCTACTCAATCGTACCGGGAGTTCTACTCTGTCTGCTCTGCCAGCCCGGGAAAGTCGCCGGGCAGATTTCGCTCACAGACCAGCAGGTTCGGGACAAAGCCGCCAGCCTGCTCCAGAAGATGACGCTAGACGAGAAAATCGCCCAGCTCTCTCTGCTTCCCGGCTTTCCCGCTCCCGAATTTCGGGAGAACGTGAAACAGCCGATGGAAGATGTCCTGAAGCAATTCGGCGCGGGCTCAATTCTGTGGGTATCGGATCCGAAGGAGATCAACCGCCTGCAGCATGTGGCGGTCGAACAAACGCGGCTGCACATTCCGGTCCTGTTCGGGCTGGATGTGATTCATGGCTACCATACGATTTTCCCGGCGCCGATCGCGATGGCATCTTCCTGGGATACGAAAATGGTGGAAGATGCGCAAGTGGTAGCGGCTGGCGAGGCTCGCGCGGCGGGAATCCAGTGGGCATTCTCTCCCATGGTGGACATTGCCAGAGATGCGCGATGGGGCCGGATGGTGGAAGGGGCAGGCGAAGATCCTTTCCTCGGTGCGGCAATGGCGCGTGCCCAGGTACTGGGATTTCAGGGCAAACAACCGGGGGCACAGGATCGCGTGCTGGCTTGCGTGAAGCACTTCGCCGGGTATGGAGCCGCCGACGGCGGGCGCGACTACGATTCTTCCTACATCCCGGAAGAAGAACTTTGGAACATTTACCTGCCACCGTTCAAGGCCGCTCTGGATGCCGGCGCCGGCAGCGTGATGAGCGCTTATATGGATCTGAACGATGTGCCGGCCAGCGGCAATCCGTGGCTGCTGCACGATGTCCTGCGCAGCTCCTGGAACTTCCAGGGATTCGTGGTCAGCGACGCCTTCGCGGTCAGGAGCCTGGTGACGCACGGTTACGCCCGCGACCCGCAAGACGCCGCACAGAAAGCCTTTGCCGCTGGATTGAATATGGACATGGCCAGCGGCGTTTACCTCAAGTATTTGCCCATGGAAATTCAGCAGGGCCGCATCTCGATGCAGCAGATTGACGATGCCGTGTTGCCGATTCTCGAAACCAAATTCCGCATGGGATTATTCGAGCACCCCTACACCGACGAATCGCGCATCGAGCAGACGTTCAACGATCCCGCTCACCGGCAGCTGGCCCGCCGCGCGGTGCAGCGCTCGACCGTACTGCTCCGCAACGAAGGCGGATTGCTGCCCTTGGATAGAACCGGCAAGAGCGGTAAGACCATCCACTCCATCGCGGTAATCGGCCCGCTTGGCGATGCGGAACTCGACCTGCTGTCGATGTGGGGTGCGATGACTAAGCCCGGTCCAACCGTCAGCGTTGTGCAGGGAATCCGGGAAAAAGTTGGTTCGGCCGTGAACGTGGCCTACGCTCACGGCCCCAACCTGACGCGGGACTTTCCTTCGCCGTTTGAGGGCCTTTCGATTGTCCCGATGAAGGAACAACCGGCTCAGACTCCGCAAGAGGCGCAGCAAGCGATACAGGATGCCGTCGCGCTGGCTCGCCGCAGCGACGTGGCCGTCCTGGTACTGGGTGAGATTGATTTGATGAGCGCGGAGTATGCTTCTCGCTCCTCGCTGAAACTTTCTAACGGCCAGGAGGAACTGCTGGAGGCGGTGGCGGGCACGGGCAAGCCTCTTGTTCTGGTGCTGATCAACGGCCGTCCGCTCGACATTACGTGGGCTTCCGAGCATGTTCCTGCCATTCTGGAAGCTTGGTACCCGGGCAATGAGGGTGGCCATGGCATCGCCGACGTACTCTTTGGCGATGCGAATCCGTCCGGACACTTGCCCGTGAGTTGGCCTCGCAGCACCGGACAGCTTCCCCTCTATTACAACCACAACCTCACGCAGAAACCGGAAACGCAGCCCGACTTCAAGTCGCGTTACTGGGATATTCTCAGCACGCCGCTGTATCCGTTCGGCCATGGCCTGAGTTACACGACATTTTCGTTTGATAACTTGAAGCTAACTCCGACGGCGCGAGCCGGAGACGTGATCGACGTTTCAGTCGACGTGGCCAATACCGGCCACCGGGCAGGCGATGCCGTCGCTCAGCTTTACATTCATCAGCGCGCCGGCAGCGCCTCGCGGCCGGTGCGTCAATTGAAAGGTTTTGAACGTGTTGCGCTGCAGCCGGGCGCGAAACGCACATTGCATTTTGCGCTAGGAAAAGACGAACTCCAGTTCTGGAGTCCGACCGGGAAGAAATGGGTCGTGGAACCGGAACAGTTCGACGTGTGGGTCGGCGAAAACTCCAACGCCACGCTGCACGGGGAGTTCCGGCTGACCGAGTGACGAAATAACCGAGCGACGGAGCGATCAGAAAAAAATTTCTACTACGCCTCGGCCGCTTCCTTCTCGATAACCACCTTCAAGTGCGCAGTGACGTCCTTGTGCAGCTTGACCGGGATGGTAAACTCGCCCACGGTCTTCAGCGGCTCGTGCAGCTGGATCTTGCGACGGTCGATGTTGAATCCCTTCTTGGTTAGCGCCTCGCCGATGTCGCTCGACGTGACCGATCCGAAAAGCTGATCGCCCTCGCCCGCCTTGCGCAGCAACGTTACCGACACGCCCTCAAACTGCTTGGCGAGTTCCTCGGCCTGGGTCTTTTCCTTGGCGGAGCGGCGCACCGACGCGGCCTTCATCTGCACAATGACGGCCTTGTTCCCGGCGCTGGCCTCAATGGCCAGTTTGCGCGGCAAAAGGTAATTGCGCCCATATCCCTCGGCAACTTTCACCACGTCGCCCCGGGCGCCCAGCTTGACTACATCTTCTTTGAGAATGACTTCCATGATAGCTCCTAGCTTCGATAGCTCCTAGCTTCTAGCCAACCCAAACCTCCGCCCCGGTTTAGCTAGAGGCTAGAAGCTAGGAGCTAGAAGCTGCTTTCCTACGATGCCCGCCCGGCAAACGGCAGCAGAGCGATATTGCGCGCCTGCTTGATTGCCGACGATAGTCGGTGCTGGTGCGGCGAACACACGCCGGTCAGCCGCCGAGGCACAATCTTGCCGCTTTCGGCGACGAACTGGCCGAGCATGCGGTAATCCTTGTAGTTGATGCTTTCGATTTTCTCGACGCAGAACTTGCACACCTTCTTGCGCCGGAAAAACTTGCGTCCGCCTTCACGCGGAGGACCGCCCGGACCTCGTCCGCCGCCGCCCCCGCCGCCAAAACGCGGCCGGTCTCCGCCCGGACGATCGCCGCTAGGGCGATCTCCGAAAGATCGCGGGGCATGTGCCTCGCGCGGTGCAGGTGCATCGCCGGCCGCTCGTTCGCCTGCTGGCGCTGGTGCTTTCGTTTCTTCAGCCATGGTGCTCCTTGAAATCGTGCTCACTAGAATCAGTGGTTAGTAATCAGTGGTTAGTTGTTGGGCAAATCTCCGTTTATGCGCCGCCAGAACAGAAGGCCGTTGCCCGCGATCAGTGTCCGTCTTACTGGCCCCTGACCCCTGCACTTACGCGGTTGCCGGAGCTTCCGCCGCCGGTTCTTCCGCGGGCGCAGCCACCGCGGGTTGCGCGCTTACTTTCTTGCGCGCGTCGCGGATGGCTTTGATCTTGTCGAGGCGTTTCTGCTCCTCGTCGATGCGCACGGTCAGGAACTTGATCACCGGCTCAGTCACGCGCAGCCGGCGCTCCAGTTCATGCATCACCGCGCCTCCGCCTTCGACGGTCAGCAGCACGTAAACGCCCTCGTGGAACTTGCGCACGGTATACGCCAGCCGCCGCTTGCCCATTTTTTCCACGCTCTTCACGGTTCCATTCGAGGTCGTCACTGCCGTCCCCAGCGTGGAAACCAGTTTGTCCAAATCCTCGTCCGTCATGTCAGGCCGGACGATAAACATCAACTCATAAGTACGATTCATTCGCAGTCTCCAAATCTTCAAGCAGAGGTCAGAGGCTAGGGGGCAGGGCTCGGTAAATTCCGCAGGGTTTTCTAACCCCTGTCCCTTAATCCCTGGACCCTTCTTCTTTCCGGTTGAAGCGATTCATCGCCGCCGCCGGACCATCTTTCAAAATTACCTTAACCGCCTCCGCCGCAGTGTCGAGGACTTCGTCCACCACTTTGAGGTCGGCCTTGCGCATTGGCGCCAGCAAATAGCGCTGGCCGTCTTCCACTTTATGCTCCGGCGCTACGCCGATCCGGATGCGCAGGAAATCGTTCGTTCCGAGCGCATCGATGATCGACTCAATGCCGTTGTGCCCCGCCGAGCTGCGCCGCGTTTGAATGCGCAACGTACCCAACGCAAAATCCAGTTCGTCCTGAATTACGATCAGGTCGGCTTCCGGGATCACTTCGTGCTTCTCGACCAACTCCCGAACCGACAACCCGCTCAAATTCATGTAGGTCTCGGGCTTGGCCAGCAGCGCCGGAACGCCCTCAATCACCACCCGCGCCGTCAACGCCCGGCACAGCCGGTTCCTGACTTCAACTTTCAAATCCCCGGCGATGCGATCCACCGCCAGAAAGCCCAGGTTATGCGGCGAAAACTGGTATTCGTCACCCGGGTTGCCGAGACCGACGATCAGTTTCACGCCACCATCCCGGCCCGTGCGAGAAGAGCCATCACAGCCCAGGTAGAGACAGCCGCCCCGGCTGATCGGCCAACGTGAAGCGCAGGCGCAAACGCAGGCCGGCGCACGCCGCTACTTCTTCTCCTTTTTCTCGGCCTTCTCCGGCTTTTTCTCGCCCTTGTCCCCACCCTCGGCGCCTTCTTCGTCCGTCTCCTGCTTGCCCTTCTTGATAACCTCGGGCTCGGCTGGAACCGCTCCGGCTTCCGCCGCCACCGCTTCCGGCGTGGCTACAACTTCTTCCTTGACCGTGGTGACGTGCGCCACCGGCTGATGCGGATCGGTGAGCACCTTTACTTTTTCTCCCAGCGACAAATCCGATACCCGCAGCACCTTGCCAAATACCAGCTCGCTGACATCGGCATCGACGTGGCTCGGAATATCCGCCGGCAGGCACTCGATTTCCACCTCGCGCAGAATCTGCTCCAGAATGCCGCCTTCCTGCTTCACGCCCGCCGCCTCCCCGCGCAGGAAAATCGGCACGCTGACTTTCAGCGCCTTATCCATGGCGATGCGCTTCAAGTCGATGTGCAGCAGTTTGCCCTTAATCGGCTCATACTGCCAGTCGACGATCATGGCTTTGGTTTGCTCGCCGCCGTTCAGCGCGAGATCGAAAATCGTGTTGTGCCCGGTCTTCGAATTCAGGATGCGGGTTACCTGCCGCGGGTCCACGCTCACCGAAAGTGAGTTCTTGCCCGCGCCATACAGCACGCCCGGAATTTTTCCGCCCATGCGGACGCGTCGGGCCATATTCTTGTTCCCCGACTCCCGCGGATGCGCTTCCAATACGTTGGTCTCAATTGCAGTCGCCATAAATTCGATTCCTGTCTAAATTTCTAAATTAAAGATTGTCACCCTTAAAGTATTGTCATCCTGAGGCGGCGGCCTTCTGCCGCC
>Ga0181537_10001170_pt1 | contig 24395 bp, 24 predicted proteins | sample PEATcosm2014_Bin_39_FD_119765 | JGI IMG/M metagenome (GOLD analysis project Ga0181537, IMG submission 119765) | Peatland microbial communities from MTU Mesocosm Facility, Houghton, MI, USA - PEATcosm2014_Bin23_10_metaG | ecosystem: Environmental > Terrestrial > Soil > Wetlands > Peat | place...
ATCTTGATTGTTGAAGATGACGAAGTGGCTCGCGATTATCTGGCCAAAGCTCTGCGCGAGGTCGGACACACGGTCGATGTCGCCACGAATGGACTCGAGGGCCTGCAGCTTGCGTCGTCACTTGCGGTGGATCTCGCCATTGTCGATCGCATGCTGCCGAAACTCGATGGACTCGCGTTGGTGCAATCGCTGCGCGCCACCGGGCGCAAAATGCCCGTGCTGATATTGAGCGCGCTCGGCGACGTCGATGATCGAATCACGGGTCTGCGCGCCGGCGGCGATGACTACCTGACCAAACCGTACCACATGTCGGAGTTGCTGGCGCGAATCGATGCGTTGGGCAGGCGCGGCGAGAACGGCAGCGCCGAGACCAATACCAAACTCAAGCTGGCCGACCTGGAACTCGACCGCATGACGCGCCGCGTGATGCGCAACGGCAAGAAAATCGAACTTACCGCCCGTGAATTCCAGCTGCTCGAGTTCATGATGCGGCACAGCGGCCAGGTGGTGACGCGCACCATGCTGCTCGAAGGCGTGTGGGACTATCACTTCGACCCGCAGACCAACGTGATCGACGTGCACATCAGCCGCTTGCGCCAGGCGATCGACAAGGATTTTGACAAACCGCTGTTGCACACGGTGCGCGGTGCGGGGTACAGCCTGCGCGAAGACGAATAGCGGTCCGCCGTGGGACCCGATCAACGGTTTCTCGGCGTACTCGACACGTCGCCGTTCCGCATCGCGATCGTCTATTCCCTGGTATTTGCGTGCGGCGCCGCCGTGCTCCTGTACGCGGTCGATTTCGCCGTGTCGCGCGTGGTCGACGGCAGCACGGACAATCTGATCGAGGCCGAAGTGCAGGGATTGCGCGAGCAGATGGTGGTGCTGTCGCGCAGCGATTTCATCGAGCTGATCGAACAACGCTCGCAGGACCAGGACGTGCGCGGCGCGGTGTATCTGATGGTGGATCCGCAGCTGCGCCCCGTCGCAGGCAACGTCCCGGCGTGGCCGAAGATCGATGCCAGCGAGGGCAAGTGGTTTCTGTTCAAGGTGTCGGTGCCGTTCGGCGATGAGACCCGCGAGCACGAAATGCGCGCGCAGCGCTTCCCCCTGCCCGGCGGCTATAAAATGCTGGTGGGACACGATGTCCAGGAGCGGCAGGACGTCAAGAGTCTGATGATGCGCGGTTTGATCGCGGCCGTGGTGCTGACCTTGCTGTTGGGGTTGGGCGGCGGCTTCTGGATGGGCCGGCGCATTCTGGCGCAGGCGGGTGCGATCTCGGCGGTGGCGACGCAGATCATGCGCGGCGATTTGTCGCAGCGCCTGCCGGTGCGCGATGCGGACGATGAAATCAACACCTTGGCGCGTGAAATCAACACCATGCTCGACAAGATCGAGCAGCTCACGCTCGGCATGCGCACCGTGCTCGATAGTGCCGCGCATGACCTGCGCACGCCGCTGAATCGGCTGCAATCGGCGGCCGAGGGCGCCATGACGGATCTCAAACCGGGTTCGGCCGAGCGGCGCGTTCTGGAACGAGTGACGACTGAAGTCGATCATATGCGCAGCACCCTGGACGCGCTGCTGCGGATCGCGCTCGCCGAAACCGGCACGGTGGCGCGAGAACCGGTGAATCTGTCCGAGCTGGTGGCGAGCGTGGTCGATCTGTACGCGCCGGTCAGCGAAGAGCGCGGGATCGGCTTGGAGAGTGCGGTGGCCGCGGGGGTGGAGGTACTCGGCAGCCGGCAGCTGTTGGCTCAGGCGCTGGCGAATTTGCTCGACAACGCGATCAAGTTCACGCCCGACGGGGGTCACATCCGCGTGCAACTGCGCGGGCCGGCGCAGGAGCCGGAGGTGATCGTCGAAGACAATGGACCCGGAATCCCGGCGGACAAGCGCGAGATCGTGCTCGGGCGCCGTGTCCGCCTGGACGAGGCGCGCAAGTTTCCGGGTTCCGGGCTCGGATTATCCCTGGTGGCAGCCGTCACCAAGCTGCATGGCGCGCGTCTGGTGCTCGACGATGCGGCACCGGGCCTGCGAGTCTCGCTCAAGTTCTGATCACGCCGAACCGTCAATTTCTCGACGGGTGGCGGTGAAGCGCAGGCGGCGAGGGCCGCCGGGCTCATCCTAAGCTCCTGAATTATCTGCGCTAAGACAACCTCGAGATCTCTGGCATAGAACTTGCTCAATTCCTGATTTGCGGCATGTGACCGCGCTGGGAATAACCATGGCCGAAGCAGCCGATGAAGCTCCATCCTCGCCGCCGAAGAAATCCGCCGGCGGGATCATCGTCAACGCCGTCGGCATCTTCGTGCTGACTCTGGCCGCCGTCATCGCGGGCGGCTTCATCAATGCGAAGCTGCATCCGCTTCCCGATCTGCAATTGGACAAGGACGGCAAGATCAAGGCCATCGTGCCGGTTGCCGCCGCTTCCCACGGCGGCGAGGGCGGCGAGGGCAAGGCGGCCGTCTACTACGCCATCGATCCCCCCTTGGTGGTGAACTTCGAGGATGGGTCGGCGGTGCGCTTCTTGCAGATCTCGATGGAGGTGATGGCGCGCGATCAGAAGGTCATCGACAGCGTGCAGAGGAACATTCCGGTGATCCGCAACAACTTGCTGCTGCTGATGAGCAATCGCAACTATCAGTCGATGATGACGCGCGAGGGCAAGGAAACGCTGCGTCAGGAAGCGCTCAACGAGATACGCGCCGTGCAGAAAAAAGAGGGCGGCGGGGATGTCGACGACCTCTTGTTCACCAGCTTCGTGGTGCAGTAATGGCCGAAGCAACGCCCAATGCCGCCATCTCGGAGGAAGAGGTGTCGGCGCTGCTCGACAAGGAAGCTGTGGATAAGAGCGCGCCGCGGCCCTATGATTTTGCGGCGCAGCGCATCAATCGCATGCAATTGCCGCTGCTCGAGATCGTGAGCAAGAGCTTCGCCGAGCGTGCGAGCGCATCGCTCTGCGCGCTCTTGGGCCGCGATGCCGGCATGCAGTTCACGGCGGTGGAATCCGCCAAGAGCGCGGATTTGCAAGCCGGATTGCCGGTGCCGGCGAGCCTCGCCGTCGTGCGTCTGAAGCCGTTGCCCGGAAACGGCTTCGTCAGCGTCGAGCCCGCTCTCTTATTGACGCTGCTCGATGGCTTCTTCGGCGGCTCGGGCCGCGCCACCCCCGACCCGCAGGCGGCGATCGCACCGGCCGCGCAACGCTTCCTCGGCTTGCTGCTGAAGAGTTTCGCGGCCGATCTGACGGCGGCTTGGGCGCCGGTCACCCCGCTCGAGCTGGAACTCGTCAAACAGGAGACCAATCCGCGCTTGGTGCAATTGGGCGCGCCGCACGAGTCGCTCCTGGTGGTCAAATTCACGGTGGAATTCGCGGCCCATAGCGGGCGCATCGATTGGCTGCTGCCCGAGACGCTGATTGCGCCGGTGCGCGAAACGCTGGCCGCCGACGGCGGCAAGCCGGCCGCGCGCAAACACGAGGCGTGGGCGCCGGTGTTCACCATGGCATTGCAGGACGCCGAGCTCGACACCCGCGCGATTCTCGCCGAAGCGCAAATCAGCCTGCGGGAATTGGTGCGCCTGTCGCCCGGCGACATCATTCCGATCGAAGCGCCGCAGCAGGTGACCTTGTTCGCCGGCGACGTCCCGCTGTATCACGGCCGTTTCGGCGTCTCGCAGGGACGCAATGCTCTCAAGATTCTTTCAGGAGCCTCCTCATGAGCACGCCCGATCCGAGAAACGCCGCCGTGTCGCGCGCGCAATTCGGCGATTTAGGTCCCAATGCCGCATCCGCCGGCGCTCAGGAAATGAACCTGAATCTGATTCTCGATGTCGCCGTGACCTTGGCGCTCGAAGTGGGGCGGGCGCGCATGTCGGTGCGCGATCTGTTGCAGCTGACGCCCGGCGCCGTCGTGGAACTCGACCGGCTTGCCGGCGAACCGCTCGATGTACTGGTGAACGGCGTGCGCATCGCGCGCGGCGAAGTGGTCGTGGTCAACGAGAAATTCGGCATCCGCCTCACGGACGTTGTGAGCGAAAACGAAAGGATGGAGCACGCCAAATGACGGCGATGGCGCAACCCGCCTCGCCTTTGTCGGTGGGCAGCTTGACGCAGCTCACGTTCAGTCTCCTGGCCATCGTCGCATTGATCATCGCCGTCAGCTGGGCCTTGAAGCGCCTGAAATTGGCGGGACCACGCGGCTCGGGAGAGATCGCGGTGATCGATGAACTCTGCGTTGGTCCGCGCGACCGCATCGTCTTGATTCGCGTCGGCGAATCGCAGGTGCTGGTGGGCATCGGCGCTTCGGGGCCGGTGAATCTGACGCCGTTGGCTGCGCCCATCGTACTCAAGGGCGGCACACGTCCGCCGCCCTTCGCCGAACGGCTGCGCGACCTGATGCAGCGGCCGGGCAGTGCCCCGTGAAACGGCGGCGCATGGCGGCGGCCGCGCTCCTGATGTTGCTGCCGCTCGGTGCGGCATTCGCGCAGGGCGCGCTGCCGGCGGTCGCCATCAAGACGGCCACCGACGGCGTGCAGACCTACTCGCTCACCTTCCAGGTGCTGATCCTGATGACGGTGCTGACGTTGCTGCCGGCGATCCTGCTGGCGATGACGGCGTTCACCAGAATCATCATCGTGCTGTCGATTCTGCGGCAGGCGCTCGGCATGGCCACCACCCCGTCGAACCAGATACTGACCGGCCTCGCGCTGTTCATGACGTTTTTCGTCATGGGCAGCACCCTGGATCAGGCGTATACGACGGGCGTCAAGCCGTATCTCGACGGTCAGCTGGCGGGCGAAGTGGCGATCGATCGCACCTTGCGGCCGCTCAAGAAATTCATGCTGGCGCAGACCCGCGAAAACGATCTGCAGCTGTTCACCAAGCTGTCCGGAAAAGCGCAATTTGCGAGCCCCGATGATGTTCCGCTGACGGTGTTGATTCCGACCTTCATGACCAGCGAGCTGAAGACCGCGTTCCAGATCGGATTCATGGTGTTCATTCCTTTCCTGGTCATCGACCTGGTCGTCGCCAGCGTGTTGATGTCGATGGGCATGATGATGCTGTCGCCGGTGCTCGTGTCCCTGCCGTTCAAAATCATGCTGTTCGTGGTGGTGGATGGCTGGACGCTGCTGATGGGCACGCTCGCCTCGAGTTTTCACCTGTGACGCCCGAGAACGTCATGGATTTGGCGCACCGCATGCTGCTGGTCACCTCGATGATCGCCGCACCGCTGCTGCTGATCGCGCTGGCCGCGGGTCTGGTGATCGGCATGTTGCAGGCGGCGACGCAGATCAACGAGTCGACGTTGAGCTTCATCCCGAAACTTCTGCTGTTGGTGTTGACGTTGCTGGTCGCGGGCCCGTGGATCTTGCGCGTGCTCGCCGATTTCACGCACGACCTGTATTCGAGCATCCCGGCAGTGATCGGCTGAGCCCCGCATGCAACCACTCACTCTCAATGCCGCCGATGTATCCATGTGGGTGAGCCGTCTATGGTGGCCGACCTTGCGCGTGGCCGGATTCGTGTTGGCGGCACCGCTTGCGAGCGAAGCGGCGATACCGGGGTTCGTCAAGATCATCCTGTCGTTGTCGCTGGCGTTCCTGGTGGCGCCGCTGATCGAGACCCCGGCGCAGCTGTCGATTTTCTCGGCCCCGGGCCTCCTGGCGGCGGTCCTCGAAGTGTTGGTCGGCGTCTCCATCGGCCTGGTGGTGCAGCTGACCTTCGAGGCGCTGACTTTCGCCGGGCAGACCATCTCGCTGACCATGGGGCTCGGGTTTGCAACCTTGGTGGATCCGCAGCGCGGCGCGAATACCACGGTGCTCGGTCAGATGTTCATGATATTCGGCATCCTGTCCTATCTTGCGATCAACGGTCATCTGGTGCTGCTCGGCGCGCTCGCGCAGAGCTTTCGCACGCTGCCGATCGGCGCCGGCGAGATCGACAAGAATTTGCTGTGGTCGGTGGTGCTGTGGGGGACGCGCGTCTTCGAGACGGGACTGCTGATCGCGCTGCCGGCCGTCATCGCGCTCGTGATCGTGAACCTCGCGCTCGGCGTGGTCACGCGCGCGGCGCCGCAGTTGAACCTGTTCGGCATCGGTTTCACCATCACGCTGCTGTGCGGATTCTTCGTGCTCACCGTCGGCCTCGGCGGCATCATGGCGGGCATTTCGAACCTCATCGACAGCGCGCTGACGGCGGTCGGCGAACTGATCGGCGCGCCGGCGCCGGGCGTGCGCTGATGGCCGCCGAAAGCGAGCAGGGCGGCGAACGCACCGAAGAACCTTCGCAACGCCGTCTGCAAAACGCGCGCGAACGCGGCCAGGTCCCGCGCTCGCGCGAACTGACCAATTTCGCCACCATGATCGGCGGCAGCGCGACCCTGATCGCGATCGGCGGCACGCTCGCCGCGCATCTGTCGCAGATCATGCGTCGTTCCCTCAGCATCGATCCCGAGCGGCTCCGCGATCCCGGCACGATGATGAGTTTGCTGGGCGAGTCCGCGTTGAGCGCCACCGGCGTGCTGCTGCCGGTGTTCGCCGCGCTGGTCGGCCTGGTCATGCTGGCATCGGTGGCGCTCGGCGGCTGGAATTTCAGCATGCAGGCGCTCGCGCCCGATTTCACGCGGTTGAGCCCGCTTGCCGGCGCGAAGCGGCTGCTGGGCCTGCGCGGCGCCTCGGAACTCGGCAAGGCTCTGCTCAAATGCGCGGTCGTGGGCGGCGTTTGCGCGGCCATCGTGTCGGCGATTTTCCGCGATGTATTGGCGCTCGCGCACATGCAGCCGCGGGCTGCGATCGGCCGCGGCGCGGGACTGCTCGGCTGGTCGTTCGTCTGGCTGTGCGGCTCGCTGGCACTGGTCGCCGCCGTCGACGTTCCGCTGCAGCTGTTCCAGTTCAAGCGCATGTTGCGCATGACGCGCCAGGAATTGCGCGACGAAGCCAAGGAGTCGGACGGGCGCCCGGAGACCAAGCAGCGCATCCGGCAGATGCAGCAGACGCTGGCGCGGCGCCGCATGATGCACAAGGTGCCGGGCGCCGATGTGGTGATCGTCAATCCCACGCACTTTGCGGTGGCCTTGAAGTACGACCCGAAAAAAATGCGCGCGCCGCGCGTGCTCGCCAAGGGCCTGGACCTCGTGGCACAGAATATCCGCCGCATCGCCGAGGAGCATCGCGTGCCGGTGTTCGAGTCGCCGCAACTGGCGCGGGCGCTGTATCGCTCGACGGATCTGAACAAGGAAATCCCGGCCGGGCTGTACGTGGCCGTGGCCCAGGTGCTGTCGTACATCTTTAGAGTGCGCACCTTGAACCCGACCATTGCGGCGCGGCTGGCGCGTCCCAATCCGCAGGTCGGCGGCGAATTCGACGCATGAACGCACGCGCCACGGTAGCCACCTTCGGCGAATTCGCGCGCAACGGCCTGGGCGTGCCGCTGCTGGTCATGGTGGTTCTCGCCATGATGGTGCTGCCGCTGCCGGCGTTCCTGTTGGACATTTTCTTCACCTTCAACATTTCGCTCTCGATCATGATCCTGTTGGCGGTGATCTACGTCAGACGGGCGCTCGAATTTGCGACTTTCCCGACGGTGCTGCTGGGGGCGACGCTGCTGCGTTTGGGGCTCAATGTCGCTTCGACGCGCATCGTGCTGATCAATGGCCACACCGGCGCCCATGCGGCGGGGCATGTCATCGCGGCATTCGGTCAGTTCGTGGTCGGCGGCAACTACGCCGTGGGCATGGTCGTGTTCACCGTCCTCGTCATCATCAACTTCGTGGTCATCACCAAGGGCGCCGGGCGCATCTCGGAAGTCAGCGCGCGGTTCACCTTGGACGCCATGCCCGGCCGGCAGATGGCGATCGATGCGGATTTGAACGCCGGCATCATCACGCAGGCCGACGCCATCGTGCGCCGTCAGGAGGTTCGCGAGGAGGCCGACTTTTACGGCGCGATGGATGGCGCGAGCAAGTTCGTGCGTGGCGATGCCATCGCCGGCATCCTGATCGTGTTCATCAATTTATTCGGCGGCACCATCATCGGCGCCGCCCAGCATGGCATGGCGCTGGCCGATGCCGGCCGCACCTATGCGCTGCTCACCATCGGCGACGGACTGGTGGCGCAGATTCCGGCGCTGCTGCTGTCGGTGGCGGTCGCGATCCTGGTGACGCGCGTCTCGCGGCCGCACGACATGAGCCAGCAAATCATGATGCAGGTGCTGGGTCAGCCCAAGGCGCTCGGCGTGACCAGCGGGATTCTGACGCTGCTCGGCATCATTCCGGGCATGCCGAACCTGGTGTTTCTCGGCATGGCGGCGGCGTGCGCGGTGGGCGCTTACCTGCTCGGCAAGCGCAAGGTGGCGGAAAAGGCGGTGACCGCGGCTCCCGCAGCCGCGGCGCCGGTCCCGCCCGAACACCGCGAACTTTCCTGGGACGATGTCGAGCCGGTCGATTTGATCGGGCTCGAGGTGGGTTATCGGCTGATTCCGCTGGTCGATCGCAATCAGGGCGGCGAACTGATGGGGCGCATCAAGGGAGTTCGCAAGAAACTCTCCGAGGAACTCGGCTTCCTGGTGCAGGCCGTGCACATCCGGGACAATTTGGAACTCGGCCCCAATTCCTACCGCATCACCATTCTCGGTGCGCCGGTGGGCGAGTCCGAGGTGTTCCCCGACCGCGAGCTCGCCATCAATCCCGGGCAGGTCTCGGGGACGCTGCCGGGAACCGCGACCAAGGATCCGGCCTTCGGCCTGGATGCGTTGTGGATAGAAAAATCCCGGCACGAACAGGCACAAGGGCTCGGCTACACGGTGGTCGATGCGAGCAGCGTCATCGCCACTCACCTGAGTCATCTATTGCAGTCCCACGCGCACGAACTCCTGGGCCATGAGGAAGTGCAGCAGCTGCTGAACCGCCTCGGCAAGAGCGCACCGAAGTTGATCGAGGACCTGGTGCCGAAACTTCTGCCGATGAGCGTCGTCGTCAAGGTGCTGCAGTATCTGCTGCAGGAGCGGGTGCCGATCCGCAATCTGCGCACCATCTGCGAGGCGTTGGCGGAGCTCGCACCGAAGACCCAGGATCCGGTGGCGCTGGTCGCCGGTGTGCGCATCGCGCTCGGCCGCAGCATCGTGCAGAACATCGGCGGGCTGCGCCAGGAGTTGCCGGTCATCACCTTGGATCCGGCACTCGAGCAGGTGCTGCAAGATTCCATGGCGGCGGGCGGCGAGGGCTCTCCCGGCTTCGAACCCGGTCTTGCGGACCGGATTCAGACTGCGCTCGCCGACAGCACCCGGCGTCAGGAAGCGGCGGGTGAGCCCGCCGTGCTTTTGGTGGCACCGAAGATCCGCCCGTGGATTTCGCGCCTGATGCGCCACTCGACGCCCACGCTCGCCGTGCTTGCCTACAACGAAATTCCGGAAAACCGCCGCATCCGGGTGATTGCCGCGGTCGGACGCTGAGTTTGCTTGATTTACGGAGGTTGACATGAAGATAAAACGTTACGCAGCGCCAACCATGCGCGCCGCGCTGGCGCAGGTGCGCTCGGAACAGGGCCCGGACGCCGTCATTCTGTCGAGCCGCCGCGGTGAAGATGGCATCGAGGTCATCGCCGCCGTCGATTACGACGAAGCCCTGTTCGTCGATGCGACGCGGCAGCGCGTACCGGATCCGGTGGTCGCCCCGGTAGCCGCCGCGTCGCCACCGCCGCCGCCTCCCGCGACAGCCCCGGCACCGCCCAAGGCAGCGGCGCCGATGCGTCCGGCAGCGATGCACCCTGCAGCGGTGCGTCCGGCAGGGATGCGTCCTGCTGCGGTGCGCCCGCAGCCCCCGGCGCCGGTGCCCGCGCCGGCGCGCGACGCGGGTTACCTCGCCATGCAACGGGAATTCAAGGATATGCGACGCTTGCTCGAGAACGGGCTTGCCGGCATGACCTGGAGCGATAAGCGCTTGCGCGAGCCGTTGCGGGCGCAAATTCTCGAGGACCTGTCGGCGATGGATGTGGCTCCGGATGTGGCCGCGGCGCTGGCGGCGCTCGCGCCGCGCCGCACGACCGTGGAGAATCCTTCGAAAATTGCCTTGGCCATGTTGATCAAGCACCTGCCCGTGGTCGACGATCTCGCCGGCCTATCCGGCGGCGTCACGGCGGTCGTGGGTCCGACCGGAGCCGGCAAGACCACGACCATCGCCAAGCTCGCGGCGCAATGGTGCATGCAGTATGGCAGCGAAGGATTGGCGTTGGTGAGCACCGATGGCTACCGCATCGGCGCCCGCGACCAGCTGATGACCTTCGCGCGCATTCTCGGCGCGCCGCTGCATGCGGCGAACAACGGCCGCGAATTGGCGCGGATCCTCACGCGGCTGCAATGCAAAAAATTGGTCCTGATCGACACCGCGGGGATGGGCCCGCGCGACGCGCGCCTCGGCGAACAGCTTGCCGCGCTCAAGAGCGGTGCGGCCCGGGCGCGCGTGTTGCTGGCACTGCCGGCGCAGGGCGAGGGCCATGCGCTCGACGAAATCGTCAAGGCGTTCGCGGGTCTGTCGCCCGCCGCTTGCGTGCTCACCAAGGTGGACGAGGCGGCGAGTCTGGGGGCGGCGTTGTCTACGGCGCTGCGACATCGGCTGAGGATTGCTTATGTGTGCGACGGGCAGCGCGTACCGGAGGATCTGCATGCGGCGCACCAGCGTCGCGTGTGGCTGGTGCGCGCGGCGCTCAAGCTGAAAGAAAACATGCCAACGCGCGGTGATGAGGCTTATCTCATCCGCAACTTCGGCCGGGTACCCGCCCATGCGTGATCTGCGACTCTCTCCCGAACGCCTCGAAGAGCTGGCCGAGCTCAACGCCTGCAAACCGGTCAAGGTGATCGCGGTCACCGGCGGCAAGGGAGGCGTGGGCAAGACCACGGTATCCGCCAACTTGGCGGTCTCGATCGCCGCGCGCGGCCGGGACGTGATGTTGCTCGATGCCGACCTTGGGCTCGCCAATGTCGACGTGATACTCGGGCTGCACACGCGATTCCATCTGGGGCATGTGCTCAAAGGCGAATGCGCCCTTGAGGATGCCATCGTCACCGGACCGCATGGACTGCAAATCGTGCCCGCGGCCTCGGGCATCACGCCCATGGCCAACCTGTCGGACACCGAGCACGCCGGGATCATCCGCGCGTTCAGCGATTTGTATCACCGGGTCGATGTCCTGGTGGTGGATACCGCGGCCGGATTGCACCACAGCGTCACCACCTTCAGTCAGGCGGCGCACCATGTGCTGGTGGTGGTGTGCGACGAACCGGCATCCATCACCGATGCGTACGCGCTGATCAAGGTGTTGAGCCGCGAGCACGGCGTCAGGCGCTTTCAGATCCTGGCGAATCAGACGCGCCGCTCCGGCGAAGGACCCGGCCTTTTCCAGAAAATTGCCCGAGTCTGTGACCGATTTCTCAATGTGACACTGGAGTTTGCCGGTTCCGTACCGTTTGACGATTACCTGCGCCGAGCGGTGCAGAGGCAATCCGCCGTGGTGGACGCGTTCCCCGCGTGTATTTCGTCCATTGCACTCAAGAATCTGGCAGCGAAGGCCGATAAGTGGTCTGTGCCCCAAGGGGCACGAGGTCACCTTGAGTTCTTTGTCGAACGCATGGTAGGGGCCCGGATGGACCCCTCAACGGTATTGCAATGAGAGCAAGCACACAGTACTCGAACACACAGAAACGCGGGCCCCAGGCGGCAGCGGCCGAGAACGCTCCGCTCGATCAGGTGCCGCAGGACGAACTGGTGTTGAGACATGCCGATTTGGTGAAACGCATTGCCTATCACTTGGTCAGCCGGATGCCGCCGAACGTGGAAGTTGACGATCTGATCCAGTCCGGAATGATCGGCCTGCTGGACGCGGCCAAACACTACTCGGCGACCAAGGGTGCGAATTTTGAAACCTACGCGGGTATCCGCATTCGCGGCGCGATGCTCGATGAGGTGCGCAAATCCGACTGGACCCCGCGTTCCGTGCATCGAAACATGCGCGAGATGGCCGACGTCGTGCGCAAGATCGAAAATGCCAAGGGGCAGGACGCGACTCCCACCGACATCGCCGAAGCCTTGGGGGTGCCCATCGAGGAGTATCACAAGCTGGTGCAGGACGCGGCCAGCTGCCGGCTGTTCAGCTTCGATCAAATGGGCTCGAGCGAGGATGAGTCGAGTCCGGCGGATCATGCGCGCGACGAGGGGCCGGGGCCATTCGATCACATCGAGGACGCGGGGTTTCGCGATGCGCTCGCCGGGGCGATCAATGTGCTGCCGGAGCGCGAGAAGCTGGTGCTGTCGCTCTATTACGACGAGGACATGAATTTGCGCGAAATCGGCGAGGTGCTCGAAGTATCCGAATCCCGCGTCTGCCAGATCCATGGCCAGGCGCTGGTGCGCCTGCGCGCCCGTCTCGCCGAGTGGCTGCAACCGGACTAGGCTGCTGAACCATGGACATCCTAAGCCTCATCGGCGTCGTGTTGGGACTGATCGCCATCATCGGCGGCGCAATCCTCAAGGGCAGCAGCGCCGGTGCATTGGTCGGCAGCGCGGCCTTCGTCATCGTCGTGGTGGGAACATTTGCGGCGAGCCTGCTGCAGACACCGCTGGCGACGTTTCTGCGTGCCTGGAAAATCGTCGCCTGGGTGTTCAAGCCGCCGGCCAACAACCCCGCGGCCATGATCGAAAAGATCGTCGAGTGGAGCAACATCGCGCGCAAGCAGGGGCTGCTCGGCCTCGAGTCGGCTGTGGAAGCGGAGAAGGATGATTTCCTGAAAAAAGGCTTGCAGTCCCTGGTGGACGGCGGCGAGCCGGATGCCATCCGCTCCAGCATGGAAATCGAGCTCGATACGATGGAGCATTTCGACACGCAGGCCGCCAAGGTATTCGAAGCCATGGGCGTGTATTCGCCGACCCTGGGCATCATCGGCGCCGTCATGGGATTGATGGCGGTCATGCAGAATCTCGCCGATCCGTCGAAGCTCGGCCACGGCATTGCGGCCGCGTTCATCGCGACCATTTACGGCATCGCGTTCGCGAATCTTTTGTTCCTGCCCATGGGCAACAAATTAAAGTCGGTGATCCACGGCCAATCGCAGGTCCGAACCATGGTGATCGAGGGCATCATTGCGATCGCCCAGGGCGAGAACCCGCGCAATATCGAGTCGAAGTTGCAGGGGTACTTCCACCGTTGATGAGTCATGGCACGTAGGAAGAAACACGAAGAGCATGTGAACGCGGAGGCCTGGGCCATTCCCTACGGCGACCTCGTGACCTTGCTGTTCGCGCTGTTCACCGTCATGTACGCCATGTCCTCGGTCAACGAGGGCAAATTTCGCGTGCTGTCGGACTCGATGATTGCGGCCTTCAACGGCGCGCCGAAAAGTCTGCGGCCGGTCAATATCGGCGAGAAGGAACCGGGCAAGGGCGGCGACAAGCAACTGACGGGCATCACGCCGACGGTGTTCCTGCAGATCAAGCAGGATAAGTCCTTGGTCGGAGGCTCACCGGCCACTGCGCTGCCGGCGAAGCCCGAGATCGTCACTCCCGCGGAGCTTCCCACGGCACTGCAACGCATGCAGCGCCAGGTGCAAGACGCCATGCAGTCGCTGATCGACGCCAAATTGGTGACGGTGCGGCGCGAGAACATGTGGCTCGAAATCGAGATCAACGCCGATATTCTGTTTCCGAGCGGAGCGGGCGAGTTCTCGGCCGCCGCCGAACCCGTGCTCGACAAGCTCGCGCAGGTTCTGAAGCCCTTCCCGAACCCGATACGCGTCGAGGGACATACCGACGATCGGCCGATCAAGACCACGGCCTTCCCTTCCAACTGGGAATTGTCGGCGGCGCGCGCCGCCAGTGTGGTGCACCAATTCACGCGCCAGGGGATCGATCCGTTGCGCCTCGAAATCGTCGGTTTCGGAGAGTTCCGGCCGCGCCAGCCGAACGATACGGCCGACGGGCGCAACGCCAATCGACGCGTTGCGGTCCTGGTGCTGGAGGAGTTGCCGGTGCCGCCGGTGAGCGCCAAGGCGGGCGATCAAGCGTCGGCGCCCGCGCAAACTGCCGCGACGGCGGCCGAGGCATTGCCCCCGGCCACCCTTGCAACCCAAAGCAAAATGAGCGAGGTCACGCAATGAGTGAAGTTGACCGCTTGAGCAATTCGGGCCTCTATCCCGCACTTCCCATCGGCGACAAGCGTCCGTCGCGGGAAGGCTCGAAGGGTCCGCCGCAAGGCGGGAAGCAACCGCCCGACAAGGCCGCAGAGCAAGAGGGCCCCGCGGGGCCGCGTCCTCCCAAATCCCTGATCGATGAGTACGCTTGATGAATATGAACATCAGCATGGACACGCTGCTTTGCCTCGCGGCCGCGGCGCTCGGATTGGCCGGCTTGATTGTCGCACTCGCGGCGCTCGCCGCGGCCCGCCGCATGAGGGTGCGAACCCTCGGCGCCGAAGCCGGTCTGGCGGCGCTCTCCCGTGAAGTGGAAATCATGACCTCGATCAGCGTGAAGACCGGGCGGCGGCTCAGGCGCATCGAGGAAGAGTGTTCGGGCGTGGCCGAGCGCGTCGACCAGGTGGAGAAGCGCGGCGAACCCAGGTCGTTTTCGCTGGCGATCGCCTCGGCGCGCCGCGGCGCCGATTCCGGCAACCTGGCGCAGCAATATGGACTCAGCCACGGCGAAGCCGAGCTCGTGGCGAGGTTGCACGGACGCAAGCGCGCCTGAGCGGTAGACTGTCGCGGTGAGCACACCGCTTCGTTCGAACGAGATCCGCTGCTTCCGGGACCTCGAGCAGCGCTATACGGAAGGCGTCGATTACGCGATTCGCGTCGTGTCACGCGAGCGCTCGCGTGTGGCGATAGTCGCGCCGCACGGCGGGCGTATCGAAGGGCGCACGTCCGAGGTCGCCCGGCTGATCGCCGGCGATGAGCATCGGCTCTACCTGTTCGAAGGGCTGCGGCCGAATGGCGACAATTTCGATTGCCTGCACCTGGCCAGCCATCGCTTCGACGAGCCGCGCGCGCTCGAGCTGATCGCGAACTGCGATACCGTGATCGCCGTACATGGCTACGCCGCGGCCGGACCCGATGTACTGCTCGGGGGATTGGATGAGCGGCTGAAGCGCGAGATTGAGCGCGCGCTTCTCGATGCCCGGGTGTCGTGCCTTGCCGAGGGTCATCGGTTCCCCGGCAAGCACCCGCACAACATTTGCAATCGAGGCCGTTCAGGTGCCGGCGTGCAACTCGAATTGAGCGAAGGATTGCGCAAGGCGGGCAATTGGCGCGGCGTGGCCGCGGCGTTGCGCGACCTTTTGCGAGGTTAGAATGCCCGCGGCTGCACGACAGGCGAGGCTCGGCGCAGCTCTGGCGATGGCGATGGCGATGGCGATGGCGACGAGCGCGGCTGCGGCGGATCCGCCGGCGAATCCGCCCTCGAGGCAGGCAGCCACGCCGGTGGACTCCGTCAACACCTTCATCGGCACGGGCGGCGGCGGCGTGGATTACGGCGGGACGATGCCGTTCGTCACCACGCCCTTCGGCATGACCAACTGGACGGCGCAGACGCGGCAGAACCGGATCAGCGTCAGCTCCTACGCATACGAGGACACCTACATACAGGGATTCATCGGCACGCATCAGCCGGCAATCTGGATGGGCGACTACGGCTATGTGACGCTGATGCCGGAGGCCGGATCGATCAACTACGCGCCGGAAGCGCGCCGGCTGGCATTTACCCACCGCGACGAAGTGAGCACGCCCTACTATTACTCGGTGAAGATGGGCGCGGATCCGCAGCAGCGGCTCCGGGCGGAAATGACCGCGACCGACCATGCGGGCTATTTGCGCTTCACCTATCCGCGCGGCGCGACCCCGAGCGTGCTGGTCGAGGCGACCCGCCCCGGCATCCGCGGGTTCGTGAAAATCGATGCCGGCCGGCGCGAGGTCGTCGGCTACAACCCGGACCGCATGGACGCAAACCTGGGTCCGCTCAAATTGCCGAATTTCAATGGCTACTTCGTGGTGCGCTTCGACCACGCTTTCGCCGCCAGGACGGTGTACGAGGCGGTCTTGATGTGGCCGGGCAAGGACGAGGTCGATGGCGTCAATGTCGGCGCCTTCGTGACCTTCGCCGGCGGCGGGAGCGTCGTGGTCGAGGCGAAGGTCGGTACATCGTTCATCAGCATCGAGCAGGCGCGGGCCAATCTGGACGCGGAAATGCCGGGCTGGAATTTCGCGCAGGTTCGCGACGCGCTCAAGGCGGCCTGGAACGAGAAGCTCGGCATTGCCTCGATCGAGGGCGCCGACGAGCACGCGCGGCACGTGTTCTATTCGGGGTTGTACCACGCGCTGTTGTATCCGAAGCTGTTCTCCGAGGGCGGCCGCTACTACAGCGCGTTCGACGACAAGATCCATGACGGCATCTCGTATACCGCGTACTCCATTTGGGACACGTTTCGCGCGGAGAACAGTCTGCTGACCCTGTTCGCACCCGAGCGCATCGACGCGATGGTGCAGTCGCTGCTGCAGGACTATGTCGAGGGCGGCTGGATGCCGAAATGGCCCAATCCCTCCTATACCAACATCATGATCGGCACACACGCCGACTCACTGGTCGCGGAGGCGATCGCCAAGGGCTTCAAGGGCTTCGACTACCAACTGGCTTACAAGGCCGTGTACACGGATGCGATGACGCCTCCGGAGGGCGACACGACACGGCGCTGGTTCGATCGCGAGCCGTACACTCCCTATGAAGCGCGCGCCGGCCTCACCTATGCGAAGACACTGGGATACATACCGGCCGACAAGGTCGCTGAATCGGCATCGAGCACGCTCGAGGAATCGTATGACGACTATGCCGTCGCACAGGTGGCGCAGGCGGTCGGCAACCGCAAAGACTTCGCCTTCTTCATGAAGCGTTCGACCAATTACAAGCTGCTCTTCAATCCGGCGCGCGGATTCATGCAGGCCAAAAATTCGGATGGCGGCTGGGCGTCGCCGGACGACGGCTGGACCGAGGGCGATCAATGGGTGTATCTGTTCGCCCCGCTGCATGACGTGCCGGGCGTGGTGCAATTGCTGGGCGGCCAGCAGGCGGCGAGCGCGAAATTGGATGCGCACTTCGCGGGCGGCCACAACCGGCATGACAACGAACCCAGCCATCATTACGGTTATTTGTACGACTACACCGGCCAGCCGTGGATGACTCAGGCGCGCGTGCGGGAAATCGCGCGCACGGCCTATTCGGATACGCCCAACGGAGTACTCGGCAACGAGGATTGCGGGCAAATGTCCGCGTGGTACGTATTCTCGGCGATGGGCTTCTATCCCTTGAACCCGGCCTCCGCCGAGTATGTGATCGGCAGCCCGCTGTTCGCGCGCGTGACCTTGCACCTGCCGAACGGCAAGACGTTCGACATCTTGGCGCCGGGCAATGATGCCGACAACATCTACATTCAAGCGGCGCGGCTCAACGGCGCCGCGCTGCCGGCGCCCGTGATTACCTACGCGCAAATCGAGGCGGGCGGCCGTCTCGAGTTCGTGATGGGGCCCAAGCCATCGGCCTGGGGCGCCGGGTGGCACCCCAAGCCGATCACAATCACCGAGTAGACGTGCTCAAGGGTCTCTGTCAGGCCGCCGCGATCAGCCGCCTCGATCAGCGGCGCACCCAATGGCCTTCGCGCAGGCGCCAACCGCCGTTGACGCGCACCCACTCGTGCGGCACCCAGTGATATCCGGGGCGCGGTGCGTCCCAATGACCCGGAACCCAGACGTGCTGGCCGCCGACCCAATTCCAATAGCCGCCGAGCCATACATACCCGGGCTGCGGAGGCACGCCGATAACTTCAACTTGAGGGGGCGGGGGCGCTACACTGACGTACGCCACGGGTGCGGGAACTGCGACGGAGCCGCGCACCACGCAGCCGCCGAGCGTCGCTGCGACGAGAGTCGCGCATAACAAGGGCAGAGCCAACTGAGTACGTTTCATTGGTTTTCGAATCCTTTTGGATTGATAGATCGGTTCCCATCAGAACGGACGGAGCAGTTCGTGGTTGACCGAAGCAATGATAAGACTCGCACAACGCGCCTGCGATTGCGAACTGCCGGCACCGCGACTTGGTTCACACAATCGGCGCGATCGCGAACGGGCAAACTCGAGGAAATACAGGCGATGACGCGATGACCGCGGATCCGCGCGCGACCCTTGCCTCGAGCCCGATGAGCGGGATCCAGATCGCGGTCGTCGCGATCACGATCGGCTTGAACGCGCTCGACGGCTTCGATGTGTTGGCCATCAGCTTTGCATCGCCGGGAATCGCGCGCGACTGGGGCATCGATCGCGCCGCGCTCGGCTTCATTCTCTCCATGGAATTGCTGGGGATGGGATTGGGTTCGGTTTTGCTGGGCGGCGTGGCCGACAAGATCGGACGGCGCCGCACGCTGCTCGGCTGCCTGATCGTCATGGCGATCGGCATGGGTTTGGCGTCGCGCGCCACTGGCGTGTACGACCTTTCGGCATGGCGGGTGTTCACCGGCATCGGTATCGGCGGCATGTTGGCGGCAACCAACGCCGTGGTCGCGGAATTCTCCAACTCGAAGCGCCGCGATCTCAATGTGTCCTTGATGGTGATCGGTTACCCGGTGGGCGCCGTCGTCGGCGGCTCGATCGCGGCGCTGCTGCTCAAGGAGGGCGACTGGCGCGTGGTATTCAAGTTCGGCGCCGCGGCCACCACGACGTTCATCCCGTTGGTGCTGTGGCTGGTGCCCGAATCGGTGTCCTGGCTGTGCCGCCGGCAACCGGCGGACGCACTCGCGCGGGTCAATCGCAGCCTGACGCGCATGAAGTTTGCGCAAATCGCCGCATTGCCGACGATCCCGCCGGCGGAACTCGAGCGCTCCGCGGTCGACATCTTCAGTCCGCAGCTGGCGCGCCTCACGCTGCTCGTGACCATCGCGTATTTTTTCCACATCACGACGTTCTATTTCATTCTGAAATGGGTGCCGAAGATCGTGGTGGACATGGGATTCACGGCCTCTTCCGCGGCCGGCGTTCTGGTATGGGCGAACATCGGCGGCGCGGTCGGCGGCGCCGTCTTTGGACTGCTGACGCAACGCTTCGGTCTCAAGCGCCTCACGATGATCGTGCTGGCGGTGTCGACGCTGATGGAAGTGGTGTTCGGCAGCGGCCGGACGACGATCGCGGGCCTCGCGCTCGTGTGTGTGGTCACGGGCTTCTTTACCAACGCGGGCGTGGTCGGGCTGTACAGCCTCATGGCGCAGGTCTTCCCGACTCATGTGCGCGCCACCGGCACCGGCTTCGCGATCGGATTCGGGCGCGCGGGCGCGTGGCTCTCGCCCATCATCGCCGGGTATTTGTTTCACACGGGTCACGGCCTCGAGTTCGTCGCGATCGCAATGGGCACGGGTTCGCTCCTGGCCGTCGTTGCGCTGTGGCTGTTGCCCTTCGAACCCGAGGCGGCGGGGGTCTGAACGGCCGTGAACTCAAGCATCGGCAGTCAAGGAGAGCGGACATGAGCGCACGAAATCTCGAGGAAATTCTCAAGGCGGCCGGCAGCAGCGTCGAGCTGTTGCGCAATTCGCAGCTCGGCGCCTATGTTTATCCGGTGGTGGCGCCGGAGTTCTCCAATTGGCGCGACGAGCAGCGCGCGTGGCGCGAAACCGCGGTGTTGTTCGATCAATCGCACCACATGGTCGATCTTTTCATCGAAGGCGCGGATGCCGCCAAGATGCTGTCGCACCTTGCGATCAACAGCTTCGCCGGATTCGAAGTCAACAAGGCCAAGCAATTCGTGCCGTGCAACCATGACGGCCAGGTGATCGGCGACGGCATCCTGTTTCACCTCGCGCCGCATGAATTCGTATTCGTCGGGCGCGCGCCGTCGGCGAACTGGATCATGTTCCATGCCGAAACCGGCGGCTACGACGTGCGGGTCGTGAAGGACGACCGTTCACCGTCACGCCCGATGGGCAAACCGGTGGTGCGCAAGTTGTATCGCTTCCAGATCCAGGGTCCGAATGCCAAGGCCATCATCGAGAAGCTCAACGGCGGGCCGTTCCCGGACATCAAATTCTTCAATATCGGCACGATCAAAATCGCCGGCCGCGCGGTGAGCGCGCTGCGCCATGGGATGGCGGGGGCGCCGGGACTCGAGGTGTGGGGCCCGTACGAGGAGAGCGACGAGATCCGGGCGGCGATACTCGAGGCGGGGCGCGACCTGGGTCTGCGCCAGGTGGGGGCGCGCGCCTATGCGACCAACACCCTCGAGTCCGGTTGGATACCTTCGCCGCTGCCCGCCGTGTACAGCGGCGCGAAAATGCGCGCGTATCGCGAATGGCTGCCGGTCACGAGCTATGAAGCCACGGGAAGTCTCGGCGGCAGCTTCGTCTCGAACAAGATCGAGGATTACTACTTGAATCCTTACGAGCTCGGCTACGGCCCGTTCGTCAAATTCGATCACGATTTCATCGGCCGCGAGGCGCTCGAGAAGCTCGACAAGGGCGCGCAGCGCAGGAAAGTCACGCTGGCGTGGAACGGCGACGACGTCGCCAAAGTGTTCGCATCGCTGTTCCATCCGGGCGCTCCGCACTACAAATACATCGACCTGCCGTTGTCCAACTACGCCTCGTCGAACTATGACCGGGTGACTGTCGGCGGCAAGGACGTCGGCTTCTCGATGTTCACGGGTTGCAGCTACAACGAACGCTCGATGCTGTCGCTCGCCACGGTGGATCCGGATGTCGCGATCGGCAACGAAGTGCGCGTCGTGTGGGGCGAGGAGAACGGCGGCACCAAGAAAACCACCGTCGAGCCGCACCTTCAGATCGAGATCCGCGCGATCGTGAGCCCCGTTCCCTACTCGAAAGTGGCGCGCGAGGAGTACGCGAAAGGCTGGCGCAACGCGCCGGCGTAACGCGCCGGCATAACGTGACGGCGTAGCCGTCGACGCGCGCGGCTTCGGTCGGCTAAGCTTGGGCTCGAGGACGCAGCGCGCCGCCTTACTACCGCAATCCGATGGATGGGGTTTCCCATATGGAGCTGGATCTTGACGCTTCTTGACATCCCGCTGAGCGCGGCGCTGTTCACGGCCCTCGCCGCGCTCGCCGTGCAGGCAGCGGAACCCCAGGCGGCACCCGAGAACCTCACGCTCGAAAAAATCATGGCCGATCCTGATTGGATCGGAGAGCGGGTGAAGGAATCCTACTGGTCCGCCGACGGCCGCAGCGTGTATTACTCGGTGAAGCGCAGCGCATCGCCGCTCATCGACCTGCACCAGGTCGACCTCATGAGCCGCCGGGATCACGTCGTCGATCCGAAAGAGCTCAGCGTTGCGGATGGGCCGCCGGTGTTCGACGCTCAAGCCAAGCGCGCGGCCTTCGTGCGCAGCGGGGACATTTTCGTTCGCGAACTCGCCGGCGGCCACCTCACGCAAATTACGCGCTCGCCGCAAGTCAAAGCCGCGCCGCAGTTCTCGGCGGACGGAGGCCTGCTCAGCTTTCGCGTCGGCAACGATTGGTTCGTGCACGACTTCGTCAGCGGAATCACCGCGCCGGCCGCCGTCGTCAAGACCGAGAAGGATCCGGATGCCGCGCCCAAACCGGACGATTTGCGCGACCTGCAGCTGCGCACCTTCTCCACCTTGAGGAAGCTGCACGATGAGGCCGAGGCAAGGAAAAAGCAGGCGGCGGAGCTGCGCAAAGGCGACGCGACGCAGGCGGCGGCGGTGTTTTACCTGGGGGAGGAGCTCACGATTCTCAACACCGAACTATCGCCCGATGGGCACTGGCTGGCCGTCGTGGCGGCACCGAAATCCGCCGCCAAAGGATTCGAAGGCAAGTTGACCCGCTACGTCACCGAATCCGGTTACGAGGAATTCGAAACCGAGCGCACCCGCGTCGGGCGCAATATTCCCGCCTCGCAATCTCTGCTGCTCCTCAATCTCGTCGATCACACGGTGCACACCCTCGTATTCGACACGCTGCCCGGCATCACGGACGACCCTCTGCAGGCAATCCGCGCCGAGAACGGGGTCGACAAGCGGGCGGGCGATGCGGCGGATTCCAAGGACAAACCGAAGCTGCGTGCCGTGTCGATGTTCTCGGACGATCCCGATAGCAGCGACGGCGGTCTGATCTGGAGCGGCGATGGCAAGGGGCTTGCGGTCGAACTCATGGCGATCGACAACAAGGATCGCTGGATCGCCACCGTGGACTTCGCCCACCTGACGTTGGTGCCGCAACATCGGCTGAGCGATGCAGCGTGGGTCAATTGGGTCTTCAACGATTTCGGCTGGCTCAAAGACAATCGCACGCTCTGGTACTTGTCGGAGCAATCCGGCTTCGTGCACTTGTATACGAAGGCGCCGAATGGCGACGCGCGTGCGCTGACGCAGGGCCAATTCGAGGTCTCGGCGCCGACGCTGTCCGCCGATGGCCGTTGGTTCTATGTGCTGAGCAACGCCGTTGCGCCGTATTCCTACGACATTTACCGGGTGGCGAGCGGCGGCGGGCAGCTCCAGCGGCTCACGCAGATGCAAGGGGCGGAAAAGTTCGCCCTGGATGGGTCAGGCAAGCGGTTGCTCGTCACCCACTCATCGCCCTACATCGATGCGCAACTCGCGACCTTGAACGCGGATGGCTCGGGAGCTGCCGTAGAGCTCACCGATACGCGCACCGCGGCCTACAAGGCGCTGCGCTGGATCGCGCCGCGCATCGTCAAGATTCCGTCGAGCCACGTGAACGGCACCATTTATGCGAAGCTGTATCGTGATGAATCCGCCGCCGCCAATGGGCCGGCGGTGATTTTCATCCATGGCGCGGGCTACACCCAAAACGTGACCTTGAGGTTTCCCTACTACTACCGCGAGCAGATGTTCCACAACCTGCTGGTTCAGCACGGCTACACGGTGCTCGATCTGGATTACCGGGCCTCCGCCGGCTACGGGCGCGATTGGCGCACGGCCATCTACCGGCAGATGGGTCATCCGGAACTCGAGGACTTGCTCGATGCGAAGCATTGGCTCATCGGGGAAGCCGCGGTCGATGCGAATCGAATCGGCGTCTACGGCGGATCCTACGGCGGCTTCATGACGCTGATGGCGCTATTCCGGGCGCCCGGCGAGTTTGCGGCCGGCGCGGCACTGCGGCCGGTGACCGACTGGATGCAGTACGAGCACGGTTACACGTCGGCGATTCTCAACGATCCGCAAAGCGATCCCATCGCCTATCGGCGGTCATCGCCGCTGGAATTTGCCGCCGGGTTGCGCGATCCCCTGCTCATCTGTCATGGCGTCATCGACGACAATGTGCTGTTCGAGGACTCGATGCGCTTGTACGAGCGGCTGATCGAGCTGCACAAGGACAATTTTACGATCTCGCCGTACCCGCTGGATCGCCATGGTTTCACGAATGCCGATTCCTGGCTGGATGAGTACAAGAGAATCTACCGGTTGTTCGAGGCCAATCTCAAAACAGCGGCGCCGCGCCAGCAATGAAGCGGCCTCATTTGCCTAAAATCTCCCCGGTTGCGCGCTTCAAGATTTCGACGATGCGCTGTTGCTCTTCGCGCGGCGAATCCCATTTGTCGGCGAGTGCGAGCTTCAAGTCCTTGCGCGCGCGCTGCAGCTCCTTGGATCCCTTGCGCTCGAGGTCTGCTTCCTCGCCTGTTTGGTCGGCACGCATGGCGCGGCGTACGCGGTCCATCCGTTCGCCGACGCGGCCGAACTGGGCAAACATCGCGTCCGCCGTGGTCTGATTGCTCTTCAAGTGCTCGGTGCCGGCATCGGTGATGTGGTAGAGCTTGCGCGTGCCGTCGACTTCGACGGTGGCGTGGCCGATTTCCTCGAGGTAGGTGAGCGCGGGGTACACCATGCCGGGACTCGGTACATAAAAGCCCTTGGAACGTTCGTCCAGGGCCTTGATGATCTCATAGCCATGGCGCGGCTTTTCGGCCAGCAGCCCCAGGATGAGAAGCTGCAAGTCGACCGAAGCCAATTTTCGCCCCATGCCGAAGGCACGGCTTCCCATGTCGCCGCCCTCCATGAAGCCCCGGCCGAAGGGGCCAAACCCGCGCCCGCCATGGTGCCGCCCAAAATAGTGATGTAAACGGTGATGCATATATCTCCAGATATGTTGTAAGACGTATCGTAAGATATATATATCGTACGATAATGTCAAGCAGGGGCCATTGAAAGGGAGGGAAGCGAGGGCGGAGCCAAAGTCCAAGGATTTAGGTCCGACTTTGCATTGACACCGCGTGACATGGGCCGCAAAATACGCGGCTCATTTTGAGGAGGGGTACCCAAGCGGCCAACGGGGGCAGACTGTAAATCTGCTGGCTTATGCCTTCGTAGGTTCGAATCCTACCCCCTCCACCAGC
>Ga0181537_10001171_pt1 | contig 24385 bp, 17 predicted proteins | sample PEATcosm2014_Bin_39_FD_119765 | JGI IMG/M metagenome (GOLD analysis project Ga0181537, IMG submission 119765) | Peatland microbial communities from MTU Mesocosm Facility, Houghton, MI, USA - PEATcosm2014_Bin23_10_metaG | ecosystem: Environmental > Terrestrial > Soil > Wetlands > Peat | place...
CCTACCCCATTTACAATGGCGGTCAGTAAGAGACGCGGCCGTCCTTGATCCGCCCCTTTTTACCCGGTTGGGAAAAAGGGGCGGAGTTGGAATAATCGACCTCGCTCATGTTCCGCCCAATCGTTCTCGCTACGCGTAAAATCCACGCTCAATGAACGCTTACCGTTCATATAACTGTCATCGGATTAATCTTTATTAAAATCGACCCTAGTCTGCTACCACCGCCAAACATCTAAAATTTGATTCGTATTTTACATTCAACAAGTGGTGGGGCAACCATCCGTTAGTTCATTAACCATGATTGCAATGGAGGTAAGTCCGAGCAGGGCTCGCTCAGATTGATTTAATGCCCGGCACCTTGGCCGAACTTGATCCGTGGACCTTCAGCCCACGGGCCAGTCCCGTAGGGAACCCGGGTCAAGCCCGCAGGAAGTGATAAAAGTTGGAGCGCTTCGACTTAAACGGATCGCGCTTAATACTCGCGTTAAGATCGCGAGCGAAAAGCGGCCACAGCCGACTCTCTACCTACAGGCGGCTCATCGGCTGGTCGCGCGCGGCGATCGATTGCGGATCATTCTTGCTCGCCAGCGGCGCAAACCAGTCGAAGGTCTTACGCAGGTAGATCTGCGCAATGTATTCGTCGTAATCGTTGCCGTTATTATAGCTGCCGGCAATACCGACCGAGAGTGACGGGTCGATTGCGTATTCGAGCTGTCCCTTCAGATTGGCGCCAAAGCCCCAACCCCCATTGACGCCCGATAAGAAGGCCGTGCTCGGCGACAAGCTTTGCAGCACAAGCTGTGCGTTCGGGTTGTTGGGGAAAACAGGGCTCGAACTCTCGTTGAAGTGCTGGACGCCAAGCGTTGCCGCCGCCAGATAACTCCAGGGGCCGGTACGGCCGGTGAATTCGATCGGGAAACCGATGCCCTCAAAATTTTGCGGGCTGAAATAGCCGCCTTGACCAAACGTAAATCCACTCAAATTCTTGTCAAATCCCTCGTAATAGCCCGAAACGCCGACCCTCAGCGTCCAATTGTCGGTCTTAAACGGTCGGAAATAGGCGCCCAGCAACGCGTCGACCGCGGCGTTCTGGGCAACATTAGTGCCGGTAAGCCAAGCCGCCCCGGCCCCACCATAAGCGCCAATCGACTGATCATCGTAAAACGCTATGACGTGGCCGCCGGTTCTGACGACACCACCCCACAGGGTGTTGGTCCCAAAGGACCCCGGTGCCACCACGTTTGTCGAGGCAAAACTCGCATGAGTGCCGGCGTAGGATAGAACAGTATCGGTGACCGGCTGGCGGCTTCCCTCAAAGCGAACGGCCAAATTGCCGTCAAGGAATTTTGGCGTGTAGGACACCGTGCCGACGATATTGGTCACCGGGAAACCCAGCGGCGTGGTGCCGATCTGGCCGCTGAAATCGGTCCAGGTGTAACTGCCCAGTAGGCCGACGCCGCCAGCATTCTGGTCGCCCGGCTTGATCCCGGGCAACCCGGCCGCCGACGCCAGCGGATTAGTACCGAACGTGTTCAGATTGCCGGTGCTCAACGAGCCGGCATCGAGATAGACCGGCAAGACCGCGACGGACGCGATACCCGTATACCACGGCGAAAAACTGGTCTGGATCGGGGCGCCGACTTCATCCAAATGTTCAGTGCCGTCGTTACCGTTATGCGTCCGATACCCAAGTCCGGCGATCAATGTCGGGTTGGCCTGCGCCTCAAGCTGCTGCAGGTCGCGGTCGATATACATTTCAAGCGTATCGTCCGGCGAATACGGCCGCAATGCCGCCAAGGGCTGATAACCACTGACCGGCGGCGGTGCTTCCAGCTCGACTTGGGCAATCTGCACCGCCTTGGCGGTGATGCCGAGATCAGCCGAGCCGGCGGGGCGCGCGGCTGACGCCGTTAGCGGGATCGGCGCGTCGCTGGCATCCGAGATCGTCGGTTGCGGGAGCGAGGCCGCTGGGCTGGCGGGCGCCTTACTGGCAGGCGTCGCACCCGCGACATAATGCGCCACCGGCTGAGCGGCAGGACGGGGCGTCGCCGCTGGCCTGGCGGGAGCAAGATCATCGCTATCCGCCGAGGCGGCGACAATCGGCGAGGCCTTCACCGGCTGAACGACACTCGCTGGCGTGGCGCTCGCTGGCGTGGTGCTCACCGGCGGCTGAGGCGCCGTGACGGCAACCGTCGTCGGAGCGGGATTGGCAGCGGCGCCGGCGACGCTCACCGGCTCCGCCGCGGGCACCGCGCTAGGCTTCGCGAGTCTGGCCGCCAGCTCTGCCACCCGCGTCGCCGTAACGGTAACCGTTATCGGTGCGGGATTAGTTGCGGCGCCGGTCGCGCTCATCGGCTTCGCCGGAGGCACCGCGACGGGCTGCGCGAGTTTGGCCGCCAGCTCTGTCACCCGCTCATCGGCGGGAGCCACTTGCCGCAACCGGTCCAAATACTGCTGCGCGCTGCCGCTATCGCCCTGTTCGATTGCCAGCATCCCCTGCTGATACAAGGCGTCCGGCTGACCGGGATTGGTCGCGAGAAGCTTGCCGAGGATCTGCCCGGCAAGGTCGGGGCGATGTTGTGCGCGCCAATAATTCGCGCGTTCGAGGATGATCTGGTCGCCTGGATCGGATGCCAGAACGACATTGACCGGCAGCGCAACCGAAAGCAGCAAGCCAGCTGCGAGCGTACTTGCCGACGCCTTCATAGCGGTACCCTTTGTAGTTGCGTCGGCAAAACCGTTTGCGAACGGCGGAACGGATTGGGCGCGGGCGACGCTGGCGCCGTGGAACTTCCCGGCGTAAGCGATGTCGGCGCGCTCCCGGAGCCAGGATTGGTACCGGCATCGGGACCACCTTGCTGCAGGTTCAGAGCCCGCGCCTGACGCAGGGCCTCAATCGCTTCGCCATTACGGCCGCGCGCCTGCGCGAGCTGCGCCTTCAGATAGAAGAGCCAGGGATTTTGCGGATCGGCCTCCAGGCCCTTATCGAGATAATCCGCGGCCTTGTCGTATTCGTGCACCTGGATCGCCCCGGCAATCACCCCGCGCAGCACATTGATATTACCCGAATCCTCCCCATAGGCTTTGTCGAAATAGCCCATCGCCTCCCCGCCGCGGCCGCTCGAGGCGTAGATGCGTCCGGCGCACAACAGGAGATCGGCATTGTCGGGATTGTCGTTGAGCAATTGCGATATCTGGTCCCAGGCATCAGCATAATCGTGCTGCTCGCGCAGCTTATCTGCTTTCTTGATCGCCAGAAGGATGTTGATCGGCGTCAAATCTTCACGATTGGAGTTGTTGACGAGACCGCTCGAATTGATCTGCGCCATGACCGCCGCCGCCTCATCCTCGTGACCAGGCCGCAGCAACAACAGGCTCGCATAGTCGGCGCCGGCTTTGACCGAGCCTGGGCCGCCCTTTAGATAAGCCTCGTGCGTGATTTGCAGTGCCGTCTGGTAATCGTGCAGGTCCTTTTCGATGACAAAAGCAGCCTGGCGCTTGTCGTCGTTCACGCTTGGGTCGCGGTAGAGATTGATCAGGAGATTGCGAGCGCCGGTCGTATCGCCCGCGGCGGCCATTTGTTTCGCGCGGTCGATCGTACCGCGAACATAAATGCGATCGCGAAAGCCCTTGATATCATCGGTGCGCTGGGCGGGAGGAATGCTGTTGATCAAGTCGAGCGCCTGGATCCAGCGGTCCTGCTGCGCGTCAAACATCGACGCCACGAGGATGCTGGTCGGCGTATTGCCGGTCGCGGCCGGATCGACCGTCGCGAAGGCCTGAGACATATTGCCTTGCCCAGCGAGAAAACGAGCGTAATCGAGGCGCGTCCATGGGCTCTTTGGATCCGCGGCGATTGCCGCCTGGAATTTCGCGACGGCGGTTGCATTGTCGCCATTCGCCGATGCGGCTTTGGCTTCGTTACGCAGCTTTTCCGCTTCGCCGCCGCCGCCGGCCGCCGATTTTTCAAAGCGCGCGCGCTCCGCCGGGCTCATCCGGCTGGTCAATTGATCGAGGTCGGCCTTCTTGTTCTGAGCACGCAGCGCATTGGCCAAACCCAACGTCGCGTCGGGATTGCCAGGTCGCAAGCGCAGCACCTCACGATAACTCATCTCCGCCGCGGCGAACTGGCCCGACCGGGTTTCGATATCGGCCAGCACCATCACCGCGCCCCATTCATCGGGGCGTGGATGCGCCAGCAGCGGCGCCAGGATCCCCCGCGCCGCCGCGTAGTTCCTGGCCGCCGCGGCCCGCTTGGCATCCTCGACCCGCGACCAGAAAACCGCGCTGTCGTAGGCGGGCTGGAGATCCTTGCTTTGCTCCGGCGCCGCTTTGAGCGCACGGCCGAGGAGGTCGCGCGCCTCGGCGAAGCGCTGCTGACGTAAACGGACAAGACCGAGGCCCGCCAGCGCCTGGGGATCATCGGGATGATCGCGCAAATCCGCGGTAAACTGTTTTTCGGCCGCGGCGACGTTGCCCTTCTTCAGGTCGATATAGGCTTGCGACTCCTCACCGGTATAAGCGGGCTGGTTCTGGATGTCGGTCAGCAATTGCTGAACTTCGGCGTCCTGCGGGTATTGCGCCAAATATTGCTGCAAGGCCTGTTTGGCATTGGGCGATCCGCCGAGCCACGATAATGCCTGCTTCCAGGCCTTGATCGCGCTGGCGCCGACAAGCGGGTTCTTGCTCAGATCCGCCAGCATCGCGATGCCCTGCATCCGCGTCGGCTCGCGATAGGTGTAGACCTCCGCCAACGCCAATTTGAACTGTGAATCGGCGGGCGACTCCTGGGACAGTTTTTCCAGGCCCTGACGCGCCTCGTCCCAGCCCTGCGGCGTGCCGGCCAAGGTCAAGTAATACTCGACGCCATAACTTGACGGCGGCGGCCCCTTGAAAATCTCCTGGTATTTTTTGACGGCCTCCTCAAGCCGGCCGGCCTGCGCAAGGCGGCGCGCTTCGCTCAGATCTGTCGGTCCGATCCTGCCGGCCCGGATCGCCGCCTGCAGATCGGCGATATGCGGGTCGTTGGGAGCGACCTGCTGCAGCTTCGCCAGATAACGTTGGGCGTCGGCCGTCTTGTTTTCCTGAACCGACAGCTCGCCGTATTGGAACAGCGCATCGGGATTGTTGGGACTGATTTCGAGCAGCTGGTTCAACGCATCGGCGGCAAGATCCGGACGATCCTTGAGCCGCCAATAGCTTGCCTTGTCGAGCAGCACCTGCGCGGCACTCTCGTCCGCCGATGCCGACGCGATCGGCAGGGCGCAAGAGACCAGCAGCGCCAGCGCAAACGCGCGCCCCCAGCAGCGTGTCATCCGACCTCCCGCAAGACGGGACCCACCGCAACGCATCTACCGATCCGCCCGCTCGCTCAATTCACCGACCTGGCGCCCAGTCTTCCGACCGCCAGCCGCCGCAACAGCCAGTACGCAACCAATGCGATCAACAGCACCCCAACCAGGGTGAACAAAATCAACAGCAAGGGTGAATTGCCCAGCCACCAACGCAGCTTGGTCAACACCGGCAAATGCCCAACGGTATATTCGTCGCCGATCCGGAAGCTGGTGACCCGGTCCGAGCTGGCAATCATCAGATCGCCCTGGATAGACGGGTTGAGGTCGCGGTTCCGGAACGTGTTGATCACGGTCAACAGCTTGTCGGGGTTCGAGCCGGTGATCATGATCGCGCTGTGCGAAGAACTGAGCGGCGATTGCAGACCGATCATCGCCGCAAGATTGTCGCCCTGCGAGACCAGGAGCTGATCGACGCGCTGACGCTCTTGCTCGGTATTGGGATCGAGCGCCGTATACACGCGATCCAGCGCCGACGTCATGCCGACCCGCAAGCGCCCATTATCGACGCGCAGCTTGCCATTCTCCGCCCAGCGCGCGATCAGCGGCTGACGCGACAGCGACCCAAGCACCAGCAAATCCTTGTCGGACATTTGGTCGACGGCGTTCGCCGTCACCACGCCCGCATGCACCGCCGGGAAGCCGGTCGAATCGCCCATCAGCCCCATCAGCTCGAGATAGACCTGGATGTCCTGCGCCGTGAGCTGATCGGGCAGCACGATCGCGGTATCGGAAAGATCAGCCATCTTGGTGAACGGATAGCCAGAATTGACGAAGAACGCCAAGTTCGGCAGGGAGGTAAACCGTTCAGTTTTCGACAGGTCGATCGTTGAATCGGGGTCGATCGATTCCTGCACGTTATTCGGCAGGACGTCCTGACACTCGCCAATCTTGACCGGTCGCAGATCGTAGTAGAACTGCAGTTGGTTCTGCCCAAAGACGTAGTAAGGCGGGACCCGCACGGTCTGCTCGTTCATCACGAAATCGGGCGAGATGATGTCCTTGACCTGCTGGACAACGCCTTCCTGGGTCAGCGGCAGGCTGCGCAGGTAGGAGTTATTGATCGACACGTCGAGCCGTGACTCGCGGAAGTTCATCCAGGTTCCCGCCGGGTAGCGGTAACGGATATCGAGCGGCACGCCGGTATTGCCCCACACGAAAAGGTCGGGTGCGGTGCGGAAATTGAGCGTCAGCAGGCCCGGCACCAAGCCATTGCCCTGCAGATCGGTGGGTTGCACCAGCTCGCCAAAGCGCACCGCGCGATCGATCGGAACCCAACGCGGCGCGTCATAGGGCTTGCGCGCCGGTATGGTCGGATTGCCGACGACCTGCGTCTGGCCGCTCAGCGCCGTCGCCCCGAGCGCCAGCGTATCGGCCGCCGCGCGCAACTCATCGGCGTTGCGCCCGAGGACCAGCAGCAGCTTGCTCTCGGAATTGTTCGGATTGGTGACGACCGCGATGGTCGGACCGCTGATCGGCGGGATCGTCAGGCCGGACGGTTTCTCGGCCTCGGTCGCGAAGATGACCGCATTGCCGTTGGGCACCGTGTCGAGGCTGGTCGGGAAGCTGGCTCCCTTGTACGACGCCAGGGCGCCAAACCACGATGCGACCGCGCCCGCCGCCTGCAATGTCGACGGTGATACTCTCGACGAAAAGACAAACGGCAGGTTCAGCGCCTGCATGTCCTTCGAATCGTAAAAAGGCGCCGGCAACAGAGACAGCTCGTTGGGCAATGGCAGCTTTTGCAGCTGAGTGGTGAGCGTCGTCGTATTGCTCAGCACCAGCCAGAGGCTCGAATGCAGCGGGTCCTCGCAACCAAGCGTGTAATGCCCGATAAAGCGGAACAACAGACGGTTGTCCTGCTGGTACAGCACCGGGTTGATCGGCAGCTCCGCCGTCTGCCCGGACGCCTTGTCCTTTGGCAGCGGGATATTGCCGACGACTTCGCCATTGATCAGCACGGTCAGATGGCTCAGTTCGGGGATCAGCGCCGGCGAATAGGCAAAGGTTAGGTCCATCTTGCCGCTGACCGGCAACTCGTCGCGGCGCACCGAAAACGGCAGACTGCCTTCGCCCTGCACGCCGATCAGCCGGATCGGCGAGTTCGCGCCAAGATCTTTTAGTGTCAGCACCTGCGTGCGGGTCGAGCCCCCTGGGGCCGTCGTCGCCGTCGCCCCCGTCGCCGGACCCGGCAGCGTCGGGTTGTTGGACGGCGTCAGGCTTTGCGGCGCCATCGCGCCGGGAACGATCTGCGTCGCCGCTCCTGGCAGCGGCACCTGCGCGCCTTGCGGCGGCGGCGCGGCGGCGCCGGTCGCCGGCCCCGGGCCGCTCGGCCCTACGCCCATCATCGGCGGCGCGCTCGACCCCGGCGAATTGCTCGGCGGCGCGTTCGTCTGGGCGGAAGCGCCGGCGCCGAGCAATGCCGCGCCCAATCCAACGCCAATGGCGATGGCGAGGCCGGGCAACGCGCGCTCACGCTCCCGTTCACGCTCGCGAACCTGCGCCGCTCGGGTCGCCGCGCGGAAATGATGCGGCACGAACAGCCCAAAGATACTGCTGAGAATTTCGCGCACCGACCGCAACGGCCGATCCACCGGGTGTTCTTCCCAATCGAGCCACGCATCGGCGCGGCACAACACTACCCGGACCAGATCGCGCTGCTGACGCAGCGTCAATTGCTCGAAAGCCACGCGCAGCACCTCCCCATCCCACGCTACAACACGCCCCGGCAGCACCGCTGTCCGATCGCCGACCGGTAGCTCGATCTGAATGACATCGCCCAGCTCGATCCCCGCCGGACGTGCCGCCTCAAACATTCCGCCGGTCGTCGACAGATTGCGCGACCGGGTAACCAATGACTGCCCATCGGGTAAATAAACGACGCTCGGGATTTCGAGACCGAGCCGAACCGAGTTGCGCAACTGGCGCGTTTCGCGACCCACCGCGATCGCCGCGCCGAGCGTCAACAGATTGAAAATCGCCCATGCGACGTTGAGCATCAGGACTTCGCTATCGACGAAATCGCTCAAGGCCCAGCGCGCTACGCCGATGATCAGCGCGACGATCAGGAGACCCATGATGATCAAATGCGGCCGGACGATCTTGTAATCGAAATAGTCGTTCGGCAGCAGACCGCCCTTTTCGGTGACGTTGAACTTGCCGCGCTTGGGGTTGATCAGCGTGACCAGGGTCGGCCGCAAAATGTACAAGGCGAGCACGCTCTCGTAGATCTCGCCCCAGAACGAGTGGCGATAGCGTGACTGCAAGCGCGAATTGGTCACCGTCGAGTGGATCAAATGCGGCGCGGCATAGACGATCACCATCAGGCCGCTCGCCGCGATGATGTTCAGCCGGAACATCAAAAAGCACAGCGGCGCGGTCAAGAAGACGAAGCGCGGCAGGCCAAAAAAGAAATGCAGCATCGCGTTCAGGTAGCAGATGCGCTGGCCGAACCCGAGGCCGCGCCCGAACAGCGGGTTGTCGACGCGGAAGATCTGGGTCATGCCGCGAGCCCAGCGCATGCGCTGACCGACATGAATGGCAAGTCGTTCGGTGGCTAGGCCGGCTGCCAGCGGCAAGCGCAGATAGGCCGAATTCCACCCGGCGCGATGCAGGCGCAGCGCGGTATGCGCGTCTTCGGTGACGGTCGCGACCGCAAAACCGCCGATCGACTCGACCGCACTACGGCGAATGACCGCGCAGGAGCCGCAGAAGAACGCCGCGTTCCACAAATCGTTGCCGTCCTGGATCAGCCCGTAGAACAGCTGACCCTCGTTAGGCACCGTCGTACCGGCGCGCAAGTTCCGCTCGAACGGGTCGGGCGAATAGAAATGATGCGGCGTCTGCACCAGCGACAGCCGCGGATCGCGCGAGAACCAGCCGATCGTCAATTGCAGGAAGGCGCGGGTCGGAACGTGATCGCTGTCAAAGAGCGCGAGCAGCTCGCCATCCGTCACGGACAGCGCATGATTGAGGTTGCCGGCCTTGGCGTGCAGATTGTTGTCGCGGGTGATGTATCCGACCCCGCACGCCTCGGCAAACTCGCGGAATTCTTCGCGCCTTCCATCGTCGAGAATATAGATCTTGAGCTTGTCGAGCGGGTAATCGATCGACAGCGCGCCCAGCACGGTGTTCTGCACCACCGCCAGTGGCTCGTTATAGGTCGGGATGAACAGGTCGACGGTCGGCCAATCGGCGAATTCCTCGGGCATCGCCACTGGCGGCCGGTGCAGCGGCCAAGCGGTCTGAATATAGCCGAGGACCAGCACCATCCAGGCGTACAGCTCGGCAAAGATCAGCCCGATCCCAAGAAACGCCTCGATCTGCGATGAAAATTCCAGCGTCTCGGTAAGCCGCCACCAGATGTAGCGGGTCGACACCGTGATCGACAGCGTAATCAGGATCAATGTCACGCCGCGCGACGGCTGCCCGCGGACCACCAGCATCGCCAGGATCGTCAACACCGCGAACAACGCCTGCGAGACCAGGTCGAGCGGCGTGATGATGACGATGCCGAGAAGGAAGAAGCCGGCAACGATCATGATTGCCAGAAGCAGGGTCTGGCCGCCCATGTCCGAGTCGCCGATCCGCCTTAATTGCCCGAGCATCCGCTAGCCCCTCTCTGCCAAGGCTGCCACCAGGCGGCAAAGATGCCGCACATCGATGACGCCGCGGTTACCCGGCGGCACGTTGTGCCGTGGCCCGTTTTTCGCTACCGCGCGACGGCCTTGTCGACCCGTTCCCACCCGCGGCGACCTTCCCCCGATCGCCATCTTAACGCGGTCGGCCGGCGGGAGAGCCAGGCCCTAGTCGCGGGCGCTCGCGCGGATCGGGCAATCGGTTGCGCGGATCGGCCAGCCGTCCGAACACAGCATCAAGCGAGCGCTGATTGCGGTGCGGAGTTCCCGCGGGCGCTGGCGGCTCGGCCTCCGCGGGATGACCGTTTGGAGTGCCATCGCGGTATGCGCCGCCGAGGAGTCCGCCGCCAGCTGCCGGAGCCGCCATCGTCGGCGGCGGCGGCGCGGGGGCCGCCAATGGTGGCGGTAACCGTGCCGGGGGTGGCACGGCGGCCTGACGCGGCGCCGGGACTTGGATCAAAGGCGGCCGCACCGCGGGTTCGTGTCCGGCTGACACAAATCCGATCGTGCTTTCGGAACCGGCGACGGGCGGCGGCTCGGCGCGCGAAATCGGCATCGGCGCGATCATCGCCGGGCCGCGTTCGACGGTCGTGGACCGTTCGACCACCGTCGAGCGCTCGATCACAGTCGCGCGCTCAACGACCGGGGCGCGCTCGACAATATCGACCGGAGCGTAGGTTTGGTCGGGAAACTGATCCGGCGGGTATTCTTCCGCAAGTTGAACATTACGGCTCGGCGCGACCGGCGTATCCGCCAAATCCGGCCGCGGCTGCCAGGTCACAACCGTGTCGGTAATTTCGCGCGCACCAGCAAACTCCCGATAGCGAAGTTCCGGGGTCTGCAGCCACGAAAACAAATGCTCGACGTCGTCGTCTTGATCCATAGCCTTAGGCGTTTAGCATCGGTTTAGGGCAAACACAACTTCGGCGGGTCGCTACCAAAAGATAGGCTTTGGGCTTACCGCGGGCCAAACGAGATTTCCCTATATTCGAAATATCTCACGGCCTTAGGTTAACCTTCTTCCTAACAACGTGCGGTTGATAACCGGGGGTAGCGCGGAAGCGATAGCACCGAGGGGAACGCCGCTTCTAACCCCATCCTAGCATTCTAAATTTGAAAGACGCTAAGGGATTCTGTCGGGCGAAGAGTCGCGCAGGCAAGCCCGCGCCGCCGCGTCCACAATCGCCTCCTGGTCGATACCGTAATAGCGATAGAGGTCAGGCAGATCGCCCGACTGACCAAATTGATCGACCCCCAATGGCACAACCGCATGGCGCGCTATGCTGCCGAGCCAGGAGAGGGTCGCCGGGTGGCTGTCGGCGACGGCAACGATCGCAGCATCGGGTCGCACGCGGCCGAGCAGCCGGTCGGCAAGCCCAGGCTTCCCCTTGGCCGCGGCGGCGCGCCAATCGCGGTGCAGCCGGTCGGGCGAGGTCACGGCCAGGAGCCCCATCTGCGGCAGGTCCTCGCGGAGCGTCTCAAAGGCGGCAAGCGCCTCGGGCGCCACGGCACCGCAATAAGCGATGACCAGCTGGCAATCTGGACCCGGCTCGCGGAGCCAGTAGCCGCCGCCGATGATCCCCTCGGCCAAGGCAGCGTCCACCACCCGCTCGGGCTGCTCGATCGGTCGGGTCGACAGGCGGAAATAGACCGACTCGCCGGCTTCTTCCTGGATTTCGCCCAGCGCCCAACGGAGCAGCACCGCCAACTCGTCGGCAAAAGCCGGCTCGAAGGCGATAAGGCCGGGCTGCGCGAGCCCGATCAGCGGCTCGGCGACCGATTGATGCGCGCCGCCTTCGGGTGCGAGCGTGATCCCCGACGGCGTCGCCACCAGGATGAACCGCGCATCCTGGTAGAGCGCATAGTTAAGCGCGTCGAGCCCACGCTTGATGAACGGATCATAGAGCGTGCCGATCGGCAACAGCCTGCCGCCAAACAGCGGCCCGGCCAGGCCAAGGGCCGCGAGCTGCAGGAACAGATTGTGCTCGGCGATGCCAAGTTCGATGTGTTGGCCTTGCGGCGACATCGACCAACGCTGTGCGGAGACGACATTTTCCTCGCGGAAAATATCCTGCCGCTCGGCACGATCGAAGATGCCGCGGCGATTGACCCAGGCGCCGAGATTGGTCGAGACCGTGACATCGGGTGAGGTCGTGACAATCCGCCGCGCCAGCTCGCCGTCGCTGGCGGCGATGCCGCCGAGGATGCGGCCGAACGCTTCCTGGGTCGACTGCCGCTTGCCGCGCGGCGGCGCGATCGCGTCCGGCACCGCGATCGGCGGCGTTTCGACACGCCGCGTCGCGCTTCCCGCCAGCGGCACCGACCGCAGAAAGGCGGTCAGCTCTTCTGCCGGCATGTCGAGCCCGGAAAACGGCTCCCATTCCTCCCCCTCGAGCACCCCCATGCCGGTCTGGAACAGGGCCATCTGCGCCGGGTTCATCAACCCGGCATGGTTGTCCTTATGGCCGGCGAGCGGCAGACCGTAACCCTTGATCGTATACGCGATAAAACAGGTCGGGCGGTCGTCGGTGATGCCGTGAAAGGCATCGAGCACCGCCTCCATGTCGTGGCCGGCAAGATTGGTCATCAGCGCTTGCAGCGCATCGTCGTCATGCTCATCGAGAATCGCCCGGATCCCCGGGTAGCGGTTGAGATCGCGCGTCAAATGCTCGCGCCACCCCTCCCCGCCTTTGTAGACCAGCGCCGAATAGAGCGAGTTCGGGCAGGCGTCGATCCATTCGCGCAGATGGGCGCCGTCGGGCCGCGCAAACGCCGCTTCAAGCTTGCGGCCATATTTGAGCGTGACGACGCGCCATCCGACCAGCTCGAACAGCGCGTCGATGCGGCCAAAGAGGCGATCGGAGACAACCGCATCGAGGCTTTGGCGATTGTAATCGATGATCCACCACAGGTTCCGGACATCGTGCTTCCAGCCTTCGAGCAGAGCCTCGAAGATGTTGCCCTCGTCGAGCTCCGCGTCGCCGGCGAGCGCGATCATACGGCCGGGCTCGCTGCCCTCAGGCGCCATGCCGTGGAGGCGCACATAATCCTGCACCAGCGAGGCGAATAGCGTGACGCCGACCCCGAGCCCGACCGATCCGGTCGAGAAATCGACCAGATGCTCGCCATCCTTGGTGCGCGAGGGATAGGACTGGGCGCCGCCAAGCGCGCGGAAGCGTTCAAGCTTGTCGCGGCTCTGATGGCCCAGGAGGTATTGCAGCGCGTGGAACACCGGCGCGGCATGCGGCTTGACCGCGACCCGATCTTGCGGCCGCAGCACATCAAGATAAAGCGCAGTCATCACCGTCGCGACCGACGCGCTCGACGCCTGGTGACCGCCGACTTTGAGCCCGTCACGGCTCGGCCGGAGATGGTTGGCGTTATGGATCATCCAGGTGGAGAGCCACAGCACCTTCTTCTCAAGAGCGCGCAGCAATGCCAGCCGGTCGTCCGGCGCGGTCTCTGCCCTTCGGGTCCGCAGGGTGGTATGATTGCTCACGACTGACTAAATACACTGCCACGCCCCGAGGGCGATACCCCCGGGCGAGTTCCCGGGGCAAAATCCCAAGGGCGCGAGATGGAGCCGCAGCAGATGAGCGAAACGAGAAGCGATGTCGGCGAACGCAGCATCACCGTGACCGCGAGCGCGGCGAAGCGCATCGCGTTTCTGCGCGAGCAGGAAGACGTCGGCGACGCCAATCTGCGCATCGCGGTGTCGGGCGGCGGCTGCTCCGGTTTTCAATACGGCCTCAGCTTTGACGACCAGACCAACCCCGACGACCTTGTCTTCGAGCGCGATGGGATCGGCGTCGTCGTCGACGAAGTGTCGCTCGACCTGCTCAACGGTGCCGAGGTCGATTTCGTCGAGGATTTGATGGGTGCCTCCTTCCAGATTCGCAATCCGAATGCCGCCTCGTCCTGCGGCTGCGGCAATTCCTTCTCGATCGCCTGAACGCGCGAAGTCCCCCGCGTTGCCATTGCGAGCGGAGCGAAGCAATCTCGATCCGGATGCCTGCTCCCGTCGAGATTACCGCGTCGCCCTTCGGGCCCCTCGCAATGACAGTCTGAGGAACAAGCCGTGAAGATCGCGACCTGGAACGTCAATTCGGTCAAGGTCCGGCTGCCGCATTTGATGGATTTCCTGAAGAACGCACAGCCCGACGTGCTGTGCCTGCAGGAAATCAAATGCCTGGCCGACGATTTCCCGCGGCTTGAGGTGGCGACGCTCGGCTACAAGGTCGAGGCGCTCGGCCAGCGCGCCTATAACGGCGTCGCACTGCTGTCAAAAGAGCCGGCGCGCGAGGTGGTTTTCGGCCTCCCTGGCGATGACGCTGACGATCATGCGCGCTACCTCGAAGCGAGTTTTGGTCCGCCCGGCGCCGAAGTGCGCGTCGCCTCGATCTATTTGCCAAACGGCAACCCGTCAAACACCGACAAATTCACCTACAAGCTCGGCTGGATGGATCGGCTCAACGCGCATGCCGCCGGTCTGCTGCGTCGCGAAATCCCGTTTGTGCTCGCGGGCGACTACAACATCTGCCCGACCGACGACGATGTTTACGACCCGGTGGCGTTCCGCGACGACGCGCTGTGCCGGATCGAAGCCCGTGCGCGGTTCCGCTCGCTGGTCTACCAAGGCCTGGTCGACGCCTATCGCGTCTTCCATCGCGAGCCGCACAAATACACGTATTGGGACTATCAGGCCGGGCGCTGGAACCGCGACGAAGGGCTGCGCATCGACCATTTGCTGTTGTCGCCGCACGCCGCCGACAAGGCCGTCGGCTGCGATATCGATAAGTCGCCGCGCGGCAAGGAGCGCGCCTCCGACCACACGCCGATCTGGTGTGAATTGGCAGGCTGATGAATTAGCGGGCTGATGAATTGGCAGCTGTCGGCCGGCTAGTGCAGGCGCCAAGCCACGGCGCGATCGAGAAACTCGGCGGCCTCGGGCTCGACATCATCAAAGCGCACGACCGTGTAACCCGTCTGGGCGTCGATGCGCAGGACCTCGCCCGAGAAGGCAAGGGCTGGCGGCAGACCCGAGAGGGCGATCCAGCCTTCGACCGGGGTTCCGACCGGCAGGCCTTCGCACACGCCGTCGAGATGCACACCGCCTACCGACACATCGATCGAACGAAAGAGCTCGTATTCGACAATGATCTCAAAGATCGGCGTGACGTAGCGGCGCTGATGCCGCATTTCGGCACGGTCGAGCTTGTTGGCGACTGTCGACATGCGCCGACCATTACCGCGCGCCACCCGGAAATCCAGTTAATTGATGCTTAATTGGGTTTGATCGGAAGGGATTGACCGGGGTTTTACGGCTTGTCGTTCGGATTCGGCGGATAGCGATGGCAGATGCCGGCCCTATCCTCGACGACCCAGCCGTCGGCGTCGCGCTGCAACCAACACGGTCCGATCGGCACCTTGCCGTGGCCGCCTGGGATATCGAGTACATAAGTCGGCTGGCAAAGCCCGGAGGCGCGGCGGCGCAACTCGCGCATCAGATTTTGGCCGTCCGCGATGTCGCCGCGGAAATGCCCGGTCCCGCGCGCGAGATCGGGATGGTGCAAGTAATAAGGTTTGACGCGCATCGCGACGAGCGCGCGAAACAGCGCCTCCAGCACCGACGCGTGGTCGTTGACCCCGCGCAGCAAAACGCTCTGCGACAGCACGGGAATGCCGGCGCGCGTCAGCCGGGTGACCGCCGCCCTCACCTCCTCGGTCAATTCGCGCGGATGATTGGCGTGAACCACGACGTAGACCGCCTTGTCGGCATCGAGCGCCCTGACGAGCGCGGCGCTAACCCGGCGCGGATCGACGATCGGCACGCGGGTATGAAAACGGATGATTTGGACGTGGGCGATCTCGGCCAGCGCACCGACGATCCCGGCAATTCGACGCGGCGTCAGCAGAAACGGGTCGCCGCCAGTGACGATGATCTCCCAGATTTCCGGCCGCTCGCGGATATAGGCATAGGCGCGGTCGAGCGCTTGCCTGCCAAGCACCCCACCCCGCACGCCGATCTGTTCGCGGCGAAAGCAAAAGCGGCAATAGACCGGACAGACGAGGGTCGGCTTCAGCAGCACGCGGTCGGGATAGCGATGGACGATACCCGGCAGTGGCGACCAGCGTTCGTCGCCGATCGGGTCCGCCTGTTCTTCATCTGCAGTGTCGAGTTCGGCTGCGCTCGGGACGAATTGCGCGGCGATCGGATCGGCCGGATCGGCGGGGTCGATCAGCGCCGCGACCTCGTCCGTCAGCGCCACCGAAAACTGCGCCGCCACCCTCCGCACCTCGTCCAGGCGCTCGGGTGCGACGAGACCGGCGTCAACCAGGTCGTCGGCGCGCAGGGTCAAACCGCCTCCAGGCGCTCATAAGCGGCTTTGAGGCGGTCGCGGTCGCGGCGGGTGTCGGCCTCGCGTTCGCGCTGCTCCTCGACGATCTCGGGCTTGGCCTTGGCGAGAAAACCGGGGTTGCCGAGCTTGGCGGCGAATTTGGCGAGGTCGGCGTCGAGCCGGCCGATCTCCTTGCCAAGCCGCGCCTTTTCCTGGTTGAGGTCGATAACGTCGCCAAGCGGCAGGATCAAGGTGGTGCCCTCGACAACGACGGAGACACTGCCGGCAGGCGCCGCGTCGGTCAGCGCAATGCCCTCGACCCGCGCCAGGCGCAAGATATGCTCGCGATGTCGATCGAGCCGTGTCATGGCTGCCGCGTCCGCGTCCTTGACGAGCAACGGCACCCGCGCCGCCGCCGGGACGTTGATCTCGGAACGAACCGCGCGGATCGCAGAGATCGCCGCGACAACCCATTCCATCTCGGCGGCACTGGCGGGGTCGTGCAGGTCCGGCGCAAGGTCGGGCCAGGGCGCGGTCAGCAATAGACCAGCTCCTTCGCCACCGAATTGCGCCCACACCTCCTCGCTGACATAGGGCATGATCGGGTGCAGCAGATGGACGATCTGCGCCAGTCCCCAACCGATCGCGGCACGCGTCTCAGTCTGCGCGGCCGCGTCCTCGCCTTGCAGGATCGGCTTGGTGAATTCGAGGTACCAATCGCAGAATGTCCCCCAGACAAATTGGTAGAGCCGATTTGCCGCCTCGTCGAAGCGATAGGCTTCGAGCGCGGCGGTCACCGCTTGCGCGCAATCGCGCGTGGCGCTGGCGATCCAGCGATTGACCGTGTGCCGGCACGCGCGCGGATCGAAGCCAGCATCAAACGAGCAGCCGTTCATCTCAGCATAGCGCGCCGCGTTCCACAGCTTGGTGACGAAGTTGCGGTAGCCTTCGACCCGGCTCTCGGCGAGCTTGATGTCGCGACCCGGCGCGGCCAATGCCGACAGCGTGAACCGCAGCGCGTCGCAGCCATAGCGGCCGATCAGATCGAGCGGGTCGATGATATTGCCGCGCGATTTCGACATTTTCTGGCCGCGCTCGTCACGCACCAGCGCGTGGATGTAGACCGCGCGGAACGGCGTCTCGCCGCGGAAATGCAGGCCCATCATCATCATCCGGGCGACCCAGAAGAAGATGATGTCGAAGCCGGTGACCAGCACATCACCGGGATAATAGCGCGAAACCTCGGGCGTCGGCTCGGGCCAGCCAAGGGTCGAAAACGGCCATAAAGCCGAAGAAAACCAAGTGTCGAGCACGTCCTGGTCGCGTTCCAGGGCAATGCCGGAGCCAAATTTCGCTTCCGCGTCGGCGCGCGCCTCATCTTCGCTCTCGGCGATAAACACCGTGCCGTCAGGGGCGTACCACGCCGGTATCTGATGCCCCCACCAGAGCTGGCGCGAAATGCACCAGGGCTGGATGTTGCGCATCCATTCGAAAAACGTGTTTTCCCATTGCCGGGGCACGAACACGGTCTGTCCCGTTTCGACCGCAGTGATTGCCGGCTCTGCAAGCACCTTGGCGTTGCAATACCATTGGTCGGTCAGCCACGGCTCGATGATGACGCCCGAGCGGTCGTGATGCGGCACCATCAACGTGTGATCGTCGATCTTCTCGATCAGGCCGGCCGCTTCGAGATCAGCGAGCACCCGCTTGCGCGCGACAAACCGGTCGAGCCCGCGATAGGCCTCGGGCGCGTTGTCGTTCAGCCGCGCATCGCGATCAAAGATGTTGATCAGATCGAGACCGTGCCGCTGGCCCACCGCGAAATCGTTAAAATCGTGTGCCGGCGTGATCTTGACCGCGCCGCTGCCCATCTCCGGGTCGGCGTATTCGTCCGCGACGATCGGGATCAGCCGGCCGACCAGCGGCAGCCGCACCCTCCTGCCGACAAGATCGGCGAAGCGCGCATCCTCCGGGTGCACCGCGACGCCGGTGTCGCCGAGCATCGTCTCCGGCCGCGTGGTCGCGACGATGATGTAGCGGTCGGGCTCGCCCGCGACCGGATAGCGGATGTGCCAGAGCTGGCCCTTGGTCTCGCGGCTCTCGACTTCGAGATCGGAGATCGTCGTGTGCATCTCCGGGTCCCAGTTCACCAGCCGCTTGTCGCGGTAGATGAGGCCCTCGCGGTACAATTGGACGAACACCTTGCGTACCGCTGCCGCGAGGCCCGGATCCATCGTGAAGCGCTCGCGGGCCCAGTCGGGCGAACAGCCGAGCCGGCGGAGCTGGTTGACGATCGTGCCGCCCGATTCCGCCTTCCATTCCCAGACGCGCTCGATGAATTTGTCGCGGCCGAGGTCGTGCTTGTTGATCTGGCGCTCGGCAAGCTGGTTGGTCACGACGATCTCGGTCGCGATACCGGCATGGTCGGTACCCGGCTGCCACAGCGCGTCGCGCCCGCGCATGCGTTCGAAGCGGATCAGGATGTCCTGCAACGTGAAGGTCAGCGCGTGACCCATATGCAGGCTGCCAGTCACGTTTGGCGGCGGCATCATGATCGTGTAGGGCCGCTTGGCGCTGTCGGGCTGCGCGGCAAATCCGCCGGAGCGCTCCCATGCCGCGTATTGGCGCGGCTCGACCTCGTCGGGCCGATAGGTCTTGTCGAGCGTCATGTCGCGCGCTACGGGGCCACCGGCCGGCTCGCGCCGACCACCCGGGCGATCTCCGCCCGCACCAGCCGCTCGACAAGTGTCGGCAGGTGTTCGTCGAGCCAGGCTTGCAGCAGCGGCCGCAACGTCTCGCGCACGAGATCGTCAAGCTCATCATGGCGCGGCATGCTGGCGAGACGTGCGAACGAGGCTGCCACCGCGTTGGAGGCCGCATCCGATACCAATCGCGGCTCGGCCGCGGCACCGTCGGGGCGCGGTGCTGCCGGCTCGACGCGGCCATCGGGCAGGATCGGCGGTGCTTCCGGCGTCACCAGCGTGATCGGCGGAATGTGCCGCACCGTACCGTCGTCATTTAGCGCCTCGGTCAGGTCCAGCACATCGTTGTTCGCGCGCGCCCGCAGCGGCGGAGAGCGCGTCATCGCATGCTCGTCCTCGGCGAGGATGCGCCGGATCGAAGCGAGGATTTCGTCCATCGACGGTTCTGGCGAGGATTTGCTGTCCGACATCAAAATCACCTGCGCCCGCCGCGGCGCGCCATCCCTTAAATATAGGCACCTAAGATGAGGAACTTGGCCGGTGGGCGCAACACCGCGCCTATTCTTTTAGCCCGCCGCTAAAGCCGTAAAGCTTGTCCTTCACTTCGCGGTAATGCCTGTCCATGTCGTAAAGCTGGACCGGCAGCTTGAGCTCAGGCGCGACGAGCCGGCCAATCGCCGCCGCGACGTTGAATTCCGCGACCGCCGAATCGTGTTGCGCCTGAACGAGCTGCGACTGGGTGGTGAAAAGCTGCTGCTCCGAGATCAACACGTCAAGCACGGTGCGTGAACCGACCAACGCTTCCTGCTGCGTGCCTTCGAGGGCGATTTGCGCCGCCTTGACCGCCGCGCCGAACGAGGCGACAGCGGCGCGCGCCGACATCAGCGTCTCCCAGCTCTGCGTCGCCGTCTGGACCGAGGCACGGCGCGCGTCGTCAACCTGACTGCGGCGCTGGCCGACGACCTGCTCAGCCTGCCGGGTCTGGGAATAGATCTGGCCGCCTTCGTAAAGCGGCATCGTCATCTGGGCGACGACGGAAGCGGTATCCTCACGCGCGGTACGGAGCGTGATCGACGGCGAATAGCTGCGGTTCAGGTCGCCGATGATCGAAATCTGCGGCAGGAGCTGTCCGCGCACCACGTCGATATTGTCGCGTGCCGCCGCCTCCGCGAAATTGGCCGAGATAACATTGGGGTTATCCGTCGCGGCAAGCGCCAGCACTTCGTCCCGCGTCAGCGGCAATACCGGCCGCTCATTGGTCAGGATGAGCCGGCCCGGCGGATGCCCGACAGCCCGGGTGTATTCGGCGCGGCTGACCTCAAGCTGGCCTTCCGACGCGATCCGGTTGGCGGTGGCTTGCGCCAGAGACGACTCAGCCTGGGCGACGTCGGTGCGCGTGACCTCACCGACACGGAACCGGTCACGCGTCGCGTCGAGCTGCTTTCTGAGCACCGCTTCGTTGTTCTTGTTGACCTCGACCAGCGCCTGGTCGCGATAGGTGTCGAAATACGCCAGCACCACCGCCTGGAAGACCGTGGTCTCGATCGCGAATGTCTGGGCGCGCGCCGATTGCACGAGGTTGATCGCCTGTCGTGTTTGCGCCTCGGTCCGGCCGCCGCGATAGACATTCTGCACGAGGCGAAGATCGAGCTCTTTCGTCTGGAAGGTCGAGAACGTATCGCCCGAACCTTGATTCAAACTGCCGCGATTGGTCCCCGCCTCGCCGGTGAACGTGACCGTCGGCCGCCAGTTTGACAGCGCTTGGGGCACCCCTTCATCGGTCTGCCGCAATACCGAGCGCTGAGCGAGAAGCTGCGGGTTGGTGTTGTAGGAATAAGCGAGCGCCTCGGTCAGCGTCTGCGCCGAAACGGACGGCGCGCCGACCCCCATCACCAGCGCGGCGCCAATAACCGTTGCCGGGAGACGCTTTTTGAACGGGCGAGCCAATCTGGCCGACGTCGAATTCACCTGCTGGGTCGGCTCTGACATCAAACCCTCAAAACACGAAAGCCGGTTTGCGCGTGAAGCCAGGTAGAACTGGCGTCGCGGCATCGAACATAACGCGCGTGCCGAGGACTCCGCCAGTGCGCGTTGTCAGCGTCGCCCGGCCGGGGCCGTTATCGGGCTTGACCACCGCGACCATCCGGCCGGCTTCCGCAAGTTGGGCAGGAATCTCCGGGGGAATCTCGGCGACAGCGCCGCCAAAGAGAATGACGTCATAGGCGGTGCGTAAGCGGCTGCCCTGCGCCTGGGCGTCCTCGACGAAACTGACCGTGGCGATGCGATGCTCGACCAGCGCGGCCCTGCCCTGTCGCGCCAGCTCGGCATCGCCTTCTAGCGCGACAACACTGCGGCAGAGCAGCGCCAGCACGGCCGCCTCATACCCAACCCCGGCGCCGACCACGAGCGCGTTGTCATTGCGGGCAACCTCCGCCGCTTGCAGCAGCCGGGCAGCGACCATCGGCGCCATCAAAAACCGGCCGTTCCCAAGCGGCAGATCGTCATCGGAATAGGCAATGGCGCGCAGCCGCTCCGGCACGAACTCCTCGCGCCGTATGCCAAGGAACGCATTGACCAGCCGCTCGTCGGTGACACGGTTAGGCTGGAGCTGGCGCTCGACCATGTTGGCGCGGGCTGCTTCATAGCCGAACATCGCATCACCGCGAGTTGAGACGGGGCGACCGCCGAACGGAGCCGCCGCGGCGCCGGTTATATCGGCCTCCCCGGTCAATCACAATCGCCTGCAACGCATAGCAAGTTGCACCTTGAGTTGCGTCAACCCGCCGCATCGGCTTCAGCCGTCGACGCGGCGAACAGGCTGGCCAGGCGGCAGGCGTGCGAGCAATTCCGCCGCGCTCAGCCGCGACTGCGGGTGACGCCAGCCCGGGGCGATCTCATGGAGCGGCGCGAGGACGAACCGGCGCTGATGCAGGCGCGGATGCGGCAAAGTCAGCGTTGCCCCATCGCACAGGTACGATTCGTGGTCGAGCAGATCGAGATCGAGCGTGCGCGCGGCATTGGGCGCGGTCCGGATGCGGCCAAAATCGGCCTCCACAGCAAGCAGCCGATCGAGCAGTGCGGCCGGCGACAACGTGGTCTCAATGATCGCCACACCATTGACGAACCATGGTTGATCGGACGCCGGAACCGGCTCCGACAAATACCAGCTGGAACACGCCACCACGCGAATGTCTCTTTGCGCCAGCGCGGCGAGCGCCGCCGCGGCGGTTTCGCGGGGGGTTTTCGCCGGCGGTTGCGCGAGGTTGCTGCCAATGCCGATCAGGACCACTTGCGCTCGCTTGCCGCACACGCCTTGACGCCGTATAGGCGGCGGATGACACTAATATGACTTTACCAAATTTTCCGGGGTATCCGATGATTTTCTATCCACAAGAACGCATCGCCATATTTATCGATGGTGCCAATTTTTATTCAGCGGCGCGCGGTCTCGGCTTCGATATCGACTACAAGCGGCTTCTTGATCTTTTTCGTTCCAAAGGACGACTGATCCGTGCGTTTTATTATACTGCGTTGATGGAAGACCAGGAATACTCGCCGATACGACCGCTTGTCGATTGGCTCGACTATAACGGCTATACGATGGTCACCAAGTCGACCAAGGAATTTACCGACGCGATGGGCCGGCGGCGGATCAAAGGCAACATGGATATCGAGCTGGCGATCGACATGCTCGAAATGGCCCAGCATATCGACCACGCGATCCTGTTTTCCGGCGACGGCGATTTTCGCCGGCTGGTTGAAGCGGTGCAGCGTCGCGGGGTGCGCGTGTCGGTCGTGTCGACAATCCGCTCGTCACCGCCGATGGCCTCCGACGATCTGCGGCGGCAAGCCGATAGCTTTGTGGAGCTGCAAGACCTGGGATCGAGCATCGCCCGCGCCCATAACGGGCGCGACGATATGGCACGCCCGAGGGTCGAACCGGCCCATAGCGAGTGAGTGCCGAGGGCACGAGACCGAGGGCATGAGCCTACAGCCCGGCTTCATCCCGCCGCCGCCTGATTGCCCGCTCTGCCCTCGCCTCGCCGGGTTTCGCGCCCAGCAGCGCGCGGCACATCCCGACTGGCATAACGCGCCGGTGCCGCCATTCGGCGCCGAGACGGCGGAACTGCTGATCGTCGGGCTGGCGCCAGGGCTACGGGGCGCGAACCGCACGGGGCGGCCGTTTACCGGCGATTATGCCGGCGACCTCCTCTATGCAACGCTGCGCAAGTTTGATTTCACGAGTGGCGAATATGCCGGTCGCCGCGAGGATGGCCTCGCACTCGACCGCGTCCGGATCACCAACGCGGTGCGGTGCGTGCCGCCCCAAAACAAGCCCGAGACCGCCGAGATTGCCGCCTGCCGGCCTTTCCTGGCCGCGGAGCTTACCGCGTTGCCAAAGTTACGGGTAATCCTCGCTCTCGGTGCGATCGCCCACAACGCCGTGCTCGCCGCGCGCGGGCTGCGCCGCGCCGCCTTCCCCTTCAAACACGGCGCGCTCTACGAATTGCCCGGCGGCCTCTTGTTGACCGACAGCTATCACTGCTCTCGGCTCAACACCAACACCGGCACGCTGACGACAGAAATGTTCGAGGCAGTCTTCGCGGCAATTACGAACCGGCTCAGCCCCGCGCCCGCATGATGCGGGCCTTGTCCCGCTGCCAGTCGCGGTTCTTCTCGGCCTGCCGCCTGTCGGCCTTCTTTTTGCCGTGGGCAAGGCCGAGTTCCACCTTGGCGCGGCCGCGCTCGTTGAAATAGATCGACAGCGGCACGATCGTCACGCCCTCGCGGCGGATCGCGCCGAGCAGCTTGTCCATCTCCTTGCGGTGCAACAGCAGTTTGCGTGGGCGGCGCGGCTGGTGGCTGAAATGCTTGGCGGCGCTGTATTCCGGGATGTTGGCGTTGACAAGAAACAGCTCCCCAGCCGTCTCCCCGGCATAGGCTTCGGCAATGCTGGCCTGCCCGGTGCGCAGTACCTTGACCTCGCTACCTTGCAGCACGAGCCCCGCCTCGACGGTATCCTCGATCAGGTAGTCGTGGCGTGCACGCCGGTTCTGCGCGGCGTAGCGGTCCCCGGCGCGCATCGCGTCAGTTGAGCAGGCCCGCGCCCCGCATCGCGTCGCGCACCTTTTCCTGCGTCGCCGGAAAGGTTTCGACCAATGGCAGACGCACTTCCGGCCGGCAGCGGCCGAGCAGCGAGGCGGCGTATTTGACCGGCGCCGGGCTGGTCTCGGCAAAGAGCGCGTCGTGCAGCGGCATCAGGCGCTCGTTAATTGCCCGTACCGTCGCGATGTCGCCTTTCTGCCACGCCTCGTGCATTTCGGAGCAGAGCCGCGTCGAGACATTGGCGGTCACCG
>Ga0181537_10001172_pt1 | contig 24384 bp, 27 predicted proteins | sample PEATcosm2014_Bin_39_FD_119765 | JGI IMG/M metagenome (GOLD analysis project Ga0181537, IMG submission 119765) | Peatland microbial communities from MTU Mesocosm Facility, Houghton, MI, USA - PEATcosm2014_Bin23_10_metaG | ecosystem: Environmental > Terrestrial > Soil > Wetlands > Peat | place...
GAACCCACCCGGCAGACGGAAATGATTGGGCGCGGCGATTTTACTTTTTCCCGCCGGTGGAAGAGATTTCTCCGTTGCGCTGTTTCATCTTGAGTTGCCCCAAAATCGAATGCCAGCTGATATAAATCTTGTGCCAGGCGTTTTCGATGTCGTGCAAATCACCTTCACCCATTTCGCTCAAGTGCCGCAGCGACTGCGCGCGCCCCATGAGCGCGGGAATTTCCGTCCTGGCGGGTGATCTGGCCTCGATGGAGGCGAAAATCACCTCCAAGTCCTTCGCCATGATTTTCTTGAGTTCGAGAAAATGGAATTCCTCGTCCGGCCCGAACATTTTGGCGCGGGCGGCGTTGACGAAATAATTGAACTGCTTCCAGCACCCGATGTGGATCTCAATCAGGACGATTAGTTGACCGGGATCTTCGACACTCACGGGCGGCCTTTCCCGGATGGCGATGAGGCCGCATCAGCGTTTTGGGGCGAAAGAAAAATGATGGCGCCGCCTTGCATCTCCCGCGCCGCAATATGCAGCCCGGCGAAATTCAGATCGAGTCCGGTCAGCGGCATCTGGGCCGCGCGCGCCCCGCGGAAGAGCGACAGCACCTCGCGCGCGGTGTCGTCGAGCAGCCATTGCGGATATTCGGAACCGACGGTGGTCGTCATCACGTTGCCATGACGATCCACCGTGAAACTTCCCGCCGACAACTTTTCAACGGCAGGACCGGATTTGGCAAACCAGTTTAAGATGCCCATGCGTCAGCCAGTTTTTTGCTTCGGTCAAACAAGTGGCGCGGGTCCGCCTCGGGCGGCCAGCCGATGACAAACGTCCTGCCGTTCCCCGGCATCAACAGCACATGCCGTTCTGGATTATGCCCCGCGATATGTGTCAGCGGACCAGCGTTGTATTTTTCGCCAAGCCGCTGCGCCGCTTTTTCAGCCTGCCGCACCCAGGCAGCCAGCCGGTCCGCGTCCCGGATGCCCCATCCTTTGACGACGTCCACGTTTTTGGCGGGAACGGTCACGACGAATTCCGCGCCCTCGTAAGCCACCTGTGTCAGCCGGGCGACGAATGCCGTCTCTTCCTCTTCCTGCGCGAGGGTCGGGCTTCCGGCTTTCCTCACGGTCTGCGCGGACTCCAGCAGGATCGCGTCCAGGGATTTGGTGATGGTTCGAACGTGGGCGGGTTCGGCGGGCAGGCTTTCAAACGTGGCGCCTTTCCACTTCAAAAGACGCCAGAACGCCGCCTCGCCGTCCGCCCCTTCCGCCCGGGCGTCAACCAACTCTCCGTCTTTCATCCAGACTTGCGCCACCCGCCACCCGGACGTGATGTGCAGCACGCTCGAATTGCGCAACGCCGATTCCATCTGGATCACGTCCAGAAGATTTTTGCCATGAACATCCCGGGAATCGCCGCCGTCCACCCCGCCCAGCAGCGACTCGATGCACTCCAGGAACACCTGTTGATTCTGCTGCACGTCGGACTTCAGCCAGAACATGTCCACGCCCAGCGCGTAGGCGCGCGAGCGGAAATCCTCCTCCACAGACCCCGTCAGCACCACCGTCCGCAATTCGGGAAACCGCCGCCGCACGATGCTCAATACCTGCATCCCGTCCATCCGCGGCATCCTCAAATCGCACAGCAGCACCTGGAACGTTTGCGCGTCGAGGAGCGACAATGCGCGCATGCCTGATGAGACCGTGAGGATTTCCGGCTTGCCGGGAAGCTGCGCGAGAAAATCGCGGCACAGGTTCAACCATCCGCTCTCGTCGTCCAGCACCAGAATTTTGTGTCGCGATTCCATTCCGATGCACCATCGGTAACGCCACAGCCAAAACAATTCAAGCTAATTCCGCCGGGCAAAACCCCGCTGACTTACGAATCGTTGAATCAGGACCGATTCGCGCGGCAACCACCCGGCGATCCAACACCCTACGGCAGCTTGCTGTGCGACCCGTCGCAGAAACAATCGGTGTGCGTGTGCTTGCAGCCGCACCACGCGACGGTCCTGGCCTCGGTGATGTCCACCTTATTCGGCGCGAAGCCCGTGCCCTTGTGCGAGCCGTCGCAAAACGGCTGGCCCTTGGACCGACCGCACGCGCACCAGAAGTAGGTGCCGGGTTCAACTTTTTGGACAAACGGGAATTTTTGGACGATTGTTGGTTCCATAATGCGGCAACGGTAATCGCTTTCTGAAAAAATGCAACCGCCCGCCGACTATCTTCGCGCCTTGCCAATTATTGGCGCAACCATGTTCACCGCACCAGGCATGTTTGTGTCCATTTTTGGAACATCAAACCGACGTTTTTGATACATAATTCCGCCCGGCAACGGACTAATGAACCGGGAAACCACGAAATCAGCTTTAACTGAACTCGTGATGCCGTTGGCTTGGTATTTGCTCTAAAAGGGCGGGAATCAGATCCAACAAGACGGTTCCCACGGAACAAATGAGCCAGGACATAGCCATAAATATCCAAAGCATCGTTTCGAGGCGCAAACGGAAAGCCGCCAAGAAGTTCTCCATCGGTTTGTCGGTGTTCGCTCTCACTTTTGCAGGATTTCTCTGCTGGCAGCATTTCAACCATTTAGGGCATGGCCAGATGCCGACAACTGTCAGCCGCACCGCTCCAGTCGCCATCGTTTCAGCCGCATCCATTCCAGCGGCCGTTAAACCGGAACTGGCAACAAGCTCGCCGAAGATTGACAACAACCCGGCGCTCACAACAAGCGACCATCAGGTCACCACAAATGCCGCCACCGTTGGTTTCGCTGATTCTTTGATGGGAGTCCTCACGCCATCCGCCAAGGCGGAAACCATCCAACAGGAATTGCAGCCGGCACCCAGGCAGTTGGCAGAAACCGCCAGGCCGGTGAAACGAGTGCCAATCCAGACTGCGACCGTGTTTTCGTCCCGCCACAAGCCGCAAGCGATGACCGACGAGCAAAAGCGGTTGGAGGTCGCGCAAGATGGTTTTGCCCATGTCATGGATATGGCACGCAACTATCCCGACACTTACGGGTTCCTGCCTGACGAAGATTTAAAGGCTGCCAAGCTGGGCGATGCCATCCCCATATATCGTGTTGGGCTGCAAGAGCAGGACACATACACGGGACAGCCGGTCAGTTCCTTGTTGAAGCCGTCGGATGAATGGGTCTATCCGGTCATTTTGGACAACCGCATCCGCTTCCTGGTGCAAGTCCGATACGACGGGCACGATTACGTCCGTGGACTGGGTTCCCGCGCGCTGGCCATGGCCTATGAAAAAATTCTCGACCGCTGGCCGGCCAGCGAAGGATTTCATCCGAAGCTGGTCACCATTCCGAACCTGTCTTTCTACTACTTTACCATCCCGGAACTGCCGGACCAGAACATCACGGACACCAGCCGGATGCTTGACGTCAGCCCGTCCCTTTCTCCCGCCACCCTTGTGCTCGCAGCCTGGCGCTGAACGTGGAAGCGGTGGCAACCAGACCCGTGGCATAGTAGGTTAGTTAAACTTTCCGGCGTCTATAACACTGACTCCAACCTGATCACCAAATTTTGAGCGAAGCGCACTAACCAGATTGCCAGCAAGCTTTTTGAAATCTTCCACCGGATAACTTTCATCGTATTGAACGATGCGGAGGACGCCTTCCCCATCGACGACGTTTGTTCCAATCATATTTCCTCTTGCCTCCGACCAAATCGCTGCATGGTCGCTCTTATAAGTGCAGCGTGGCTGGCCAGAGTAGTATCCGTGAATCTTGTTTCGACACTCGTGAAAACCGTTCGAGAGCGCGAATCGTTTAACGGTGTCATCGAACATCGCGAACTCACTCCCATTGGTCACGCTAACACGCAAGTTGTATTCAGGTGCATCCCGAAACCGCATCGCATACTCATCTTTTCTGAAAAGATTCTCAATCTTATCGCCAAACATTGGATCGAATAAACTTACGGTGAACAATAAAAGGACACACATGCTTAACCCGCCACATATCTTGCCAAAGAGACTTCCCCGTCTCAGACCCGCAATCGCCAGCATAAGACCGACGCCAAGCCAACCAAAAACGATGAACGGGAGCTCGATCGGAGAATACGGCAACACCAAGCCAAACTGACATAATGCAAACCCGCCCAACACCCACGCGATGGAGAAAAAACCTGCCGAATGTTTTTTTAGCGCATTAAGATTCATTTCTTCCTCTGCACCTTCGCCGCGACTTTCAGGCGCAGGGCGTTGAGCCGGATGAAGCCGGTGGCGTCGTCCTGATTGCAGGTCTTGGTCGGGTCGGCTTCCATCGTGGCGGTCATGGGCATCAGTTCACGCTTTTTTCCTGGCTCTGGCAACCGGCTTTTCTTCCGGCTCCACTTGAAAACCAATCCGCCGCCTCGGCGGTTCGGGCGGCGGTGGCGGCGGGTTGAGAATGTCCATCACGCGCCGCAGCACTTCGATGATGGCGGCTTCATGCCCGTCGAGCCGCACGGTCAATTTCTTTTCCAACGCGGCCAGTTGCTTCGCCAGTTCCTTGGTGCCGCCGAGCAGGTCGCGCATCTGCACGAACGCGCGCACCACAAACACGCTCATCCGCACGGCCTCCGGGCTGTTGAGGACGTTGGCCGCCATGATCGCGCCGTTCTCGGTGAAGGCATAGGGCAGGAAGCGGCGTCCGCCTCGTTTGTTTGAGGTGCCAATTTGGCACCTCAAACTTTCAAATTCTTTCGGGGTCAATTGGAACATGAAATCGTCAGGGAATTTCTGCGCATTGCGTTTCACCTGCCGGTTAAAGGCCTTCGTTGGCACGCGTAGAGTTTTGCGAGATCGGCGTCCCAAATTACCTTCTTGCCACGAACTGTGTAGATTACTGAAGTAATAATTTCAATCTGATTGCTCATAACATTCTCGCGAACCGGTCATAATTTGTGACCGGTTGCGTTTTGATATCGCAAATTGAGATGTCAAGTTTCGACTTTGTTCAAGGTCACAAATTGTTACCTTAAAGATTTTGAGGTGCCAAATTGGAACCTCAAGTTTATACCCTCAATCACATTCAAGGTCGCAATTTGCGACCTTGAAGATATTCACTTCTTCTTCCCATGCACCTTCGCCGCGACTTTCAGCCGCAGGGCGTTGAGCCGGATGAAGCCGGTGGCGTCGTCCTGGTTGTAGGCCTTGGTCGGGTCGGCTTCCATCGTGGCAATGTGCGGGTTGTAGAGGCTCACCGGGGATTTGCGGCCGGCGACCATGATGTTGCCCTTGTAGAGCTTCACGCGCACGGTGCCGGTCACGTTCCGCTGGCTCTCGGTCACGTAGGCCTGGAGCGCGAGGCGTTCGGGCGCGAACCAGAAGCCGTTGTAAACCAGTTCGGCATATTTCGGGATGAGGGCGTCGCGCTGGTGCATCACCTCCCGGTCCATCGTGAGGGTTTCCATCTGCCGGTGCGCGAAATGCAGGATGGCACCGCCGGGCGTCTCATAAACGCCCCGCGATTTCATGCCCACGTAGCGGTTCTCCACCATGTCCACCCGCCCGACGCCGTGTTTGCCGCCGAGCTTGTTCAGCGCCTTCATCACGCCGAGCGGACCCAGTGCCTTTCCATTCACCGCAACTGCGTTGCCCTTCTTAAAGTCAATCGTCACGAACTCCGGCTTGTTGGGAGCGTCTTCGGGGAACACGGAGAGCGTGGTGAATGAGCCGCGAAACTTCGGGTCGCTCGCGTCCATCCACGGGTCTTCGAGGATGCCGGCCTCGTAGGAAATGTGCAGGAGGTTCCGGTCCATCGAGAACGGTTTCTTGGCACTGGCCTGCACGGGAATCTTGTGCTTGGCGCAGTAATCAATCATCTCCTGCCGTCCGGGAAATTCGCTCCGATACCGCACATCCCGCCACGGGGCGATGACCTGCAAATCCGGCGCGAGCGCGGCGGCGGTGAGTTCAAACCGCACCTGGTCGTTCCCCTTCCCGGTCGCACCGTGCGCGATGGCGCCGGCTTTTTCCTTTTTGGCGATCTCCACCATGCGCTTGGCGATGAGCGGCCGGGCGATGCTGGTGCCGAGGAAGTATTGACCCTCGTAAATCGCGCCGGCATGGATGATTGGATAGATGAAGTCGCGGGCAAATTCCTCCTGCAAATCGTCAATGTAGATTTTGGACGCGCCGGTCTTGCGCGCCTTCGCCTCGAGGCCGGTCAGTTCGTCCTCCTGCCCGATGTTGGCGCAGAAGACAATCATCTCGGCGTTGTATTTTTCCTTGATCCACGAAAGCAGCACCGAGGTGTCGAGGCCGCCCGAATAAGCCAGAACAATTTTCATCCGGTGAATTTAACCGCCAAGACGCCAGGAACGCAAAGTGGAAATGAAACAGCCTGCGAGGTATTGCCAGAGGGGCGCGTTTGTGCGATGTTGGCGGCGCGCGTGGATAGACTTCTTTGTTTCTTTGCCCGCATCGGTATAGGCCTGCTGCAAGCGATGCCGTTGCGGTGGGCGGCGCGTCTGGGCCGATACGGCGGGGAGGTGGCATTCTGGCTGGACAAGCGTCATCGGCGCATGGCCATCGGCAATCTCACCCGCTGCTTTCAACACGAAAAGTCCGCGGCGGAAATCCGCGCGCTGGCACATGAAAACTTCCGGCGCATCGGGGAAAACACCTGTTGCGGCATCCACACGGCGACAATGAGCGCGGCGCAATTGCAGGAAGTGCTGCAGGTCAAAGGTCCCGGCGCGCTCGGCCATGCCGCCAACGGAAGCCCTCCGCCAAACCGGCTGTTCGCCACCGGCCATTTTGGAAATTTTGAGTTGTTCGTGCGGATGGGGGTTTATTTGAGCGGCTATCAATGCGCCGCCACCTATCGCGGCGTCCGGCAGCCCGCGTTGAACCGGATGATTCACAATCTGCGCACGCGCTCCGGCAATCTGCTGTTCGAACGGCGGACCGAGGCGGAGGATTTGAAGCGGGCGTTGGACAAAGGAGGCCTGCTGCTGGTGCTGGTGGCGGACCAAAGCGCGCAGGACGGCGGACTGGAAGTGCCCTTCTTCGGCCAGCCCTGCCTCGCCTCGCGCGCCCCGGCGGTGATGGCAATCCGTTACGACTGCGAGCTGTATGTGCCGATTTGTTATCGGACTGGATTGGGCCGCTGGGTCATCGAAACCGGCGAAGTCATTCCCACGCAGGTAAATTGCCGGCGCCGTTCAAGCGAGGACATCACGCACGACATCAACGCGGCGATGGAAACGGCGGTGCGCCGCGACCCGGCGAACTGGTTCTGGGTTCACAACCGCTGGAAAACGCGGCGGCCGGCAATGGCATAAAAAGTTTGCCGCCAGGCCGGGAGCAAACCCGCCGTGATTTAAGGCGGAAATGAATTTGAAAATACAGTCACCCACGCCGGGAGTTCAAGGCGTGTCGCCGTTGTTGTTCTTCGGCCACAGGGCCGCGGGGTCGGTTCTCAACAGGTCGTAACCGATGGCGCTGTTGCGCAGCAATATCGCATGGCCGTCGAAAAACGCGGCATTCACCCGTTTGCCATGCCTCGGAACCGAGCGGGTAAAATCGTTTCCCGGATAATCATGGGTATCGCTCGGCACGCGAAAATAGGTGCAGCCCGTGGCCGGAATTTCCGTCCAACTGTCCGGGTTGGATTCATCGAAATTTGGGTCAAGCTGGGCTGCATCCGCGAACACGATGGACTGGCTGGGGTTGCTCACCTGGCCCTCGCTACAGGAGGAATAGACCACATCCGCGTTTCCCGCCGCCGGCACAACGGCTCCGTATTCGGGATAATTCATGCCGATGCCCAGGGTGTAATTGGTGCTGGCAGACTGGCCGTGGGCGTTGATGGCCGCCTGGGTCAGGGCGGGACAACAAAAACTCGGTTGCGACGGAATGAAGCCGTCCAGCCGGTATTTGTCAGGCCACCAGAGGTAGGTTGATTTTTGGACGACGAAGGTGGTGGCATCGTAAGTCCAGGTCGGCCAGCCGGGAGCTCCTTGTTCCACCCACAACGGGACCATGGCTTCACGGTTATCATCCAGGTATAATTTCGTCGCCAGGATGATTTGCTTCATGTTGTTGAGACAGCCGGCGGCCCTGGCCCTCTGTTTGGCCGCCGCCAGCACCGGCAGCAGCAGCGCCGCCAGTATCGCGATGATGGCAATGACCACGAGCAGTTCGAGCAGGGTGAATGCCCGCTTTTCTTTTGCCGATGAGGGAAAGTTCACGGCGTTGGTTCCGATGACGTGGTGAATCATAAAATTTGTCCAGGTTAATTTTTCCGATCAGGGGCTGTCGCCGTTGTTGTTCTTTGTCCAGAGAACGGCATTATTGGTCCTGGGCAGATCATAACGAATGGCGCTGTTGCGCAGTTTCAGAACATGGCCGTCGAAAAACGCGGCGTTCACCTGCCCGGCATGTCTTGGAACCGAGCGCGAGTCGCCGTTCAACGACTCGTAATAGGAATCACTCGGCACGCGGAAATAGGCGCAGCCCGTGGCCGGGACTTCCTGCCAGTTGTCCGCGTCGGTTTCGTCGGGGTTCGAAATGCCGCCGGCATCCGCGAACACGATGGACTGTTCGGGACTGATCACCTGACCTTCGTTGACAGTGGCGTAAACGGGGACGTTGAATCCCTGCCTCGTCGCTATCCATCCGTATTCTGGATAATTCATGCCGATGCCCAGCGAATAATTGGTGCTCATGGAACCGCCGCCGCCGTCCGTGGCCGGCTGGGTCAAGGCGGGACAATTGAAGGTTTTCAGTGACGGAATGAAGCCATCCAGCCGGAGCTTGTCCGGCCACCAGAGAAAGTCCGGGTATTGGATGAGAAAGGTTGAGGCATCATAATTCCAACCGGGCCAGCCGGAAGCGCCCTGTTGCACCCACAACGGAATCATGGCTCCACGGTTGTCGTCCAGGTATAATTTCGTCGCCACCATTATCTGGCTCATGTTGTTGAGGCAGTCAATGGCCCTGGCCCTCTTTTTCGCCGCTGACAACACCGGCAACAGCAAGGCCGCCAGTATCGCGATGACGGCGATGACGACAAGGAGTTCAATCAAGGTGAAGGCGGAAGCAGGCCGACAGTCTGGTGTCGAGTGCAAAAATTCCGGCTCTCCACCTTTGTCGCTCATGGCTAATTCGCTTTTTTTACCACGAGCATTTCAATGGATGCGGTGTCCGGCTCCAATCCAAGCCCCCACCCGGCGAGGATTTTTTGACCGGTCTCATTGTCCATCGTGCCGTTTTGAAGCATCCGCTGTGTCTTCGTGTCCCAGACAAGCGAGAAATCGTAAAAGTTCGTCAGGCCCGTCTCGTCCACCACCGGTGTTTTGAGCATCTGCTGCAAACCATCCGTGATGACGCCCAGCAGCATGTGCGTGAAATAGAGCCTGCCGTTCTTGACATCGGTATTTTCCTTTTCGCTGTCGGGGCTGACTTTCAATCCGGGTGAATTGGGATTTTCGATCTTGAGGGCAAGCACATCGGTATCCCTCTTCTCCTTTTGCGCCGTGTAACCCAGCTTCTTTTTGATTGCCGACTGCAAGCGCGCCTCCGGGTTGTCGGAAACGGTGACCAGAAAATCATAATTCCCCTTCGGCGCGTCGGACGGCAGCACTATATGCGCCGGACTCTGGTTATAGGCCACGGAGATGATGTCACGCAATGGCACGTCACGTCCGAGTATCCGCCGGACTGATTTCCCGGACAACTGGGTGGACGTAGAAATGATCCCGCTGCGCGCAGAATTGGCGAAGTGCGTCGGGCGAATTATGACGACGTTGGCCGGCGCCTGCCTCAACTTTCCGGCATTTGGCTGAAAAAAAGCGCCGCTGACGGACGGGAAAAATACCAGTTTCACGGCGACCGCCATTGCGACCAAAACCAGAACCGCAACGCCGGTCGTCACCGTAGTTTTTGTTTTTGTCCATGCCATAAGTTTCAATGTTCAGGATCAACCGCCACTGGTTCACAAATCCGGTTCGGAATTGGTGAGGTCCTCCCCAAACTCCCAATTCTCCGGTTCCACGTGAAAGTCGGCAAAGGTCACATCCGCCTTGCCGCCGTGCCGGGCGGTCAACGGATCGGGGTCTTGAGGCATCCATCGCCCGTCGTTGATGACCGCCGCTCCGGTGGGATTGTCACTGTTGCTGTTCGACGCCACCTCTTCCGCGAACATGATTTTTCCCTCGGGATTGCGAACGGCGGAGAGCATGAAGGGAAGATTTTCGCCGTTCGCAAAGTCCGATGACATTCCCGGATCGACATCGTGGGAGTTGCCGTTGTCGTCAACAGTGCTGGTGATGTTGTAGCTGGTGACACTATAGCTGTAAAGGTAAGGGCCGTTGACCCCATCCGCCTGGGCGATTCGCGCGCTGTCGTCGGTGTCCAGCGGGCAGCGAAACAATTTGGGGTTCGCATTCGCCAGCGTGAGGACAATCGGGCTTTTATCAACCTGCGGATAAGCCGTGTTCGTCCGCCAATAAATCCAATCGGAGGATTGAAACCCGCTGTGCTGCGATGCCATGCCCGGAAACGTGTCGCGGTTGTCGTCCACATACATCTGCATGCCGAGGCCGAGTTGCTTCAGGTTGTTGATGCACGCGGCTTGCGCCGCCCGTTTTTTGGCCGCCGACAATACCGGCAGCAGCAGAGACGCCAGAATGGCGATGATGGCGATGACCACCAGCAGTTCGAGCAGTGTGAAGGCATAAGCGGGCCGGGGGTCGCGCGCCGGGCGCCGGGGACTGGAGTTTGTGTTGGTTGCGACTCCCGCCATTCGTATTCCAATCATTCCAATGGTTTTCATAATGTTTAAGTGGCTCAATCCTTCCTACAGGTGACGATGGATGATTCTTACGCATCCATCATTATATTCAACAATAATTCATTAACGCCGTTCAAAATATCCCCCACTTCCGCTTTCACCCCAACTACTGCTGGGTATGTCCCGGATATGCCGGGTCGCCGCCGTCCGCGCTCGCGGGATAACACCACAGCCGGTTTTTATTCGTGTCCGCAACATCCTTATACCAGTCCTGAAGCCGGACATAATCCACCTGCCCGCCGAACGTGGCCTGGATGCCGCCCTGATGATGCCGCGGGCTGACGCCTTCGCCGGGATAATTCGCCCCGTCGTTGAAATACCACGGGTCGGTCTCGTCCGTCTCCCAAAAGGCGCAATCACTATCATTCATCTGATCCAGTTGCACCGGCGGATAAATCATGGACATGTAGCCGATGACCGCGCCGTTCATCGCGTAGCTGGAAATCTGCTGGGGACGTTGCATATCTATTCCTTGACTCGCCGAATACCGCGTTTCTCCTGGATTGTTGTCCATCGGGCAGAAATAAATCTTCGGATTCTGCAACGTCGTCCAGAACAATCCCGTGTTCACCCTGAATTTATTGGTGCCGGTGACGTTGAGGTCCACAGCATAAAGCCAGCCGGTGTTGGTGCCCTGCGCGCTGGGAAAACCGCCGTTGTCCCAATTCGGCGGTGGCAGCACGTCCCGGTAATCGGTGGTGTAAAGGTTCAGAGCAGTAATGATCTGGTTGAGGTTGTTGATGTCGGTGACCTTGCTGGCCGAATTCCTGGCGCTGCTCACCGCCGTCAAAAGCATCGCCGCCAGGATGCCGATGATGGCGATGACCACGAGCAATTCGAGGAGCGTGAAGCCCGGCCGCCTTTCCAAACCCGCAGGCGGTTTGCCATATGAACGGTCATGTTCGTCCGGCTTCATTGATTGCCCAACCATACTAACAACGCCCGCTGAATTCAGTTACAAACTAAATGAAAAATTATAACGGCGGCTGACGCCCATCTGCTGAAAAGACGCGCCGTCCGGTCGAATTTGTTCAACCTTCCAATCCTATATGTCCGCCCGACGGCAAAACCGGACAATTTTTCGCCGCCTTTCTTCAAACCGCTAATCCGCGCTAATCGGCGCTGGCTGTTTTCGATTAGCGCGAATCAGCGAAGATTAGCGGTAAAAACCAGCGGATCACATGTTACCGTCCCAATACCAGCGGTTTTGGGGATTGTCACACCGGATGGCGAGGTTCAACTTCTTGACCGTGCCGTCCTTCAGCCGGAATTCGTAGGGCACATACACGCCGCCATATTCCATATTGCCAGACATGATCACCCTGCCTTTGAATGGTTTGCCCAGGCTGACAATTTCCATGCCGCCGTATGCATTTGTGAACATATTGAAATAGGTGGGATGTTTTTTGATGAATTCCGGCGTTAGATTCATATACCTGACGGCTACATCCCAATCATTGCTTGAGCAGGCCCCCAAAAATGTCTTCGCCGCCTCTTCCGGCGTTGAGCCAGTCAACCTCACAAATCTCGCATTGTCGCTGTCGGTCAATTCCGTCGTTGAAGAAAAAATCGAATCGTTCGCCCGGTAATGGTGAATGATGATGGGTGTGGTTGTTCCCGCAACCAGAATCACCACCGCCGCAACGACCGCCGTTTTCGCCTTTGTCCATGCCATAATTTTCAATGCTCCTTTGACCAAAGCCAGTGTTGATCCGCCCGCCGCCGCGCCTTTGGTTATCGCAACGGTGGAAATGGTCTTGGCCAGCGCCAGCGGCGCGGCCTGGATCGAATTGACTGAAATCGTCTCTGCAATGCCCATGGCCGTCGAATCCACGCCGCGTTTGGCAAAGATGGCGCGGAGCTTTTCCAGTCCCCGCGCCACCCGCTTTTGCGCCGCGCGTTCCTCCAGGCCCAGCGCCGCGCCCACTTCCTGCAGACTCTTGTTCTCAAAAAAGCGCAGCAAAATCGCGGCGCGGTCCTGGTCGCGCAGCCGCGCCATCGCCTCGTCCAGCAGCGGCGACAATTGCTCCCACGCGGCGTCGGGTTCATTTTGAAAAACTCCTTCCATGAGGGCCTCCTGTTCTCGAAGCTGGCGGCGACGCTGGATTTTGAGCGCGTCGGCGGCGGCGAATCGCGCCGTGCGATAAAGCCAGCCGGACAAAACCGTTTTCGGACTCAACGACCCCGCCTTGCGCGCCAGAATGATGAACACCGCCTGCGTGATTTCCTGCGCCAAACCCGCGTCCCGCACCTGTCGCAACGCCGCCGAATAGACCAGATTGACGTGCCGCGACACCAGCGTCTCGAACGCCTGCTCGGATTGGCTTGCGGCGAATTCCCGCACCAGCGCCATGTCGTCATTCATCATCCACCAAATTAACGGACGCCGGCGGCAAAAGGAGACAATTATTTTGCCAGCTAGCGCCGTCCGCCTTAAGGAAAACGTCACTTGCTTGCAAGCATTCGCCGTTCGCCTGCGGGAATTTGGGAATTTCCTGCAAGAAATCGCTGTCCGCATACAGGCGGCTGGGAAAAGCTTGCAGGATTTTGGCGTTCGCTTGCAGGATTTCGGGAAAAGTTTGCAGGATTTCGGGAAAAGCTTGCAGGAATTTCCCGTCCGCATGCAGGATTTCGGCGTTCGCTTGCAGGAAATTGGGAAAAGCTTGCAGGAATTCGGCGTCCGCTTGCAGGAATTTGCCAAATTCCTGCAGGAACGCGCGCGTTCCGGGAAGGCTTTTTGGCTTGGAATCAATGAAAACCCTTTTATTTACAGGGAATTAGGCATTGGTGGTCAAAAATAGCCAGTTTTGCGGGTAGGGACGCGCTGCCGCGCGTCCGGCGGCGCGGCAGCGCCGCCCTACCAATCAATAAACGAGGACGAGGACGGCGGCATCTTGGGCGGATTTGACCACATCCTCAAACTTCTCATCCGCCGTGTTTGGCTCCTTCAATCTCGGTGCCAGGTCTGGGACAGACTCCAGGAAGCTCAACAGCAGGCTGCTCTTGACCGCGTAATTCACATTCTCCGGCAACGCCCCGCTCGCCGCCAGCGTGCCCCTCCCGCATCCGGTAGGGCGCGTCACTCCGTGCGCGCCGTCTTTCGCGTTTGGACGGACGGCGGGCAGAGGACTGCCCGCCCTACCAACGTTGCCCCGCTCATCCACCAGCGCCCCGCCCGAATTGCCCGGCTGCACCGGCGCGCTGATTTGAAAATACCGCGGGTCATCCCCCGCGCCGGACAGCGACGCGATTTCCCCCTTGGCCAGCTTAGGCGCGAACCCCTGCAAACGGGCCAATGCAAATACGATCAAAAGCTGAACTTTTCGTAAGTGTAGGCGTCTCCACCAATGCAGGCATTCAAAACTTTTTTGGCAACTGGATCAAATCTTTCACCGTCTGGCTTCACAAATTCGGTCAACGGAATGGCTTTACTATCCAACGGTTTCACGTTGTCCAGTCTGCAACCATATCCATCCGGCGGTTCGCTGTTAACATAGACATTTACCGAGTTCCAAGTGTTCGTTCCGGTGTTGCTTACAATCAGATTGCCTCCCAAAACGCTGACTTCGGCCGCCACCATTGGCTTATCTTGTGCAACCGAAGACGGATTATTTTCAGAGTTGGAAATGAGAAAACCAATAAAACAAATCAGCATGAAAACCAAAAATACGGCTATGATTTGAGTGAGGCATCCAGTCTTCGGCTTTTCCGTTACATATATAGTTTGTGGTTGAGGCGGCTGAACATAAACAATCTTTGGCGGCGGTTCGGTTTGAGACGGGATAATTTTGCCGACTGGTGGCGGCAGTTTCAAAACCTTGTCGCACGCGGGACAGTTGCATTCTCTACCAGAATCAACAATGTCAAATTCGATTTCTGTTCCGCAATGAGGACAGCCGCATTTTTGGAGTTCACTCATGGTTTTCGTTCCGGATCTGTGGAAATCTTTGCGTTCAATCGTGCAACTTCTGCCTTCAAATCGTTCACAATCTTATCATGGGTCAACGAGTCTCCGCGATACAGATTCAATGTTTGCGTGCAACCGTCTAACTCTTTATGAAGTTTTTCGATTTCCTTTTGCCCCTTCTGTATCTCTGTGTCTTTCACTGCTCCCGCCTCTGTGAGTTGGCGCGGGAAATCGGCGTTGCGCTCCTCAAGCTGTGCGTTTTTTGCGATGAGAGTCTTTTTTTCGTGCTCCAAACAGCGAAGTTTCCACCACGCCCCTATCAAAAGAAGGAACAGCGCGACCGCAACAGGGCCAGTGAAAACGGAAAGAAATTCGGAATCGTTCACGTCGCAATTCAACCGCCAATTGCCCCAATCGTCCATCCCAAAATGAAAACCGGAAAAGAGTTCCCGTCCGCCTGCATCCGCTTTCATGAGATTTCAGCGCGACAAGTCAGATTTCCGTCATCGCCCAGCCTCGTGCGTGCGCCCCGCGCCCCGTTGCCCCCGCGGCATTTGGAATGGGGCTGGTAGGGCGCGTCACTCCGTGCGCGCCGGTCTTTGCGTTCGGACGTTCGGCGGGCAGAGGACTGCCCGCCCTACCAATCCGTGTTCATCGGTGTCCATCCGTGGTTAAAAATTCAACCGCCAACTGCCCCAATCGTCCATCCCAAAATGAATACCGGAAAAGAGTTCCCGTCCGCCTGCATCCGCTTTCATGTGATTTCAGCGCGACAAGTCTGATTTCCGTCATCGCCCGGCCTCGTGCGTGAGCCCCGCGCCCCGTTGCCCCTGCGGAATGCGGCTTTGGAGTGCGCGGACACGTCCGCGCTTTGGTCCGACGCGACATGTCGCGTCGGGGAAAGCGATGTCCTGCCATCGCACTCCACGCCAATCAGAGATTCCTACGGCTTTTTATTCGCTGCGCTGTTCAACGGCTCAATGTGGACGAGCACGTCGCTGACAGCGGGCATGGCGGCGCGGATTTTGTCCTTCACGGCGTGGGCGATTTCGTGCGAGCGCAGCACGGTCATCTGGGGGTCCACTTCCACGTGCATGTCCACGTAAAGCTGCCAGCCCATCTTGCGGACGAAACATTTCTCCACGCGCGCGACGCCGGGGACCGTTTCCGCCAGTTTGCGGATGTTGTCCCGTATTTCGCGGTCAGGCGCGGTGTCCATCAGGTCGCCAAACGTCGAGCGCAGCAATTGCCAGCCGTTCCACGCGATGACGCCCGCCGCCGCCATCGCCGCCGCGTCGTCGGCCCACGCAAATCTTTCCCCGCCAATCAGCGCCGTGCTGATGCCAATCGCCGCCGCAACGGACGTGATGGCGTCGCTGCGGTGATGCCACGCGTCGGCGCGAACGGCGGAGCTTGCCACCGAGGCGGCCTCGCGCGCCACAAACCGGAACAAACCTTCCTTGATCACGATGACACCAAACAAGACGAGCAGCGTAAAAATTTTCGGCGCGGAACGCGGATGGCCGAGATTGTGCAGCGCTTCAATCAATATCCAGCCCGCGACGAACAGGAGAATTCCCGAAACCACCGCCGCCGCGAGCGGCTCGGCCTTGCCGTGGCCGTAGGGATGGTCTTCATCCGCCGGTTCCGCCGCCACGACGACGCCGCGCCAAACGATGATGGAACTGAAAATGTCGGTGAGCGATTCGCAGGCGTCGGCCACGAGCGCATGGGAATGTCCGACAATGCCCGCGACCAGCTTCGTCGCCGAAAGAAATACATTCACCACCAATCCGGTAAAGGTGGCGCGCAAGCTGCGTTGGAGGCGGGTCGGCACGCGGAATTATTAACCACGAAACACACGAAATGACACGAAAGAATTTTTATCGGATTTTCCTCCTCGTCCTCTTTCTCGTCCTCGTCCTCGATTTTCCGCTTCGATTACGAGGACGAGGACGACGAGGAGGACGATTAAAGCATGTGGCAGAACATGCCGTCGCGGAGCTTCGGCTCGAACCACGTGCTCTTTGGCGGCATGATTTCGCCCGCGTCGGCCACGGACATCAAATCATCCATGCGCGTCGGGAACATCGAAAACGCGCAGGCGTAGGCGCCGCTGTTCACCAGCTTTTCCAATTCCGCCGTGCCGCGAATGCCGCCGACAAAATGAATGCGCTTGCTTGTGCGCGGATTTTCGATGCCGAAGACCGGCGCGAGGACGTGTTGCTGGAGCAACTCCACGTCAAGTTTATTCAACGGGTCGTCCGTGGCGGTAAATTGCGGTCGGAATTGCAACATGCGCCATTTACCCTGAAAATAAAAGCCGATTTCGTGCTTTTGCCCCGGCGTCGCGCTTCCGGTATTTGAAATGGCAAAAACGGATTCCAATTTGGGGAGCAATGGTTCCGCCGAAAGGCTGTTCAAATCTTTCAGCACGCGGTTGTAGGATAAAATTTGCATCCGATCATGCGGAAAAATCACGGCTAGAAACTGTCCGCTGCCGCCCGCGCCCTTGCGATTCTTGAAAACCCTCGCCGCCGCCGCGCTGCGATGATGTCCATCGGCAATGTAAAGAAATGGAATCTGCGCGAATTGCGCCTCGATGAATTTGATTTCCTCCGCGCCGGAAATGGTCCACGCCGAGTGCCGCACGCGGTCTTTGGCCGTGAAATCAATCTCCGGCGGCTTGGAAATCTTTCCGGCGACAAATTCATCCAGCGCCGCCACGGACCGGTAAGTTAAAAACGCCGGGCCGGTCTGGGAGTTCAGCACCTCGATATGGCGGACTCGGTCGTCCTCCTTGTCCACCCGCGTCAACTCGTGCTTCTTGATGACGCCCTTGAGATAATCCTCGCAACTCGCCACCGCCACGATGCCCGTCTGCGAATGTTTGCCCATGATTTGCCGGTAGAGATAAAAACACGGCTGCTCGTCCGGCACCAGCGCGCCATCACGGATGAGCTTCTGGAAATTCTCCCTGCCCTTCGCGTAAACTTCCGGCGCGTAAGCGTCCGTGTCCGGCAGCAAATCCACTTCCGGCTTGCTGACATGGAAGAAGCTCAACGGATTGCCGGCGGCAATGGCGCGCGCCTCTTCCGACGACAGCACGTCGTAGGGCAGCTCGCAGATTTGCGCCGCGAGTCCGGGTTTGGGCCGCAGCGCGGCAAAAGGTTTGATCGTCGCCATTAAGGGGCGAAAAGATACGGACACCGGCGCAGTCGCGCACGGAAAAATTTATATCGAAAAGTCGTCCGGGAAGATTTTCACGTTCTTCAATTCCACAAAAATCTCCTCGCCGGCCTTCAATTGCAACCGCTGGAATTCCTCCTTGGGCACCTGCACGGTGAACGGTCCGCTGCCGTCCAGCCGCTCCAGGTCCAGGTTCGCCATCGGCCCGGCGGCGTTGCACCGGACGACGCGCGCCGGAAAGGTCTTCTGCCCGCCGGATTCGCGCGTGATGCGGATGTCGTGCGGGCGCACGAACGCGACGGCGTCCGAGTCCGTTTCCCCGGCGGATTCGGGAACGTCAAATTTTGAATCGCCGATCACGACCGACCCCTCATGCACGCGGCCGCTGAACAGGTTCACGTTGCCGAGGAAGTCATAGACGAACGGCGACGCGGGATGGTCGTAAATCTCGTCCGGCGTGCCGATCTGCTCCACGCGGCCTTCGCGCAAAATGGCCACGCGGTCGGCCACCTCGAGCGCCTCCTCCTGGTCGTGCGTCACAAATAGCGTGGTGATGTGGATTTCGTCATGCAATTTGCGCAGCCAGCGGCGCAGTTCCTTCCGCACCTTCGCGTCCAGCGCGCCAAACGGCTCGTCGAGGAGCAATACCTTCGGCTCCACGGCGAGCGCGCGGGCGAGCGCGACGCGCTGGCGTTGTCCGCCGGAAAGCTGCGACGGAAACCGTTTGGCGAGCGGTTCGAGCTGGATGAGTTTCAACAGGTCGCCGACGCGCGATTGGATTTTATCCTCCGTCGGGCGCGTCGTCTTCGGACGGACGCGCAGGCCGAACGCGATGTTTTCAAAAACGGTCATGTGCCGGAAGAGCGCGTAATGCTGGAAGGCGAAGCCGGCCTTGCGCTCGCTCGCGGGAATCTGCGTCACGTCCTCGCCGTAAAACAGGACCTGCGCCGTGCCGGGGTTGTCGGGAAATTCCAGGCCGGCGATGGTGCGGAGCAGCGTGGTCTTGCCGGAACCGGACGGACCGAGCAGCGCGACCAGTTCGCCGGACTCGACCTTGAGGTTCACGTTGTCGAGCGCGGTGAACCCGCCGAACTTTTTAGTGATGTTACGGACTTCGACACTCATAAATTATCAGGCGGTTTTATTTCCGACCGGCACGGGCGTGAATGCCGTTCCGCGCAGCGCGGTGTTCTTGTGTTCCACCCAGGTCTTCAGCACGAGCGTGACGAGCGCGAGAAATGTCAGCAGCGACGCCACGGCGAATGCGCCGGTGGAATTGTTCGATTCATACAAAATCTGGACGTGCAGCGGGATGGTGTTCGTCAGGCCCTGGATGTGGCCGCTGACCACCGAGACCGCGCCGAACTCGCCCATCGCCCGCGCGTTGCACAAAATCACGCCGTAAAGCAGGCCCCATTTGATGTTGGGGATCGTCACGCGCCAGAATGTCTGCCAGCCGCTGGCGCCGAGCACGCGCGCGGCCTCCTCCTCGTTGCGGCCCTGCGCCTGCATGAGCGGGATCAATTCGCGCGCGACAAACGGAAACGTCACGAAGATGGTGGCGAGGACAATTCCCGGCACGGCGAAAATGATTCTTATGTTGTGGTCAATCAGCCACGGGCCGAACCAGCCTTGGGCTCCGAAAATCAGGACGTAGATCAAACCGGAGATCACCGGCGAAATCGAGAACGGCAGGTCAATCAGCGTGAGCAGGATGTTTTTGCCGCGAAAATCGAACTTCGCAATGGCCCAGGCCGCCGCGACGCCGAAAACGCAATTGAGCGGAACGGAAATCCCGGCGGCGAGCAGAGTCAGTTTGATCGCGCTCAATGTCAGCGGGTCGCGCAGCGTCTGAAAATAGAAGCCGAAGCCCTGTTTCAACGCCTCGGCAAAAACGGATACCAGCGGTATGACCAGGAACAGCGCCATGAACGCGAGCGCAATGCCAATGAGCAACCGGCGAACGAACGGCGGTTCGGCCATGCGATGAGGGGCGTTGATTTGTTCAGCGGCGCTCATGCGAGGTTGTTTGTGTTGTAACGATTGCTCCACCATTGCAGCACGTTGACGGCAAGCAGCAGCAGGAATGAAACGACGAGCATCACCACGGCCAGCGCGGTCGCCTTGGCATATTGAAAGCCGTCCAGCTCGCTCATGATGAGCAGCGGAACGATCTGCGTTTTCATCGGGATGTTGCTGGAGATGAACACGACCGAGCCGTATTCGCCGAGCGCGCGGGCGAACGCCAGCGCGAAGCCGGTAAGCAGCGCCGGCGTGAGCGTCGGAAAAATCACGCGCCAGAAAATCTGCCAGCGGCTCGCGCCAAGGCTCGCGGCGGCGTCCTCAAGTTCCGGGTCGAAATCCTCCAGCACCGGCTGGACGGTCCGCACGATGAACGGCAGGCCGATGAACGTAAGCGCGACGAAAATGCCGAGTTGCGTGTAGGCGACCTTGATTCCCAGCGGCGCGAGCAGATGGCCGATCCAGCCGTTCTGCGCGTAAAGCGTGGCCAGCGTGATGCCCGCGACGGCGGTCGGCAGCGCAAACGGCAGGTCCACCAGCGCGTCCACGAATTTTTTCCCGAAGAAACTGTATCGCACCAGAACCCACGCGACGATCAAACCGAACACCGCATTGATCAACGCCGCGAAAAACGACGCGCCGAAGCTCAGGCGATACGCGGCGAGCGCCTGCGGCGAAAAAACGGTCTGTGAAAATTGCGCCCACGAGAGCGTGCTGGTTTTGATGAACACCGCCATCAGCGGAATCAGCACGATCAGGCTCAGATAAAAGAGAGTGAAGCCGAGCGTCAATCTGAAGCCCGGCAACACCCTGATTTTTTTTGTCCCTGTCTTTCTGGTCGGCACAATTTTGAAACCGCAAAAGCAAAAACTTTTATGCCGGTGTTAGCAAGCCGCTAATGTCATCCGAATCCGTGTTGACATCGGCGAACAGCCAGGCAGAAAGGTAACGCTCGGCCGACGACGGCACGATGGCGACAATGGTCTTGCCCTTGTTCTCCGGACGCTTGGCCACCTGCAACGCCGCCCAAATCGCCGCGCCACTGGAGATGCCGACAGGAATGCCATCAAGCTGGTTGACCTCCTTGGAAATCGGGCCCGAATCCACCTCATCCACCTTGATGACTTCATCCACGATTTTGGTGTTCAAGTTGACGGGGATGAATCCCGCGCCGATGCCCTGCAACTTGTGCGATCCAGGCGCCCCTCCCGAAATAACCGGCGACTTCACCGGCTCGACTGCTATCGCCTTGAATGACGGCTTGCGCTGTTTGATGACCTCTGCCACGCCGGTGATTGTGCCGCCGGTGCCAACGCCCGCAACGATGAAGTCCACCTTGCCATCCGTGTCGCGCCAGATTTCCTCGGCGGTTGTCTTGCGATGAATCTCCGGGTTGGCCGGATTGGAGAATTGCTGGGGTATGAAGCTGTTGGGTATCTGTTTGTTCAATTCCTCGGCCTTGGCGATGGCGCCTTTCATGCCTTTTGCGCCCTCGGTAAGCACCAGCTTCGCGCCGAGAATTTTCAACAACTTCCGTCGCTCGGTGCTCATCGTCTCGGGCATGGTCAGGATGAGTTTTAATCCCTTGGCAGCCGCGACAAATGCCAGCGCGATGCCGGTGTTGCCGCTGGTCGGCTCAATGATGACAGTGTCCGGCTTGATCTTCCCGGATTTCAATCCGGCTTCAATCAGGGCGATGCCGATGCGGTCCTTCACGCTGGAGAGGGGGTTGAAGAACTCGAGTTTGAGCAGCACGTCGGCGAGGGCGCCGTGTTTCTTGGCCGTGCGGTTCAGCCGCACGAGCGGGGTGTTGCCGATGGTTTCGGTGATATCATTGTATATTTTGCTCATAATGTTTACAGGTTGGGTGCGTAGGCGATGAATTTGCGGTATTCGTCCAAAATGGTCTGCAGCGCCGCGACAAATGCGAATTGCTTCTGATACTCCGGCGGCGCGGCGGGCGTTTCCAAAATGATTTCAAACGGACGCGGACGGACTTTCGGCGGTGCGTTCAGAATGCCGTCGTATTTATCGGTGATGACACCGTTGCGGGCGCGAAAGCCGTCAATAATCCGGTTGTCGTTTCGCGCGAGCAGTTTCCCGGCGGCCTGCAACGCGGGTTCGATGAGATTTTTGGTCAACGTCGCGCCGTGCGCGAAGCCGTAAAACCCGTCGCTCGTGTCATCGGTGTGCAGCGAAATGATGCCCTGAAATGAGCGCGAAATGAGTTCGGCCTGGAGCAAGCGGACTTCCGGCTGGTCGGAATTGTTCCAGAATTCACGGTTCAAATCCTTTCCACTGCGCGAGAATCTTGTGCCATCCTCGAAACCGGTCGGATTGCAGACCGGATAGAACGATAAATAATAACCGGCAGCCAGCTCCGGTTTGGCCTCCAGCAATTTGATGAACTGGACGATGGCGTGCGCGCCTTCCGGCTCGTCGCCGTGGATGCCCGCGAAAATGCCGACGCGGATGGGCGTGTCGCCGCCCTTCGGCCCGACGAACAGGTAGCGCGGGAGTTCGTAAGTTTCGCCGTTCGCGTCAAACTTCGCCTCGTAATTGGCCACGAGATTTGGCGAATGGACGGCGATCTGGTCCAGCGGCGCAAGCAAGGCGGCGATGGAGCGGCGGCGCGTCAACGGCGGCTTTGCGACGGTTTGGTATTGGTTGTCGGCGATGGTCATATTCAATTTTTGTTTTTACGAGGACGGCGGCCCGATGGACGCAAACCGCCGTCCTCATTTGGAGGAATGATTTATCGGTTCATGGCGCGTAAATCTGGTCGAAGACGCCGCCGTCGGCGAAATGCGTCTGCTGCGCCTTCGCCCAGCCGCCGAATTCCTGGTCAACCGTGACCAGTTTCAGTTGGGTGAAGTTGGCGGCATATTTATCAGCGACAGCCTGGTTGCGCGGGCGGTAGAAATTTTCCGCCGCGATTTCCTGGCCTTCGTCCGAATAGAGGTAATCGAGATAAGCCTTGGCCACCTCGGTCGTGCCGTGGCGTTTCGCATTTTTGTCGACGACCGCAACCGGCGGCTCGGCCAGAATGCTCAACGGCGGCGTGACGATCTCAAACTTGTCCGCGCCGTATTCCTTGAGCGCCAGGTGCGCCTCGTTTTCCCACGCGAGCAGAACGTCGCCGATTTGGTGGTCAACAAAGGTGATCGTCGAGCCGCGCGCGCCGGAATCAAGCACCGGCACGTTTTTGTAGAGCTTCGTGATGAAGTCCTTCGCCTTTGCGTCGTCGTGGCCGTAGGTTTCCAGCGCGTAGGCGTAGGCCGCCAGATAGGCCCAGCGCGCGCCGCCGGAAGTCTTTGGATTCGGCACGACGACCGACACGCCCGGCTTCACCACATCGTCCCAATCCTTGATGCCCTTCGGATTCCCCTTCCGCACGAGAAACACGATGGTAGAGGTGTAGGGTGTGCTGTTGTTGGGCAGACGTTTTTGCCAGTCGGCGGGCAGCAACTTTGCCTGCTGCGAAATCGTGTCAATGTCATACGCCAGCGCCAGCGTCACCACGTCGGCTTCAAGGCCGTTGATGACGGACTGCGCCTGTTTGCCGGAGCCGCCGTGCGACTGGTTGACGACCACATCGTCGCCGGTCTTCGTTTTCCAATACTTCGCGAAGGCGTCGTTGTATTGCACATACAACTCGCGCGTCGGGTCGTAGGAGACGTTCAGCAACTTGATTTCTTTCGCGCCCGCCGAAATGGCGAGCGTCGAGGCCAGCAGAATTTTCAGAAAGGTTTTCATGTTGTTTGTGTTTTGAATGAATTTATATCAGAACTTGTATTGGAGGCCGAGGGAAGCGACCTGGTGTTCAAAGTTGCGGTATTCCGGGCCCAACGTGGCGGGCAGGTTGTTCAGGGCGTTGGCGCCAACGTCGTAGGTGTAGGCCAGGGTGGCGCTCAAGTGGGTGGTGAAGGCGTAGGTGATGCCTCCCGAAACCTCATATTCCATGTCATCGCGGTGGCTCGGTTGCGTCGCCCCCAAATAGTCGTTGCCCTCGGTGTAGTCGGCTTCCAGCACCTTGCCGCCCAGGTCCAATCCCAGTTGCCTGGTCGCGCTCCAGTGATACGCCAGGGTGTAGCTGCTGTCGAATTCAGGGATTTTGCCGGTGCTCGAAACCCACTGCTGCTGCTTGTAATTGAATGTCACCGTCTGGCTGGGCGTCAGGGTCGCCGTGAGAACAGCCTCGCCGTAATACTTGACCGGATAATGATCCGCGACTGGAGTCATATAGTTGTAATCGCGGAAATCCGGCCCGCCCGCCAGCTTCACATTCAGCCAGTTCCACGGCTTGCCCTCCAGTCCCAGCAACACCCGTTGATAGCTGCTCGATGAATAATGGTTGTCCGAGGTGATCGCCGCCGGGAGCTGTTGCTGGTAATTCCCCCCGTAGCGGTAGCCCAGCGTCGCGGCCAGCTTGGGCGTCAGCTTGTAGCCCACATCCACGCCCCCGTTC
>Ga0181537_10001173_pt1 | contig 24368 bp, 16 predicted proteins | sample PEATcosm2014_Bin_39_FD_119765 | JGI IMG/M metagenome (GOLD analysis project Ga0181537, IMG submission 119765) | Peatland microbial communities from MTU Mesocosm Facility, Houghton, MI, USA - PEATcosm2014_Bin23_10_metaG | ecosystem: Environmental > Terrestrial > Soil > Wetlands > Peat | place...
GATTACAGCGAAGCCCGCAACCACATGCTGACGCGCACCCACACCGAGGCCGCCCCTTGGACCATCGTACGCGCCGACGACAAGGAACTGGCGCGGCTCAACGTCATCCGCGATTTGCTGCGCCGGCTCGACTATAAGGGCCGCGACAAGCGGCTGGTCCGTCCCGACCGGGACATCGTCTGCGAATTCGATTCGTCGTTGATCGATACCGGGGTTCTTGCCCGCTAAGGTCAGGCCGCGGCGGTCACCCGGTGCTCGGGCGCATGGCGCAGCACGCGTTCGGAAGGCAGCTCGACGCGGAAGACCGTGCCCGTGCCCTTGACGCTGTCGATGACCAGCCTGCCGCCATGACGTTCGATGAAGCGTTTGGCCAGCGGCAGGCCCAGGCCGAGCCCTTCGTATTTCTTCACCAGGGTGTTCTCGACCTGGCCGAAGGTCTCGAGCGCGATCTTGACTTCGCGCGGCGACATGCCGATGCCGGTGTCCGAGACCACGAACGATAAGGGCCCGCTTGGTCCCGCCTCGATCCCCACCGAAATCGTGCCGCCTTCAGGCGTGAACTTCGCCGCATTCGACAGCAGATTGATCATGATCTGACGCAACCGCAGAGCGTCGGCGTGAATATAAACCGGCGTCTTGAGCGGGTGGATTTCGAGCGCGATTTTCTTGTGCGCGATCTGATTCTGCACCGCCATCACGCTTGCCTGGACGATTTCCGCCGGGTCGAGCGTCTCCTCGCTAAGCTCGAATTTTCCGGCTTCGATTTTCGAGATGTCGAGGACGTTGTTGATCAATTCGAGCAGATGCTCGCCGGAGGTCCAGATATCCTGCGCGTATTCGGCATAACGCTTGGTGTTATCCGGCCCCATGCTCTGATCCTTGATGATCTGGGAAAAGCCGATAATCGCGTTCAAGGGCGTGCGCAGCTCGTGGCTCATATTGGCAAGAAACATCGATTTGGCCTGGTTGGCCGCTTCGGCGCTCTCCATGCTCGCCTTGAGCTCGGAATTCGCGGCGCGCAGCTTGACGCGCTCCTTGGCCAGCTTGATTTCGTGAATTGTCCGCCGGCCGATCTCACTGACAAGAAAAGCCGCAAGACCGCCGAGCAACAGGGTCGCGGCGGCGGCCAGCCCGATGATCGTCTTTGCATGCGCGCGCGACGAGGCAAGTTCATCCTCGTAATCGAGACCCACGGTCACGACCAACGGATATTTCTGCAGGCGGCGATAGCTGAAAATCCGTTTTACATGGTCGATCATGCTGGCGCGAATATAGGAGCCCATGCCGCCCTCTTGTATGGTCGAGGGGCGCGGATCGCCAGCGATGGATTCGCCGATGCCGTCCAGCCCATCCGGATGATTCTGGCTAAAGCGGGCGCGCACCACGTTGTCGAGACCGGCCAAGGCGATGATCCCGTGCGGACCGAAATCGACTAATTTATGCAGCGAAGTGAGATTGCCTGGCGGGATCGAGAACACCAGCACGCCGGCGAATTTTCCATTCTTGTCCTCGAGGCGCCGGGAAATCTGGATGGTCACCTGCTGGGAGACGCGACCCGTTACCGGTCTGCTGATGAACAGGCCCTTGAATTTTCCGTCGAGATGCACGCGGAAATGTTCGCGATCGCTGAGATCGATGGGTTGAGGATGCTGCTCGAGCGTGCTGGCAATCAGCCTACCGTCGGGCCCGATGATGGCGCCCTGGATGGTGCCGGCCGCGATCAGGGGGATTTCGCGTGCCCAACCATAAATGTCGAAATGGCCGTTGTCTGTCTGCTCCTCCCGGGCGACGATTTCCATCGTGCCGGCCACGGCGTCGAGCGTGTGTTCGACCTCGTCCTGGAAGGCGGCGGCGAAATTGCTGGCTTCGTTTTCGGCGTCGCGGATATCCGCGTTCCGGCTGGAGACGATTGAGACCGCGACCAGAGCCCACATCGCCAGAACGACGAATCCGACCACGCCGGCAATGCCCCACTTCAGCCTGCGCGCGCGGCGGTTCAGATCGGTTTCGACGAAATAGGGCATTAAACTGTCTCCTGGAAGAACCACTTTGTTCATTCGCTATTAAGAAATTGCTACTGGATGAGACAGTTACGGGTATGCCCTTATATGTTTCGCGCGCATGGCTAACGAAACGAGCGAACTCCGCCCGTGGCGAGCCGAATGAATTCGCGATGTTTGGTTAACGGCTTGGAATTTTGGGAGAGCTTGCGTCTCTAAGAGGCGAGCGGAATCCAGATATCGCCTTGCTTGCGAAAGCGCTTCTTCACCGCCGCCCAGGCGACGCGATGACAAATCTCCTCGCGCCGACCGCTTTTGGCGTATTGCCGCCAGGCGTTGTTGAACGCCTCGCGATAGATGGTGCGCGCGGGCGACGGCAAATGGCTGCGCACGGGCGCGGGCAAAACGGCGTTGGTGCTATAGGGCATCGCTCTCTCCCTTAGCCCCCTTGGCTCCCCTGGCCGCCTTGACCCGCCGGCGGCGCGCAGCGTCTTGCAATTGGCGGCGCGCGGCATCGAAGGCATCGTGCTCCGCCAAGCGGAAATCATTATGCGCCGCGTTTTTCGTGGGCGTGCGTTCGACCACGATCTCGCGACCCGGTATGGCGATTGCGATCCGGAGATTGAACAGCTTGCCCTTGCGGTGGCGCTGCGCCAACGCCTCAACCGTGACACGGCAGGCGGTGATGCGCGGGTGATAGCGGCTGAGACCCTCGGCCTGGCGCCGGAGCCCGTCGGCCACCACCGCCGAGCGGTCCATGTTGCGGAAAGTGATTTCGACCGGGAAATCCATCATGCGGTTCCAAAATGAGAGGGCAGATCGGCGACCGGCACCTTGGTCAGGTCCTTGTGATATTCGCCGAGAATCTTCTTCGTGGCCGTGGCGTCGAGCTCCTTGCGCAGCATGGAAAGAACATGGGGCGCGGCATAGATCACCAAGCGGTCGAAACTGTTTTTCCCGGCCTCGCCATTGATATAGGACGCGACCGTGCGGATGAATTTATCCTCTTCGGCGCGGTGCGGATCCTGGCGCGGCTCGATCGCGTGATGCGCCGAATTGGCGCTTTCCTGGCCATGACCCGGGCGGTCGCTGCCGAGATCATGCGAACGTGCGTGCATGTTCGATGAATCCTCGGAAAACACCAGCTTGTAGCTGGTATGGCTGTCCTCACGAGTCATGACGCGCGCGCGGGCCCCATCGGCCAACAGAAACCAAGTCACCGGTTTTTTCATTGCTTTCGATCCTTTGCCCTATTTACCGGCCTATTAAGGCTGGAATGCGGCGCGGCTGCGTTGATTTAAGTCAAGACGCAAGGAACCGAATAGCACAGGATTTCAGCTGCCGACCAGGACCACGCCCACTGCCACCAATACCGCCGAAACGCCCTTTTGCACGAGGTTGCGGGGCGACAAATCCTCGCGTCCCCATTGCGGAAATAAAATCGTCAAGCCGATCCCGAACAGGAACACGAACAGCGTCGTGGTGCTGCCGATCGCCTGCACCAGGCTGAGCGGCGCCAGCAGCAGGGCATAGCGCGCGCCCAGCCCGCCGCCGAGATTGATCAGCTCATTGGCTCCGTTGATCGCCAGCATGGCGCCGGTATTCGTCTTCAGGCTTTGCATGAGTTGCCGGCGACAGGAGGGCATCGCCAGCAACATCGCGCCGAAAAGCGATTCACCGGCAAAGGTCCAGAACAAAGTCGTCCAGAATTCCTCCTCCACCGCAAAAACCTTGAAGATCGTGGTGCTGATTGCCAGCACCAGCGCGCAGCTCAGCATCAACACGACCAGGCGCAGCTTGAAACGCGCCTTGACCACGCCGGGACCAAGCGAGATCAGCAGGGTGCCGATGACGATCAACAACCCACCCGCCATCTGTCGCGACGACAAGGTCTCGCCGAGCACAAAATAGGCCAGCCCGTAACCGAAAAGCGGCGTCGCCTGATAGAACGGCGCCACCACCGATGCCTCTTCGGTTTGCAGCGCCTGAAGATAGAAGTACATCGCCGCCATGTAGAGCATGCCCGAAAAGGATATGACCGCGATGCTGGCAAGCGGCACCGACCCGATTCCCGGCTGGAACGTGGCAATGATCGGCAGCGGCACCAATCCGATCAGCGCCGTGAACACCATCAGCACCGCGACGCTGCTGGTCTTGAAAAAACGTTCGACCAGATATTTATCGATATGGGTCGAGGCCGCCCACAGCACCGGAGCGGAAAAGGCGTAGATCAGCCAAGTCATGACGCCCGTCCCTGCCCTTGCCGGCCTAGGTCATATCGAAACGGCGGAATACCAGGGCCTTGATGGTATCCAGAATCAAGGAAAATACCGCCGCGGCGCAAGCCAATCCGAAAATCAAATGCAACGGCAAGGGAGTCATGAGAATGCCGCGCGCGGCCAGCGTCGCGATGATCGTCACGTCGATCACCGAGGAGGCCATCAGCCAGCGACTGGGACGCGAACTCCACATCCGGCGGCGCTCGCGCACGACATAGAAAATCGCCTGCCCGCTGAACACCAAGGTCACGGCGGCCAGGGTCCGCAGCGTGTCGATATCCAGGCCCCATACGAATTTTCCGATGGCGAGAATGCTGCTGCAGAAGATCAGGTTGCAGGTGCCGAGGATGATCCCCGAGACGGTCAGGCGATTGATTTTCCAGCTATTCGGCTTCGGCGAGGGATACACGTTGTCCGTGGTCGAGGACATGGCAAGGAAATCGCCGGCGGTCATCATGATCACCATCAGCAGCGGCGTCAGGATCGCATGCCCGGTCATCATCAGCCCGACGGTCAGGAACAGCATCTGGTCGATTTTGCGGGTGATCGCCCGCAACGTGTAGGTCAGGATGCGCTGGAAAGTGACGCGGCCTTCGCGCACCGCAGCGACGATGCCACCCAAACCGGGCTCGGTCAGCACGATCCCGGCGGCCGATTTCGCAACGTCGGTCGCGGTCGAGACGGCGATGCCCATTTGCGCCTGGCGCAGGGCCGGCGCGTCATTGGCGCCGTCGCCGCACATGCCGACGACATGGCCTTCCTTCTGGAAAGCCTGGACAATGCGGAACTTATCCTCCGGCAGAATTCCGGCGAAGATCGCATAGGTTTCGGGTTGCACGCCGTCGGGAATCTTCCCGGGTGGGCACACGGCACCGCCGAGGCCGACCGCCTTGCCCACGGTGGCCGCTGTCGCCGGCGCGTCGCCCGTCACCATGACCGTATGCACGCCCATGCCGGTCAATTCCGCGACCAGCACCGCCGAATCCGCGCGCGGTTCGTCGCCGAGCGCAATCAGCCCGGCGAGGCGCAAATTCCCCGGATTCCCCGCCGCGACCGCGAGAATTCTGAAACCTTGCGCCGCCAATTCTGCCATTGCCGCTGCGGCAGAAGTTTCCGGTTGCGCCAGAGCCGCGACGGTGGCGAAGGCGCCTTTCACGATCCGGACTTGCAAGCCCGCCGCATCCAGAGCGGCGGCTTCCGACATCTTGACCGCCGGATCAAAAGGCACGAATTTCACCAGCTTGGGCAGATCGGCGGCTGGAGCCGGCGCGGCATCCCGGATCGCGCCATCGACCGGATCCTGGCCGCCCTCAGAACTTGCCAGCGCGGCCAGCGCCAAAACGCGGTCGCGATCGAAACCCGGCATCGGCCGCACCTGCGACACTTTCAGCTCGTTGCGCGTCAGCGTTCCGGTTTTGTCGGCGCACAACACGTCCATGCTCGCCGCCTCGTCGACGGCGGAAAGCCGCGTCGGCAAAACCCCTTGCCGGGCCAGCGCGCGGGCGCCCAGCGCCGCCGCCAGCGTGAAAGTCGCCGGCAAGGCAAAGGGTATCGCCGCGAGAATGGCGGTCAGCGTGAGCAGCACGAGTTCGGTGAACGGCATTCCAAGGGTCAATGCGTAACTCACCTGGACGACGACGATTATGCCGTTGAAGATCGCGAGATTGCGCACCACGCGCAGCACCGCTTTCTGCTGCGAGCTGACGACATGGGCGGTGCGGACCAGTTCGGCGGTGCGCCCGAATTTGGTGCGCGTCCCGGTGGCGGTGACTTCCGCCACCGCCTCGCCGCGCCGCACCAGCGCGCCAGCATAGGTTTTGCGGCCGGGACCGCCCTCGACCGGCAGGGATTCGCCGGTCAGGGTAGATTGATCGAGCAGCACGGATCCTTCGAGCAAGCGCACATCCGCGGGCACCACCGATCCCAGCGACAACTTCACCACATCGCCCGGAACGAGGCCGGAAGCCGGCAGCAGCTTCCACACGCCGTCGCGCCGGACCGAAGCCATCAGCGCCAACCGCGATTTCAATGCATCGAGCGTGGCCTGGGCCCTGCCTTCCTGAACGAAGCCCAGCACGGCATTGAAGCTCAACAAAACCGCGATGGCCAAGGCCTCGTAATATTCGCCGAGCACGAGCTGGAGAACGATCGCAGCTTCGAGCATCCAGGGTATCGGCGCCCAGAATTTCGCCAGCGCCCTTTTCAAGGGATGATCGGAAACATCCGGCACGGCGTTCGGGCCGGATGTCTCGAGACGGCTTTGCGCCTCGGCGGCCGAAAGCCCGCTTGGCGGCGAAGAAGGATTGGGTTCGATTTGCGTCATGGCCATCGCCGCCAGATATACCTCGGCTTATGGGCATCGGAGTTGACTGAGATCAAAACCGAACACCGATGGAAGCCGATTATAGCAGCGTGGAGGTGCGCAACGCCCCCGGCAATCAGGCGGTCGGGGCGGTCAATTCCAATCTTCCGACGAAATCGGCCAGGCAGGCCACGGTGGCCTCGATCTGGGCTTCGCTGTGTTGCGAGGTCAGGAAAAACCGCACCCGCGCGTTGCGCGCCGACACCGCCGGATGAACGATCGGCAAGGCAAAGATGCCCTGGTCGAACAGCACCTGGGAAAGCCCGATGGCCAATCGGGAATCGCCGACGATGATCGGGATCACCGCGGAATCCCGGCTGTGTCCGGTATCGAGTCCGGCCTCTTTGGCGAGATCGAGAAACCGGCGGCAACGCGCTTGCAGCCGCGCCACCCGTTCCGGTTCCTGGCGCAGCAGGCGCAACGCCGCCAGCGAAGCGGCGGCATCGGGCGGCGACATGCCAACGCTAAACACGAAACCCGGCGCGGTGTAACGCAGATAATCGACCAGCGCTTGGCAGCCGCCGATATAGCCGCCGCATCCCGCCAGCGTCTTGCTCAGCGTGCCCATCCAAAGATCGACGTCGCCCGGGGCGATGTTGAAATATTCGCACAGCCCGCGCCCGGTGCCACCGACGACGCCCAACGAGTGCGCCTCGTCGATCATCAGGAAGGTCTTGTACTTATTTCGCAGAGCGACAAAACGCGGCAAATCCGGCATGTCGCCGTCCATGCTGTAGACACCTTCGATGACGATCAGCACCCGTTCGTAATTCTGCCGGTGTTGCGACAGGATCCGGTCCAGCGTCTCCCAGTCGTTATGCGGGAACGTCACCCGTTTGGCGCCCGACAGCAAGCAGCCCTGCTGGATGGAGTTGTGAATCAGCGAGTCATGCAGGATCAAATCCTTGCGGCCGAAGAGATGGCCGATGACCGTGACGTTGGTGGCGTGGCCGCTGACGAAGGCGACCGCATCCTCGACGCCGAGGAAATCCGCGATCTCGGCTTCGAGTTCGCGATGCACCGGCCTTTCGCCGGAAGCAACGCGGCTCGCCGAGGCCGAGGTGCCATAGCGTCCGATCGCGGCGATGGCGGCGGCCGAGACCCGCGGATCGCCGGAAAGGCCGAGATAATTGTAGCTGGCATAATTGACATAGGGCCGGCCCGCGATGATGGCGGTGGATCCATCCAGCCCCTCGATCATGCGGAAATAGGGATTAACCGCGCCGCCGCCGAACAGCTCGGCTTCGAGCGCCCGCGCCGCGAGGTAATTGGGGTTTTGATCGAAGCGGTAGAAGGCTTGCGGAATTTCCTCGCTCATGCCGCATACCGCCGCGCCAGCAGGACGGCATTCAGGCCGCCGAAGGCGAAGGAATTCGACATCGCCACGTCGACCGCCGCGTGGCGCGCCACGCCCGGCACGCAATCGACCACGCAATCGGGGTCCTCTTCGTCGTAATTCATCGTCGGCGGAATGAGGCCGTTTTTCAACGCCAGCGCGGTCACGATCATTTCCAAGGCGCCGGCGGCGGCGAGATTGTGCCCGAACATCGACTTGGTCGAGGACACCGCCGGCTGGTGGTTGCCGAAAGTCTGGCGCAGCGCCGCGATCTCGGTGCTGTCGTTGAGCAGGGTCCCGGTGCCGTGGGCGTTGACGTAATCGACGTCGCTTGGTGACAGCCCGGAATCCTCGATAGCCAAGGACATCGCCCGGCCGACGCTGTCGAGATCGGGCGCCGTCATGTCCTTGCCGTCGGCGTTCATGCCGAAGCCCAGCATCTCGGCATAGATCGGGGCGCCACGCTTTTCCGCGCTGGCCAAGCTTTCCAGCACCAGGATTCCTGCGCCCTCGCCGATCACCAGCCCGCTGCGGTTTCGGGAAAATGGGCGGCAGGTATCCGCGCTCAAGACACGCAACGCGTCCCAGCCCTTGAGATATCCCGGCACGATCGAGGCGTCGCTGCCGCCGGTAACCACGGCGTCGAGCATGCCGCTGCGAATGAGGTGAAAACCCAGTCCGATCGCGTGATTGGCCGAGGCGCAGGCCGAGGAAACCGTGAAGGCCGGGCCGCGCACCCCGAATTCGATGCTGATGTGGCTGACCGGCGCGTTGGGCATGATGCGCGGGATGGTCAGTGGATGCAGCCGGCTGGCGTCCTGGCCGTAGAATTTCTCGTAGGATTCATCGACCGCCGACCAGCCACCGGTGGCGCCCAGGATCACCCCGGCGCGCGACGCGCAATTCGCCAGCTTTATCCCGGCATCGGCAATCGCCTCGCGCGCGGCGACCAGCGCGAATTGCGCCGCGCGGTCGAGCATCGGCAACCGCCTTTGCTCGAAATGCCGCAACGGATCGAAATCCTTGACCTCGGCCGCGATCTTCACGCTCAACCGGTCGGTGTTGATGTTGGAAATAGGTCCGATGCCGCTCTGGCCCAGGCTGACGGCGTCCCACATCGACGCGACCTGCTGGCCAAGCGCGCAAACCGCACCCAGACCGGTGATGACGACGCGCGACACGCCTACCCGCTTATCCCGGGCGGCGTCGCGGCGCTATTGCGCCGGGGCATGCTGACGCTCGTCCGCAACCCGGTCGAGGACCGCGATCACGTGATCGACGAGCGACTTCACCGTGAGGAATTCGATGCCGCCGCCCTGTCGGGCGACCGGAATCTCGATGTCGTATTCTTCCTCAAGCGCAAAAATCGTCTGCACCACATCCAAGGATGCGATGCCCAACGTATCGATCATTGCCTCGGGAAGCAGCTTGGCCCGATCGACCAGCGTCTCCTTGGCAACGATATCCAAAATGCGGCTCACGCGCGGATCGTCCATCAGACCCCCCGGTTCTTGATGTTTTGAATTTTTAATTATGGGACCACTTCAGGAATAGCACGGGGGGAACCACAAAGGACACCCAATTCGGGGTTTTTGACCGATAAAGTTAGCGATGTTGCGTTGCACCCATGGACCTCATCCGCGGGTTTTGAGCCAGGCGGCGGTTTCCGCCAATCCTTTTTCCACACCGGTCCACGGGAATTCGGGGATGGCATCCCGCAACTTGCGGCTGTCATAGTGCTGGTTGCGGCTCAGCAACAAAACGACATGTCTCGTGAACAGCGGACGGGAGCGCATGCGCAAAAGCCGGTAGGCGGCTTCGCATAACCAGCCGAGCGCCAGCGCGGTTTTGACGCCCACATCAAGCCGCGCGCGCGGAGCCCCAACCGCGTCGGCGATGGCGTCGAAATAATCGCGCCAGGTAACATGCAGCGGATCGACGACGTTGAAGGCTTGGCCGGCAGCGTCCGGTATCCCAGCCAGTCCGATCATCGCCCGGACCACGTCGTCGATATAGACCAGACCGGCAAGGGATTTTCCGCCCGCCACCGTCAAGGCGCTGCGGGCGCGCAGCAGCCTTGCCAACTCAACCACCCAATCCTTGCTGCGGGGCCCGAAAATCGTCGCTGGCCGGACGACCGTCACCGGTAGTCCGGTTCGACGGCCGAAACCAAGCGCCAATTCATCACCCATTCCCTTGCTGCGGTTATAAGGCAAGCCTACATCGTGAAAACCGTAAGTCTCGTCACAGGGAATTTCGGGATAGCCGTAAATATCGGTGGTGCTGACATGGACAAAACGTTCCACTGTCTTGGCGCGCAGCGCGGCTTCGAGCAGATGCTCTACATTGCCGAGATTGGCTTCACGGAATTCGGCCCAATTACCCCAATCCGACGACCGTCCCGCGCAATGATGAATCACGCGCACGCCGCGCATCGCCCGATTCAGGAAATCCTCATCGGTAAAATCGCCGCGCGCAATGTCGCAACCAGAAACATCAAGCGTCCCGAGATCACTGCCGGGACGCAACAGCAGCCGCATCGCTGCGCCGTGCGCGCGCAGCATTTCCACCAGGCGCCTGCCCAGAAAACCGCTCGCGCCGGTGATCAGGATTGTCAAGATACCGGTCTTTATCGCACGGGCTTCGGGCGCTTGGTCAAACCCATCCGGAACCAGAATCGCGGCAAATAAAGCGCCGGATTGAACGCCGGCAATCGCGGCGAATTCCTCGCCGCCTTATTCTGTGCGCCGTAGATCCGCGCCAGCAGCCGCGCCTGGATCAGCACCGCGGGCAAGGCCAGCAGCATCACCATCTGCAGCGGCAATCCCACGGCGCATAACGCGGCGGCAGCCAGGCTCGCGGCAACGCCGCCCAGATCCCAGCCGCCTTCGGCGGCGAACTGGAAACGGAACGGGCAAGGCGAGGATTTCGCCATGTTGTAGAACGCGGTCATCAAAGTCGGCGTGTAAATTCCGCCCAGCGCCGTGGTCAGGATCGCGATGGCGATGATCGCCGCCGGCTGCGTGCCGCACAGCGCCCGGGCGAGGAGCGCCGCGACCAGGACCGACGCATTGAGCCAGGTGGCGGGGCGCGCATGGCCGAGATCGATGACACGGCCGAGCAGCACGCTGCCCGCCGCCCCGGCCAGCGCCGCCAAGGCGAGCGTGCCACCGAAAGCGTCGTAGCGCGATTGCAGCGAGCGGAAGACCACGATGTCCCAGGCCAGCGCGGCACAACACACGATCCAGCCATCGATACCGAACAGCAGCACGCCGGTCCGGGCGGCGGCATAGGCGCCGCGCGGCGAGATACGCGGCACCGCGGGTGCGTTCAATCCGAGCAAAGGCAGGATCGCCAGCACCTCAATCGACGCCGCAGTTCCGAAGGCGACCCAGGGACCGAAATTGGTTAGCATCACGCCCCCGACCAGTGGACCCAGCACCGCGGACAGCCCCATGACCAGCTGCCGGATGCCGATCTGGCTGCCGCGGAAATGCGCGTCGCCGATGGTGGCGAAGAAAGCGTGATAACAAGGCCAATAGAAAATCCCGGCGAAAGCGCCGAGCGTGGCGAAGGCGCCGAGCGCCAAATCCGCGCCGTGGACGAAACCGATCGCCGGATATTGCATCGCCGAGAGCAAAGTGCCGATGGCGAGCGTCCAGCCCAAGCCGAGACGCGGCACCACGTAGAGGATCACCGGCCTGACCAGGAAACGCAGCAACAGCGTGGCGCCGCCGGTGAGAAAGATCATCGCCGGCGGCAAGCCTTCGCGCAGCAGATAGACGCCGAAGAACACGCCGGAGGCGCACCAGGCGAATTGATGAAGGCCGATATGGAGTGCCAGACGGTTGATGCCGCGATTGGCGAAGAAACCCATGAGAGAAAAAACCCGGTGATTTGTCCTGCCGGACGCTATAGCACAATCGATCACTTCTTGGCCCGCGCTCTTGGTGCACCGTCATTCATTTGCAGTAAATCCGTCTTCATTTTGCAACCGGACCGGCGCAGAGTTTTAACGTGATTAATTCATCGGTTGTTTCGGTGGCGTCCGCAGAACCCGCGTCCGGCCACGAAAAACGCATCCTGGTGCTCTATACCGACAGCGGTTATGGGCATATCGCCACCGCCCGCGCTTTGCAGGCCCATTTGCCCGCCGAACGCCCGTGGCGAATCGACGCGGTCGACGTTTATCGCGAAATCCTCACCACGCTCGACCCGTTCCGCGCCCTCACCGGCATGTCGGGACCCGATTTCTACAACGAATACACGCTGCGCCGCGGTCATACGCGGGTGTTGTGGCCGATGATCGCGGCCGGCTCGTCGGTGGCGATTCGCCTGGGTTCGCCCTTCGTGGTGCGCCAGCTCGCGGCTTTCCTGCGCGCGCGTTCTTACGACATGGTGATCTCGGTCATGCCGCTGATGAACGCGGCGATCGCGGCGAGTCTGCGGCGAATCGGCGGCAATATCCCCTTCGTCACCATCGTCACCGATTTCTGCGAACCGATACACGCCGCCTGGATCCAGAGCCGTGACCAATACATCATCGGCGGCACGCGCAAATGCTGCGACCAGGCGCGACGTTTTGGCTTGCCCGAAGCGCAGATTCTGCCGGCGGGCGGCTTGGTCCTGTCGCCGAAATTCGCCACGCTGAAGCGCGAGATGAATCCCGATCTCCGGGTCGCGTCGCGCGCGGCGATGGGCTTGGATGCCGACGGCTTCGTCGGGCTGATGATGTTCGGCGGCCGCGGCGCCGACCGCATGCTCGATTACGCCCGGGTCATCGAGGAAAGCGATTTGCCAGTGCAGATGATCTATGCCTGCGGCACCAACGAGGAAATGCTGGCCAAGATCGAGGCGCTGCCCGCCTCGCGCCCGCGGCACATCCTGGGCTTCACCAACGAGATCGAACGCTACATGGCGGCGAGCGATTTCTTCATCGGCAAGCCCGGCCCGGGCGCCATCTCCGAGGCCATGGTGATGGATTTGCCGATGATCCTCGAAGTGGGCGCCAGGCTCATGGCCCAGGAACGCTACAACGCGACCTGGGCGACCGCGATCGGAGCGGCGATTACTTTCCGCAAGGCCAGCGAATTGGCCGATGCCGTGGCGCTGATATCCGAGCCCACCCGCCACGCGGCGATGCGCCAGGCGATATCGTCCCATCCCAACACCGCGATTTTCGATCTGCCGGCGATCCTCGACGGTATTTTCAACCGTGGCCGGGCGGCGAAACGCGCCTAGCTCCTTTAGTTGACGTTTTGCCCTGGAGCATTTCGCTCGCCACGACATTCAAGCGAAGGCTATGGGCCGTCGCGCCGGGCGATTTTTAGTTCAAAGGGCTTTGTCGTATAGCGGCGCAGGAATTCGGGCAGGATGCCGCCGAAACGCGTGAGCCAGCCGAAAAAAAACGGAAAAGCGACGATCGACCGGTTGCGCGCCAGCCCGTCTTGAATGAGCTCGGCCGCGCGCCCGGCCGGCATCTCGAAATGCTTGGTCCCAATGATCTGATCGGTCATGGCGGAAGTCACGAATCCGGGGCAGATGACGCTGACCCCGATCCCGTAAGGCCGCAGCAAGGTTCGCAACGCCTGCCCGTAATTGAGCGCCCAGGCCTTGCTGGCGCTGTAGCTCGGCATGTCGGGCATCGGAATGAATCCGGCAAGCGAGCTCATGATCCCGATCTGGCCCCGTCTTCGCGCCATCATCGCCGGGATCACCGGGTGAAGCGTGTTCACGACACCGAGAATGTTGGTCTCGAGCAGCCGGAGACTGAGATCCGGGGATTCGATTTTGCCTTCCGGCGAGGAACCGGTCAAGATGCCGGCATTGGCGATGGCGACGTCGATGGCGAATTTGCCGTCGAACCCCGATATCCAATCCATCAATGCCGTACGCGCGGTCACATCGGCCGGGAAGCAGTGAATCTCCTCCGCTCCCAACCGGCGGCATTCGGCCGCAACCTCATCAAGCCGCTGACGATTGCGCGCCACCAGACCGAGCCGCACCCCGCTTCGCGCGTAACGCGCCGCCAGCGCCGCGCCGATGCCGGCCGACGCGCCCGTAATCAATACCGTTTGTGTCATGCGCTAATTCGAGCCGGGCGCGGCGCTGCCGCCGGCAGCTCGGCCGGCATCGGAGACCGCGCTGGGCAGGCGGAGTTCGCCCATCCTGCGTTTGACGTTTTGCAACTCCTCGACGGTGGCGTCGATCGCCGCCCGGATGTCGTCCTCGGAATGCGCGGATGTCAGGAAAAAACGCAAACGCGACGACTTCGCCGGTACCGCCGGATACAAGACCGGCATGACATTGACCCCGCGCTGGAACAGCCGGTCGGAGAGCAATGCCGCCGGCAGCGAATCGCCAACGATGATCGGTGCGACCGCGGTGAGGTTTCCGGCGCCGGTATTCAGGCCGCGCTCCTTCGCCAGCCGGCCGAAGAATTCCGCATTATGCTGCAATTGCCTGACCCGTTCCGGCTCGCGATGCATGATCTCGAGCGCCTTGTCGGCGGCGGCGGCTATCACCGGCGGCATAGCGGCGCTATAGACGAAGGAACCCACCAGGCACTTGACGTAATCGACCATTTCGCCCGAGCCCGCGATGAAACCGCCGCAGGCGGCCAATGTCTTGGACAACGTCCCCATCCAGATATCGACGTCGCGCCCGTCGACGCCGAAATGCTCGGCGATGCCGCGGCCGTTCTTGCCCAAAACACCGAGCGCATGCGCCTCGTCGACCATGAGCCAGGCATCGTGACGTTTCTTGATCTCGATCAGCCGGGGCAGATCGGGGAAATCGCCGTCCATGCTGTAAAGCCCCTCGACGACGATGAGCGCGCGTTCATATTTGCCGCGGCTTTGCGTCAGCAATTCGTCGAGAGCGCCGAGATCGTTATGGGGAAAGGTTCTCCGGTTCGCGCCCGACAGCACGGCACCCATCACCGCGCTGTTGTGAACCACCGAATCGAGAACGAGCAGGTCTTTCGGTCCGACGAGCTGACCGATGACCCCGACATTGGTCGAATAGCCGCTGACGAACACGACGCTCGCCTCGACGCCGTAATGATCCGCCAGGCCCTTTTCGAGCTTGAGGTGGATCGGGCGTTCGCCCGCGACGCAACGGCTGGCCGAAGCCGAGATGCCGTATTGATCGATCGCCGCCTTGGATGCCGCGATCACCTCGGGATGGCCATTGAGGCCGAGATAATCATAGGAGGAGAAATTGAGCAGCGCGCGGCCCCCGATCCGGGTCTGGACGCCGGCGCGCGCCTCGTGCAGCCGGAAGAACGGATTGGTGACGCCCACCTTGTCGGCAATCGCGCGATGCAGCAGAAATTCGTCGTAGCCGGGCAAGGTCGTGAAATCCGTGGCACGGGAGCCGGAAGGCGAATTCTCCTGCCGCCGCACCCCACGCGCGGCTTCCGCCAAACGCAACGCTTCCACCCGCCGCAACAGGCCGTCCCGGGAAACCCCGGCGAGGAAGCTCTTCGGGCTCACGAGATCAGCCTTTTCGCCGTCTGGGCTTCGCGCGCCGCGAGCTCCTTCAAAGCCTCGATCTGCGCCGGTTCAACATTTTCCGCGTGGCGTTGCGCCATCGGCGCGATCGCGGGGTCCGCCGGCGCATGTCCGTCGGCGGCTTGCGCGATGATCTGATCGGTCAAGCCGGCAATGGTCAGCTCGGCCGCCGAACCGGCGAGCGAGACCTGGATCGAGAAAGCGCCTTCGAGACTCATGCCCAATTCGAGCGCCATCAGCGAATCGAGTCCGATTTCGCCGAGCGGGCGCGTGCGGCTGATATCCTCGTCTTTGGAATGAAGCACCCGCGCCAATTGGGCCACGATCAGATCGCTGACCTTGCGCCGCACTACCTCGACGTCTTCGGTCTTGACCAGAGCGCGCAGATCGATCGCGGCCACCCCGCCTTCCTCTTGGCCGCGGCGGTTACTGATCAGCGAGGCATAAGTCGGCGAGCGGAGAACGGCCAGCCGGTCGCCGCCGAAGCTGCCGTCATTCGGCGCCACGGTCATGACCGCCAGTTCCGCCGCATTGGCATTCAGGCCAAGCGCCTGAGCCATATAATCGAGCGCCTCGCGCGCGGTCATGCCGCGTGCGCCGGTCAATTTCTCGAGGCCCGCCTGCAACTTGCGGTTTCGCGCCACCACGCCGACATCGCTGATCGGTCCCCAGCCGATGGCCAGAGCGGGCAGCCCTTCTTGCCGGCGCAGGCGGGCCAGTCCTTCCATGTAGGCGTTGGCGGCGACGTAATTGCCCTGTCCGGGATTGCCGATCAGCGTCGTGACCGATGAGAACAGCACGAAGTAATCGAGCGGCAGGGCGCGAGTCAGGCGATCGAGATTGTCGGCGCCCTTGACCTTGGGTTCGAGCACGCGGCGCAGCCGGCTATCATCGAGATTGTGGATGATGGTGTCGTCGAGAACCATGGCGGAATGAATAACGCCGGAAAGCGGCGGCATGGTGACCTTGATTTTCTCGAACAGCCTGGAAAGGGCCTCGCCATCGGTCACGTCGCAGGGATCGCAAAGCAGCTGAACCCCACGCGCCGCCAGGGCCTTGACCGCGGATATCGCCTCGTCCGAAACCGGACCGCGGCGGCCGACCAGAACCAGATGACGGGCGCCGCGCTCGGCGAGATACTTGGCGGTTTCCAGGCCGAAACCGCCGAAGGCGCCGGTGATGAGATGCGTGCCATTCGGATTGATGGCAAAAACCGGCCGCTCCGCCCGCACCGTCCCCGGTTTCGGCGGCCGGATGACGATTTTGCCGATATGGGCCGATTGCTGCATCAAATGGAACGCCTCGGCCGCGTCCGATGCGTCGAACGCCGTATAGGGCAAGGGCGCGTAGGTTCCGGCCGCGAAGCGGCGCATGACCTCTTGCAATATGCGCTGTCCCGCATCGCCGCGGCCAACGAGCTGATCGATGTCGACGCCGAAATAACTCAGATTCTTGCGGAAGGGCCGCAAGCCGAGATGGGTGTTGGTGACATAGTCGCGCTTGCCAAGCTCGACGAAACGGCCGAAGCCGCGCAGACAAGCGAAGCTTTGCTCCATGGCCTCGCCGGCAAGGCTGTTCAAGACCACATCCACGCCGGAACCGGTGATGCGCCGCACCCCGTCGACGAAGCTGTTCGAGCGCGAATCCAGCACATGCTGCACGCCGAGCGCCTTGAGGAGATTGCGTTTGGCCGGCGAACCGGCGGTCACGATGAGTTTCGCCCCGCGCGCCTGCGCGATATGGATCGCCGCCATGCCGACGCCGCCGGCGGCGCCGTGGATCAGCACCCATTCGCCGCGTTTCAGCTTGGCCTGATTCACCAGCCCGTAATGCGCGGTCATGAACGCGACCGGAATCGTCGCCGCCGCCTCGCAGGAAAGCCCGTCCGGCAGCTTCACGACCTGCTGGGCTGGAACCGTGACATGCGTGGCGAAGGCGGAAGCCGCCACCGCCATCACGCGGTCGCCGGGACGCAACCCCTTGACCGCGGAGCCGATGCCGGCGATCCGGCCGGCGCATTCCAGGCCGAGGCCCGGCCCGGCATAACCATCCTCGAGGATGTCGTCCGGCAACAGGCCCAGCATCCACATCAGGTCGCGGAAGTTGAGACCGGTCGCCCCGACCTCGATCTCGACTTCGTTCGCGCCCGGAACATTCCGTTCGACCGGCTGCCATTGCAGCCGCTGCCCGGGCGCCAGCCGCCGGACGAGACGCGCGGCGGCGGCGCTCGCGCCTGCCGGTTTATCGGAAATCCGCCGGATCGTGTCGGCGCGCTGGGCATGAATCGGACCATGCCCAATATGCAGCTCGGTTTCCTTGGTCCCGGACAGCATGGCATCGCGCAGGCGCGACGCCGCCGCATCCGGATTCAGGCCCGGGGCGAGATCGATGCGCCGGACATCGAGATTGGGAAATTCATTGGCCAGGGTCCGGGAAAACGCCCAGGCGCCGGAAGCAACCGGGCGAAGCGCGTCAGAACCCTGGCTGCGTGCGCCGGCGAATACCAGCCACAGCGTCGCTTTGCCATCGATCCGTTCGGCGCATGATTTCATTTCCAGGCAACGCGCGGCAATTTGATCGACCGCGGAACCGGTATCGCCCTCCTCCGTCAGGAATTGGACGACCGAGCGGACTGCCTCGCCGGCTGCGGGCGCATCGCCCGGCGTGCCGGAACCCGGCTTTCCCGAGAACGTCTCAACCGCGACGCCGGCCTCACCCAGCAACGCGCCGAGACGCGTGGCGTATGCGTTTTCGCGGCCTTCCGGCGCATTCATGACAAGGCTTACCCGCCGCTTGGCGCCATCGGCCGATGCTTCCGGAACTACTTGCTCCGCCGCAAGCGGCAAGGCCTTGCCGGCCAGGAACGTCAGCAGATCGGACCCGCAACGCACCGTCGCGGTCCGGGCATTGCGGAATCCCGCCTGCTCGAGTGCGGACTGCCATTCTCCGGCGTTGCGCAGTTGTCCGACCGGGAAATCAGGCACGCCCGCGGCGAACCAGCCCGCGCGCAACCCGAATACCAGGTCGCGGAAAAACGAGGGTTGGGGCTCCACCGCGAGCAGAACGCCATCGGCTGCAAGCAAATGCCGCAACCGCCCGAAAGCGAAATCGGACGGCAGACGATGGAGACCGTCAGCGGCGAGGATGACGTCATAGATGCCCAGTTCCGAAGCGCGCTCGGCGTTCAACGCCACGATATTGCAATTCTTCGGCAGTGCCGCCTGCTCGCGATCCAGCCGGTGCTGATCCGTCTCGAAGATGGTGAGATGAACGCGCCCTTCCACCGTCAGCGGGGCAATGCCGTTCGCCAGGGGGCCCGCACCTAACTGCAGAATGCGCAGGGCGCGGTCGCCGGAAAGAATCTTCTTGTTCTGCCGCAATAGCTGAGACAGCAGCGTCCCGCCATTGGACGCCACCGTGTCGGCGATGTCGAAGAATTCACAGGCCGCCGGCGTCAGCACCGGAGTCAAATCCGCCGGGAAGGATTTCGCCGCGACGATTTGCGCGGCAAGCCCGGTCACTTCACCCGCGAGCAGGATCGCGGCGGCGCGATCGGGATATTCCCGCGTCAGCGCCCTCAAGACGGTTTCCGAACGGGGCAGCGTCGGATCCTTGATCAGCGACCACCGGCCCTCTTCTTCCCGCGCCAAGCCGGCGGCTTCGAGATTGCGCAGGAGATTGATGAGCCAAGGCCGCAGGGTTTCCGGCAAACCCCCGTTTTCGATCAGCATGACGGGATCGAGCCGGCCGCGCCGGGCCAGGCCGGAAGCGATGGCATAGGCGGAAGCGGTCGCCCAGCCCTCCAAAAGACCGGTCGCCTCGTCGGGCGCCGCGGCTTCGGCGAGAACTCCCATCGATTCGACGTCGGCCATGAGATCGGCCGTGTCGGCGCCGACACCTTCCTGCCCGAGCAACCCACCATCGACCGGTTGAAGCAATTCGAGGATCGCGACCGAATCGAGACTGTTGATACGCTTGACCGGCACCGCCTGGCAGCGGACACCGCGGATCGACGCCATGACCGTGCCGTCCGCCGTAAGGATGTCGCAATTACCGACGATCGCCCGCTCGTTCTTGCTGAGCAACCGGATGATCGCGTGACACGGCACGGCGCCCGGCAGGATGAGCGTCGCCTCGTCGAGCCGGACAGGAATATAGGCGACGCCCCGTTCCACCGCGCGCAAGCTTGGAAACGCCGTGATCAAGCCCTGGGTGCAGCAATCGAGCCGCATCGGATCGAGCAGGTACGGACCAGAATCGTTCCCGGCCGCCAATGTGACGCGAATGATCGCGCCATCGTCCTCGGTCACGCTCTCAACTTGCCGGAAAGCCGGGCCGTAATGCAGCCCGCTCGCGTCGGCTATTTCATAGAGCCGGTCGCGGTCGGCGATGTGACGCGCCTGCGGCGAATTACGTTCGTAACCAAAACCTCGTGCACTGCCGTGCAACATCTTGCCGCGGCAATTGAGCACCCAGGCGGCGCGGGAAAGCCGCGGACGGCTGAATATCTCCAGGGTGCTGGAGCCGGGCGATACCCGGGTCATGACTTCGCGGGTTTCGCCGCTGGTGAGGTCGAGCGGCTTGAGAATCTCGAAATTGGCGATCGCGATATGATCGGTCTTCAACCATTGCCGCGCGACGCTGAAAGCGATTTCCAGAAATCCCGTGCCGGGCAGAATGATCTGCTCGCCGACCTTGTGATCGGTAAGATCGGGAATAAGCGCGGTATCGATGTGGGAATGCCATTCGAGCGCCTCGGCGTCGTTGCGCGCCCCGGCCAAGGGATGCCGCTCGACCTCGATGACGCCGACAGCCTCGGTGGTCGGGCTATAACGGAATCGTTTTTGTTGCCAGGGATAGGTGGGCAGCGAGACGGAACCACCCGGATCGTTTCCGAAGACCGCGCCATTATCGATTTGCGCGCCGCACACCAGTGCTTTGGCGATCAGCTTGTCGAAAGGATCACCGTCCGAATCGTTGCGCTCAAGCGTCCCGAGACTTGCATAACCGGTGACCTCGCCGGTCAAGCTGTCAGAGATGTGCTTGAGCAAGGAGCTGCTGGGTCCGATCTCGACGAACAACCGGGCGCCGAGCTGGGCCGCTTGCCGAACTCCGGCGAGAAATTGCACGGGTTGGCGGACATTGCGCCACCAATACTCGCCCCCGAGGGATGATCCCGGAAGGCAGGTTCCGGAAACCGTCGATACGAAAGGAATGTCGGCATCCTTCGGCGCAAGCTCGGCAAGATCGGCCGCCAGCGCGGCCTCGATCGGGGCCATGAGCGAAGTGTGAAACGGATAATCGAGGCCGAGATCGACCAAGGCGATGCCGCGGCTGCGCGCCAGGGCTTTCAGCCTGAGAATGCCTTCGGCCGTTCCAGCCATGGTGACGGCGCGCGGACTGTTCAGCGCGGCCACTTCCACATCCCCGATTTCGGCAGCCAGACCGGCGGCGATTTCAGGTGATGCGACGATGACCGCCATGCGGCCCGCGCCGCGAACGGTTTCCTGGTTCTTGCTGCGATGGAAAATCAGTTTGACCGCCGTGCGAAGGTCGAGAATGCCCGCGGCTTCCGCGGCCGCCACCTCGCCGACGCTGTGCCCCAGCACGGCCCCGGGACCCAACCCGCGCTCGCGCAAGGCCGAAGTCGACGCGCTTTGAATGGCGAAGATCAAAGGTTGCGCGATGCTGGTGAGCTCGAGTCTTTCGCCGAGTTTCTCGCTGAACATCGCCTCATGCAGCGACCATCCCGCCACCTGCTTGAAGTGAAAATCCACGAGATCGAATTGCGCGCGGAAGGCCGCGTTCTGGCGATATGCCGCCACGCCCATGCCGGCCCATTGGCCGCCATTGCCCGAATAAACGAAGGCGGTGGGAAGATTCTCGCCGACGCTGGCGCCAGCGGTGAGATGCTTGTGATCGGACCCGGAAGCGAAGGCGTTGAGCGCATCCAGCGCCTCGCCATTCTGTGTCGTGGACACGACCAGGCGCGTCGACAGCCGGTCGCGGTGATAAGCCGCCGCGCTCGCCACCAAAGCGGTATCCTCATCCGAAAGATTCAAGATACGGCCCGAATATTTTTTCGTCAGCTCGGTCAGGGCCTGTTTGGTCTCGGCCGAAACCATCAGATAGCGCGCGCCGCCGGATTTGCGCGGCGCCGCCTCGGTGGAGGATTTACGCCCCGGCGCGAGGATGACGTGGGCGTTGGTCCCGCCGAAACCGAAGGAATTCACGCCGGCATATTGCTGATTGGCGTTCGGCAACAGATGGGTTTGATTGTTGACCGTCAGATTAAGCTGGCGGAGATCGATGTGAGGATTGGGCTCGTTGAAATGCAGCGACGGCGGCAACACGCCGTGATTGATCGCCAACAGCGCCTTGAGCAAGCCCGCCATGCCCGAAGCGGGTTCGAGATGGCCGAGATTCGTCTTAACCGAGCCGATAGGAAGGGGATCGGAACGCGCCTGGCCCAGACTATGGCCGATGGCGGTCGCTTCGATGGGATCGCCGACCGCGGTTCCGGTGCCATGCGCCTCGACAAAGGCCAGGCGGGAAGGCGCGATGCCGGCGCGGGAATAAACCCGCTTCAACAGGCTTTCCTGTGCCTCGCGCGACGGAAGCGAAATGCCGTTGGTGCGGCCGTCCGAATTGACGTCGGACGCCACGATGACGCCGTGGATCGGGTTGCGGTTGGCATTCGCCAACGCGGCCCGGCGCAACACCAAGACGCCGCCGCCCTCGGCGCGCACGAAACCGTCGGCCTTGGCGTCGAAAGCGCGGCAAAGGCCGGTCGGCGACAGCATCGACGCTTGCGAGAACAATACGAACGAGGTGTGGCTGGCGATGATATTGATGCCGCCGACGATGGCGGTATCGACACGACCGGAGCGTATCGCCTCTACCGCCTGATGAAGCGCCACCAGCGACGACGAGCAGGCCGTATCGACGGTGAGGCTCGGGCCGCGAAGATCGAAGGCGTAGGAAATCCGGTTGGAGAGAACCGCCAGAGCATTGCCGGTGCCGAAATGTGAATCGGCCAGGGCCGGGTCGTTATAGGCGCTGTTGCCGTATTCGACGAGGGATGCGCCGACGAAAACGCCGGTATCGGAACCCGCCAGGGAAGACGGCGGAATTCCGGCGTCCTCCAGCGCCTCCCAAGTGAGCTGAAGCAGGATCCGCTGCTGCGGATCCATTTGTTCCGCTTCGCGCGGCGATATGCCGAAGACGCCGGGATCGAAGCCCCATACGTCGTCGATGATTCCGGCAGACCAGGTGTAACTCTTGCCGCGCTCGCCCCGCCGCGGATGGCCATACTTGCGTAGCAGGAACCGTTCTTCCGGCACCCGCGAAACCGCACAGCGCCCTTCCAGCAACAAGGACCACAAAGCGGAAATCGAATTCGCGCCGGGAAGCCGGCACGACCAGCCGCTTATGACGATTTCGTCGTGAATATGCCGAACGACGCTCATTACCCCCCGTTCTTTCTTATACCCTCAATGAATATGGAGAGTCCCACCCACGCAGATTATCAGGATATATGGCATAGAGGAATTTGGAACAGTATTTTGGACCCCCTGAGGCCGGAACCTGCATTGACGTTATTGAGCGGGTTCCCTATCGCGTTTAGGCTGTCTGCGTTGACCTAATCGGCTCAGGCTTGGGTCTTGGCGGGGCGGCCGGGGAACGCGTGAGCCGTCAATTGGAAATCGAGGACAGCCTTTGAAACCCGGTTTGACGCAACAGATCGACCGCGACGCCGCTTCCTGGACGCGCGATCTCGTCGATGTTGACGCATTTCAAAACGAGCAAATGCGGCTGCGTCAGGTGTGGACCCTGGTCGGTCTTACCACGGAGCTTCGCCACGATGGCGACTGGATTTCGCGCGACCTGTGGGGCCATTCCGTCTTCGTTCAGCGCTTCGGCGATCAGCTCAAAGGGTTTGAAAATCGTTGCGCCCACCGGTTCTTCCCGTTGCGTCATGGGGAAAGGGGCAACGGCCCTATTCGCTGCGGCTTTCATGGCTGGCAATACGACAAGGAAGGTGTCGCGATCGGAATTCCGATGTGCAAGGAATTCTTCGGCTGCACGCCGAAACAAATGAACGCCCGGTTGAACCCGGTGGAGATCGCCACGTGCGGCACCTTGATCTTCGGCCGGTTTCCTGGCGAGCATTCGACCGGAAGCCTCGCCGATTATCTCGGTGAGATGGATCCCATTCTGCGCTTTATGACCGCCGGAGCCGTTTCGCCCGGCCGGATCGACCGCGACGTCGCGGCCAATTGGAAGCTCGCCTATTACATTACCCTTGAGGATTACCACATCGTCGCGGTGCACCCCTCCACTTTCGGCGCCAACGGGCCGTTGCGCAGCGACGAATACCGCTACTACCGTAGCGGCCTGCACAGCGCCATGTTGAACGGCGAGGATCGGGCGGAAGAGTCGTTGAAGGCGATGAGCGCGGCCTGCGCCGCCGGGCGCTATGAGGCCGAGGGTTACCGGATTTTTCATATCTTTCCCAATCTGGTGGTCCTGCATATCCGGTTTTTTCATCGCTGGTACGTTCTGGTAATGCAGTATCTCGCCACGGAGATCGGCCGCACGACCGTGCGCAGCTGGTATTTTCCGGCGGACTTCGCCACGAAGTCGTCTGCGATCCGACACCTATCTGACAGGACCCTGGATATTCCGCGCGCCGCCGCGATGCGTTACGGCATCCGCAAGATCGTTGGAGAAGACAATGCGATCTGCGAGCGGCTCCAACTTGTGGCGCACCAGGCGAGCAGCCTGCCTTTGCTGGCCACGGAGGAAGAACGCATCGCCTGGTTCGACGAGGCCTATGCGCGCGTCATGTCGTCCAATGCGTGAGCGGCGTCGAAA
>Ga0181537_10001176_pt1 | contig 24336 bp, 22 predicted proteins | sample PEATcosm2014_Bin_39_FD_119765 | JGI IMG/M metagenome (GOLD analysis project Ga0181537, IMG submission 119765) | Peatland microbial communities from MTU Mesocosm Facility, Houghton, MI, USA - PEATcosm2014_Bin23_10_metaG | ecosystem: Environmental > Terrestrial > Soil > Wetlands > Peat | place...
GAACTGCGAAAGCACCACGTTGAAGAAGCGCATCTTCATCCAGGCAATCCGCACCATTCAGCCGGGCGAAGAACTGTCCTACGACTACCAGATTCAGCGCGACCTCGACGACGCCGCGAATGTCGATGAGATCTACGCCTGCCGCTGCGGAGCGAAGAGTTGCCGCGGCAGCATGCTGGAGGCGCCCGCGAAACCGCGTAAGACCGCGCGCCGCGCCGGCGGCCGCCCGCCGCGGCGTGCGCGATGACGGCAATTCGGCGGCGGCGGCCTTAACCGCCGCCGGCATCTGGGTCGAGGATGGGTTCCTCGCGCCCGCGGCGCGGCAGGCGCTCCAAGAATGCGCGCAGCTTCGACGCCGGCGCGGCGATTTCGATGCGGCGCGTATCGGCGGCGTGCAACCGCAGCGCCGTGCCGATATCCGCGGCGATTCCACCTGCTGGATAATCGAGCCGCTATTGCCGCCGGAGGCGGTCCTGCTCGGCCGGCTCGAGCGATTGCGCCTCGATCTGAATCGCGGCTGCGTGCTGGGGCTGTTCGATGTGGAGTTGCACTACGCCTGGTATCCGCCCGGCGCCGGCTACGCGCGCCATGTCGATCAACCGCGCGGCAGCACGCAGCGACAGGTGTCGCTGGTCCTGTACCTGAACGAGGACTGGACTCCCGCTGCGGGAGGCGAGCTGCGTATTTTCGATGCGCATGGCGGCCATCGCGACATCGCACCGCTCGCCGGGCGGCTGGTGTGCTTCCTCACGCCGGGCCGCGAGCACGAGGTGCGGGAAACCCGGCAGGATCGCTTGAGCGTCAGCGGCTGGTTTCGCGCGCGCGGCTCGGCGTGAGGCCTCTTGGTCTTGATGACAGCGCCGTCAAGCTCACTTTTGTCGCTACTCGTGCACGGCTTCGAGTTATGTCGCGTGCGCGTGCTCATCGTAGGGCGTGACGCAGTTAACACCTGGAGTTTCGCCGCGGCATTAGGTTAGGCGCCCATCCTCACACGCGCGCCACATGCTCCTCATCCGCCTCTCACTGCTGCTCGGTCTCAGTTCGCTGCTATTGCTGTCATCCGGCTGCGGATCCAGTTCCTACAACAGCAGCCGCGGCACCGAAGTGAGCGGCGGGAGCACCGGCGGCACGGGCGCCCCGCCAGGCAATCCCATCGCCGTCGGCGGCGGAGCTTCCGGCAGCAGCGATTTGATCGTGGCGACGCCCTCGGTGGCCGGCCTCGTATCCGTCGCGGTCGGTGCAGAGCAGTCGATCAGCATCACCTTCACGTCGAGCGACGGCAACCCGATATCGGGCTTCGGTGTATCGGGCACGCTCGGCACGCTGCCCGCCGGCTGGAGCGGTCCTGCGAGTTTCACCTGCGCGGCGGTGAGCAGCGGCAGCGGTTGCGTGCTGAATTTGACCTTCGCTCCCGCCGCCGTCGGCACGGGAACGCTGACCGTCAACTACGTATTTGTCGACAATGCGGCCATGCCGAGCACCAACGGCTCGTTGAGCATTCCGTATGCGGCGGTGACGGCCAACAATGTCGTGGCCGCGGCCTCGCCCACCGGTGAAATCGATGCGGCCATCGGCGGCAGCAAACAGTCGGTCAATGTGAATTTCACGACCGACGACGGCAATTCGGCCACGAACCTCGCATTGACCATCGACCCCGCCACGCTACCGTCCGGCTGGAGCAGCCCGGTGGCGAGTTTCACGTGCGCTATCGTCGGCAGCGGCAGCGGATGTCAACTGCCCTTGAGTTTCGCGCCGACGGCGGCCTCGCGAGGTGTGCTGACGCTCACCTACAGCTACACCGATAGTTCCGGGGCGGCCAGAACCGGGGCGCTCAATATTCCCTACGCTGCCTCGGGTGACGATACGGTCCTCGCCACCGCCTCGCCGCCCGGCGAAATCACCGCGGTGAAGGCATCCGGCAGTCAGGCGGTCGCCGTCACCTTCACGACGGACGATGGAAAAACGGCGTCCGATCTTTATGTGACATCCAATTTGGCGGATCTGCCGGCCGGGTGGAGCAGCGCGGCGCATGCGTTCACCTGCGCGGCGGTGAGCACCGGCAGCGGCTGTCAGTTGCATTTGACGTACGCGCCGGCCGCATTGGCCCGCGGCACCCTGGTACTCAACTACGCCTACACCAATGCGGCGGGCAACGCGCGCTCAGGATCGCTGAACCTGGCGTATGCGGCGACCACCAACGACAACGTGGTTGCCACCGCCGCGCCGAGCGGTCCGATCAATGTCATTGTGGGCGGGGGTACGGAGGCGGTGTCGGTGACCTTCACGACCGATGACGGCCGGCCGGCGAGCGCCCTGTCGATCACCTCCGGCTTGAACCCGCTGCCCGCGGGCTGGAGCAGTGCCGCCGGCACCTTCGGCTGCAGCGGGCTCAGCAGCGGCAATGGTTGCCGGCTCGCACTGACGTATGCACCCGGCGGGCCGCAAAACGGCACGCTGACATTGGGCTATAGGTATCTCAACGATGCCGGCGAACCCAAGACGGGTTCGGCCAGCATCGCGTATGCCGCGACCACCAACAACAATGTCATCGCCACCCCCAGCCAGAATCCCGTGTCCGTCGTCGCCGGCAGCAGCAGCGCCGTCAGCGTCACCTTCACGACGGATGACGGCAATCCGGCAAGCGCACTGTCGATCACGTCCGGCTTGAACCCGCTGCCCGCCGGCTGGAGCAGCGCGTCCTCGAGCTTCGCGTGCGCGACTTTGAGCACCGGCGGCGGCTGCACCTTGAACCTCGTATACGCGCCAAGCGCGGCCGGCAACGGCACCCTGCCGCTGACCTATGGCTACCTGGACGATTCGGGCGCGGCGAAGACCGGCTCGCTCGCCATTCTCTACACGGCGACGCCACCGCCTCATTTATACGTCGCGCAGCTCTCGGGCGTGTTCTCGTACTGCTCGTTGAGCCCTGCCGGCATGCTGACGAGCTGCGCGGCAACGGGCAACGGATTTACCGCACCGAGCGGCATCGTATTCAGCGGCAGCAATGCCTACGTCGCCGATTACGGCGCGAATGCGGTGTTTCTGTGCAGTGCCGCGGCGGATGGCTCCTTGTCGGGTTGCGCGGCCACCGGCAGCAATTTTCTTAAGCCATGGCAGCTCGCGATTTCAGGGACGACGCTGTATGCCAGCAACTTGAATTCCGGCGGCGGAGTCACCACCTGCGCAATCGCCGTCGACGGCACTGTGTCGGGCTGCACCCAGAGTGCGGGCGGTACCGGCAGCGCCGGCATCGCGGCGGGCGCGAGTTTCGCCTATGTCGGCGTCGGTCCGGCCACGGTCGATGCTTGCGCAATCGGCGGCTCCGGAATCCTCTCCGCGTGCGCGAGCACCGGCGGCGCATTCTCGAGCCCGAACGGAATCTCGCTGCTGAACGGTGCCGCGTACATCGCAAACCAAGGCAACGGCACGGTGAGTGTCTGCACCGTGAATAGCGATGGCAGCCTCGCGGGCTGCGCAGCTTCGAGCATCGGCAGCCAACCCATGGATGTCGCATTCAGCGGCAGCCAGGCCTATGTCGACGATGCGGCCGGCGACATGTATCTGTGCTCGGTGGGCGCCGGCGGCGCTCTGACCGGTTGCGTGATATCGGACGGCGGCAGTTCCTTTCCGTTGGCGGTGCAGATCGCGATTCATTGATGGTGGCGGCGTCCGGCGTATGCTATAGTCACGTTTACTTGACGTGTCAACTATCAGGTACACCATGAGCCACTCAGAGATTCTGGCGCAATTGATCGGCGGCATCGTGACCGGCGGTATCCGCGTCATCGATCTTACCGTGCCGCTGTCACCGGGCACGCCGGTGATCAAGCTGCCGCCGCAATTCGCTCCCTCGAAGGCCTTCGCGCTCGAGGAGATTTCGCGTTACGACGAGCGCGGCCCTGCCTGGTATTGGAACAATATTTCGTGCGGCGAGCATACCGGCACCCACTTCGATGCGCCCATTCACTGGGTCACGGGCAAGGACTACCCGCAGAACGCGACCCACAACATTCCGGTGGAGCGCTTCATCGGCCCGGCATGCGTCATCGACGTGGCGCGCCAGGCGCGGGAGAACGCCGACTTCCTGCTGACCACCGACGTGGTCGAGGGGTGGGAGCGGCAGCACGGAAGGATCCCCGCCCATGCCTGGGTGTTGATACGCACCGACTGGTCGAAGCGGCCGTCCGCGGACGCGTATCTCAATATCGCGGCGGATGGTCCGCACACCCCGGGATTTCATCCGGATTGCGTGCCGTTCCTCGCGCGCGAACGCGACATCCTGGGCGTGGGCGTCGAGACGGTGGGCACCGACGCCGGCCAGGCCGCGACGTTCAATCCGATGTTCCCGTGCCACACGATCATGCACGGATCGAACCGCTTCGGGCTCGCGAGTCTCACGAATCTCGAGCACCTGCCGCCGACCGGCGCCGTGGTCATCGCACCGCCATTGAAAATCGTCAACGGCTCCGGCAGCCCGCTGCGCGTGCTGGCGCTCACCGCCGCGTAGCCCGGCTTCGGTCTGTCGCATCGACGTCGAGGAAGCAAGCGCGATTGCGCGCCGCGAGGCCGGTCTTCACAAGGATCTGAGCCGCGCGCAGCTCGTGATGATCGGACTCGGCGGGGCGATCGGCACGGGTCTGTTCATGGGCAGCGGCCTCGCAATCGGCTACGCGGGTCCGGCGGTCATTCTGAGCTATGCCATTGCCGCGCTCGCCGCGGCCGCGGTCGTGCTCAGTTTGTCGGAGATGGCGGTGATGCATCCGACCGCAGGTTCGTTCGGCAGCTATGCCGAGATCTACCTGCATCCCTGGATCGGCATGCTCGCGCGCTACTCGTACTGGATGGCGCAGGTGATCGCCGTCGGCGCCGAGGCGGTGGCCGCCGGGGTGTACATGACTTTCTGGTATCCGGGGACGCCGGTGTGGCTGTGGTCGCTCGGCTTCGCCTGCGTGCTGCTGTATTTCAACTCGCGCTCCGTCGCCAACTTCGGCTCCATCGAGTACTGGTTCGCGCTCATCAAAGTGGTCGCGATCGTCATCTTCATCGTGCTCGGGGCGGCGGCGATTCTCGGGATCGGGACTGCGCCCGTGGGCCTGCACAATCTCGACGGCCTGCCGGGCGGCTTCATGCCGCATGGCGTCGGCGGCGTGTGGATGGCCGTCATCATCGGGATACTGTCGTACAACGGCATCGAGGTCATCGCGGTCACCTCGGGCGAAGCTTTGGATCCGGTGCGCTCGATTCCCGCGGCCCTGCGCAGCATGGCGCTGCGCCTGTTTCTCTTCTACGTGCTCGCCTTGACGATCGTGGTGACGTTCGTGCCATGGACCGAAACGGGCGCGACGCTGGTCACGCAAAGCCCGTTCGTGCGCGTTTTCGCGCATTCCGGAATCCGGCATGCGGCCGGAATCATGAACTTCGTGGTGCTCTCCGCCGCGCTCTCGAGCATGAACACCAATGTGTACCTGTGTTCGCGGATGCTGTTCTCGCTGTCGCGCGGCGCTGATGCGCCGCGGTTCCTGGGCAGGCTGAGCGGCAACGGCACGCCGCTCGCCGCCATCATCGTCTCCGGCTGCTGCATACTGCTCGCCGCCGGGCTCTCGAAACTGACGCCGCTCGCCTACAACTATCTGTTCGGGGTGGCGCTGTTCGACGCGATGATCGTGTGGATCATCATCCTGCTCAGCCACTTGAGTTTTCGGCGCCGCCATGCGCCTGCCGATCTGCCGGTGCGCATGCCGGGGTTCCCCGCAATGCAAATCGCCGGATTGATGTTGCTGGCCGCGGTGCTGGTGACGATGGGCATGAGCCCGGACTGGCGCATCTCGTGGATCGTCGGCGTTCCCTGGCTCGCGCTCATCTCCGCGCTGTATTTTTTTTTGAAATGATAAAGTGGTGCGATCCGAGCATCCGGGGGAGCGAGCGATGGAACCGAATTTTCAGGCCTTGCGCAGGGAATTCCCGGTGCTCGAGCGCAAGACCTACCTCAACAGCGGCTCCTACTGTGCGCTCGCCAACGACGTCAAGGCGGCCTTCGAGGCGTACATGGAAGAGCGGCTGCTGGTGGGCGCCAACTGGGATGTGTGGGTCACCAAGAATGAGTCGGTGCGCTCGCTGACCGCGACGCTGCTGAATGCGAATCCCGACGAAATCGCCGTCACCGCCTCGGTATCCGCCGGCCTCAATTCGCTGGCAAGCGCCATGGATTTTCGGCTCAAACGCAACAAGGTGGTCATCAGCGATTTCGAGTTTCCGACCAATGCGCAAATCTGGCATGCGCAGGAACCGCGCGGCGCGCGCGTGGTCCATGTGCCGCGCGCCGCGGACGGCTACATTCCGCTCGAGAACTTCGCCGCGGCAATCGACGAGGAGACGCAGCTCGTGGCGGTCACCCACGTGTGCTTCAGGAACGGCGCCAAGCTCGACATTGCGGGCATCGTGCGCCTGGCGCGTGCCAAGGGCGCCAAGGTCCTGCTCGATTGCTATCAGTCGGTGGGTTCGCTCGACATCGATGTGAAGGCGCTCGACCTGGACTTCGCCGCCGGCGGCATGCTCAAGTACCTCCTGGGAACGGCCGGTATCGGCTTCCTGTACGTGCGCGACTCCTTCGCCCGCTCGCTCGTGCCCACCAACAGCGGCTGGTTCGCACAGGCCGACATCGGCGCGATGGACATCACCGCCAACCGGCCGGCGCCGAGTGCGCGGCGCTTCGAGGCGGGCACGCCCGCCGTGGTGAACTGCTATGCCGCCGAGGCCGGCCTCAAATTCCTGCTGGCCGTGGGCGCGCCTGCGATCGAAAAGCGTAATTACGCGCTGACGCGGCGCTGCATGCAGCGGCTGCAGGAAATCGGCTGGCCGAGCATCACGCCCGGCGCGGACGAGCGGCGCGGCGCGACCGTCGCGGTCCCCGCGCGCGACAGCGGCGCATTGTCCAAGGAACTCCTGAGGCGCGACATCGTCACTTCGCATCGCGACGACAACGTGCGGGCAAGCTTCCATTTCTACAACGACGATGACGATGTCGAATCTTTCGTTGCGGCGATGCAGGAGCTGCGCGCATCGTTCGGCCCGCAAAGCGCCTGAGGCCGGCCGATGGAAATCCGCATCCTGCGCGGTCCTGAGATCCGGCGGTTGCTGCCGATGGCCGAGTGCATCGATCTCATGCAAAAGACCATGATTGCGGTCGCGGAGCGGCGCGTGATCCTGCCGCTGCGTTCCATCATGGTGATGCCGGGCGAGACCGGCATGCTCGGCAATATGCCGGGTTACATCGCCGACCCCGGGTGTTTCGGGGTCAAACTCGTGAGCTTGAACCCACGCAACAAGCCGCCGCAGTACTCATCGCACCTGGGCCTCGTGCTGCTGTTCGAGGTGGAGCACGGCTGTCCGGTCGCGCTGCTGGACGCGGCCGAGATCACGGCGCTGCGCACCGCCGCCGCGAGCGGCCTGGCAACGCGGCTCCTGGCGCGCGCCGACGCCTCGGACCTCGCGCTGCTGGGCGCGGGCGAGCAGGCCCGGAGCCATCTCGAGGCCATGCTGGCGGTGAGGAAGCTCAAGCGCATCCGGGTGTGGGCGCGGGATCACGACAAGGCCGCGGCCTTTGCCCATGCCGAGGGGTCGAGGCATCAGATCAGCATCGAGACAGCCGCGAGCGTCGCCCAAGCCGTCGCCGGCGCCGATATCGTCTGCACGCTCACCAAGGCGCGCGAACCCATTCTGCGCGGCGATATGCTCGCCGCGGGTGCGCATTTGAACGTGGTCGGCTCGAGCCTCGCGGCCACGGCGGAGATCGACACGCCGGCCGTGGTGAAATCGCGGTTCTTCGTCGACTACCGAGAATCGACCGTCAATGAAGGCGGCGAGTACCTGCGGGCGCTCGAAGCGGGTGCCATCACGCCGCAGCACATCCTGGGGGAGATCGGCGAGGTGGCCAACGGCACCAAGACCGGCCGGTGCGCGCCCGGCGATGTGACCTTGTACAAATCTCTCGGCATCGCGCCGCAAGATCTCGCCGCGGCGCATACGGTGCTCGAGAAAGCCCGCGCCGCCGGTCTCGGCCAGGTCATCGACTTGTGACGGCGGCGGCATGAAAACCGGCGATACCCAATACCCAATCGTCGCCCATCGCAAGGGCTTCTACCACGAAGTCAAAGCGGGGAAGCGCTACCTGTGGTGCAGCTGCGGCCGCTCCCGGACACAGCCGTTCTGCGACGGTTCGCACGCCGGCACCGGTTTTGCGCCGATCGCCTTCCTGGCTGCGCGCGATGAGGATGTGATCTTCTGCGGTTGCAAGCAGACCTCGACCGGCCCCTTCTGCGACGGCTCGCATAGCAATCTACCCGGCGGTTATCTCGCCGATGATCCCGCGAGCGCCGAGAATCGGAAAGTGGCCACGGCCGAGCGCGGTGCCGCGCCGGCCGTGCGCCTCGACGGCGCGTGCTATGTATTCTCCACCGCGCGCGCGACGCTCGAGGTGCAAGGTGCAATGCGCTATTGTCCGGTCGTGAGTCCGGCGCAGGGCGCCACGTTCCAATCCCAGTTCTATGCGGAGGTTGCCGCGGGCGGTGCATCGCCGGTGATTGCGGCGGACGGCCGGCATACGGTGCTGTTGATTCAAGGTGACGGCGAAATCGAGATCAGCGGCCGGCAATTCGCGGTGACGGCACTCACCGGCATCCATGTGCGGCCGCAAGAGGCCTACCGCCTGCACAACCCGGGCCCGGCCGCGTTGAAGTGTTTCATTTCGAACGGACCCGGCAGCGAGGACCTGGTGTGGCGCGACTCCATGCCGCTGAATTTCGACGCGCAATATCCGCACCGCGACGCCACCGTCGATCCTGCACAGCGCCACAAGATGGCCGAACGCTACTACCAATTGCTGGTCAATCGCGAACACGGTTCGACGGAGATGACGCAGTTCATCGGCAATATCCCGCTGTCGAAGGCGGAGCCGCACCGGCATTTGTATGAAGAAGCGCTCATCGTTCTGAACGGCGCCGGTGTCGTCTGGACCGAAAACCTGAAGACCGCAGTCGCCGCCGGAGATGTGCTGTTCCTGCCGCGCAAACAGGTGCACTCGGTTGAGTGTACGACCCCCGGGGGGTTCGACATCGTCGGGGTCATCTATCCCGGCGACAATCCGTCGATCAACTACTAATCGCGCTGCCGCCATTTCGTAACACGTCCTGCGCTACTATCGTGCGGTGCGGGCCGCCCGATGCGCGCGAACATGGCGTTTGGCGGGATTAAGTCACCTCAAAGCCGGCAAATCACCGTATCCGCCGACCGGCTTGCCTGGCACGAAAGTTGCTCCTGTCCTCGTGTATGATATATCGAAGTATTTGGTTGACCCTATGCGCTTGCCGTCGCTCAAGTTTTTGAAGACCTTCCAGGTCGCGGCCAAGCTGCAAAGCTTCAAGGCCGCCGCAGAGGAGCTGTTCGTCACTCCATCCGCCGTGAGCCATCAGATCAAGGCGCTCGAGGAACAACTCGGGGTCGCGTTATTCGAACGCGGGGTGCGCACGCTCAAGCTGACCGATGCGGGCGCGCACTACCTCGAACACATCAACGATATCTTCTCCAAGCTCGAATCGGTTACCGAGCAGCTGCAAGAGCGCTACGGGCGCAGCATCATCCGGCTGAATGTGCCGTCGTTCTTCGCCAATGAACTGCTTCTGCCGCGTTTGTCCTCGTTTTCCCAGGCTCGCGAGGAGACGGACATCCGCATCGAGACGACTTTCTCCGCGCCCAAGACTCATCCGCCCGAGGCGGATCTTTCCATCGTCGTGGGCTCCGGGCCATGGGATGGCCTCACGGTTCACGAACTGTTCACGCAGAGTTTCATCGCCGCCTGCTCACCCACCTTCGTGTTGGAGAATCCCATCAATGCGTACAGCGACTTGAACGGCAAGACGCTGTTGGTGACTGAAGAGCGGCGCGAAGCGTGGGAGCGCTGGGCGGCCGGGTTGGGCATCGAACCGATCAAGCCCAATCGGCTGGTGCGGCTCGACACCATGTCGGCGGTCGTGCTCGCCGCCGAGCAGGGCCTCGGCGTTGCTCTGGTCCCTTCACGGCTGAGCGCCGACCGCTTCGTCGCCGGCGGCCTGGTCAAGTTGTTTGACGCAGAATTGACCACGAATGAGAGCTACGTCTTGTTGCACAGGCCGGAGGACCGCGGGCGCGAGGATTTGCAGGAGTTGACGCAGTGGATCCTGACCGAGTGCCGTGTGGCGTGATGTCGGACAAATTCCTACAAGTGAGAAAGATTGCTGCTTTGGCACAGATTTTTCGTTTGTGGGGCTGACGAGGGTTGCCTATCGTACGTGTGGGGCGTTGGTATTTTTGACCATCAAGGAAATACCACCATGTACCTTCGAAAAATCGTTCTGATCGCCTCCTCCGCTGCGCTGCTCGCTCCCGCCATTTCCAACGCGTCCTCCTCGCCTGAGAAGACCGCGTTGAATGCCTGCGTACAAGCCTTCGCAACCAGCCTTGCCACGCCTGGAAACGCAGCTCCCGCGGTCAAAGTCGACTATCGCGGCGCCGTCAGTACCGGCTCGGTTCTCGATTATTTCGCGAGCGAATACACCTTCGACCTGCACGCCAACAGCGGCAGGACAGGACAACCGGTTGGACACGTGAGTTGCACGTCGGACACCCGCGGCGCGGTGATCTCCATATCGCAGATGCCGTTCGCCGCGAAGAACTAGACCGCTGCCCGCTGGCGGGTTGATCGCCGTCAGCGTATAAAATCGCGATGCAGATCACATCGAACGATGCGGCGGCTGCCGGTGCAGCCGCCCTCGAGTTCGTGGTCGCGGTGGCGGAGAACGACGTCATCGGCCGCGGCAATCGGCTGCCGTGGCATCTGCCCGCGGATCTCAAGCATTTCAAGGCGCTCACCATCGGCAAGCCGGTGCTGATGGGCCGCAGGACCTTCGATTCCATCGGCAAGGCGTTGCCCGGGCGCCTGAACATCGTGCTCTCCCGTGCGCCGGGCTTTTCGCCGCCGGGCTGCGTGGTCGCACATACGCTCGACGCCGCGCGCAGCGCCGCGGGACAGCAACCCGCGCTGATGGTGATCGGCGGCGCGGAGGTTTATCGGCAGTGTCTGCCGTTCGCGCGGCGCATCCATCTGACCTTGGTGCACGCCGAGATCGCGGACGGCGACACGCTATTCGCCGCTTGGCGCGGTGCAGAGTGGCGGCTGACCGCGTGCGAGCGCCGTGAGCCCGACGACAAGAACGCGTATGCGTTGAGCTTCATGACGCTCGAGCGGACTGCGCACCCTGACGAGCGGACGGCCTGACGAGCGGACGGCGCACACTTGAGGTCACAGAGGCGCGAGGCGCGCGCGAACCGCAGATTCCGCGTGCGCGAAATCGATGTCCTCGAGGCTCGAGACGTTGCCTGCCGTCAATTCCGACAGGAGCCGGGTCTGTATCGCACCGCGCTCGAGCGCAGTCAGATACGGAATTTCATGATGGAACATCACCATGGAATAGCGGGGGATGAAAAGCCGCGGAAGACGCCGTTCGAGCTCCAGTGCCAACGTCTGCTGCAGCTGGAATTTGGGATGCGCGACGCGCTCGCGCATTTCCAAATAATTGTCGAGCGCCATGGCGGCGATTGCGTCGGTGTTGGGTTTGCGCAAGGAGCCGAATTCGGCGAACAGCCGCTCCCACGCCGTATGCCCATCCACCGTATGGCGCGCCAGACAGGCGTCGAATTCCACGCAATCTTCGAAGCAGCAATTCATGCCCTGACCGTGAAACGGCACGATGGCGTGTGCCGCATCGCCGATGAGCGCGGCAACTCCCCGGTAGTGCCAGGGGAGGGCCGTCACCGTGCCCAAAAACCCGACAGGATGAGTCTGGAACTCGGCGATACAGTGCGGCATCAACGCGCGGGCATCGGGGAATTCGTGCGACAGGAATTGATCGATCGCCGCGGGCGCCGTCAAGCGGTCGAAGCTGACCTCGCCCTGTTTGGCGAGGAATAACGTCGCCGTAAAGCTGCCGTCCTGGTTCGGCAGCGCGATCAGCATGTAGTTGCCGCGCGGCCAGATATGCAGGGCATCGGGCTGCAGGGTGTAACGTCCGGCGCTGTCCGCGGGGATGCTGAGCTCCTTGTAGCCGTGCTCGAGATCGCTCTCCTGCGCGTCGATCAAATGCTTCGCGCCGAGCGCCCGGCGCAGCGTCGAGCCGGCGCCGTCGGCGGCGAGGAGCGGCCGCATGGGCACGCTCGTCAGCCGGTCCCGCTCGAGGTCGCGCAGCCACGCGCTGCCTGCCGCGAAATCCGCGGACTCGAGGCGATGCTCGAAGTGAATGCTCACGCCCGGCCGGCGGGCGGCGACTTCCAGCAGCGTCTGGTTCAGCCGGTGGCGCGAGATCGAGTAGATGAGTTCATTCGGCCTCCGCCCATACGGCTGCAGCGAAGCGCCTCCCTCGCGAGGATGGATCAGCCGGCCGCGCATCGGCAGGAGGGCCGCTCTCAGCTCTTGAAACACTCCGGCGGCCTGCAATGCATGAATGCCTCGATCCGCCAGTGCGAGATTGATGGAGCGGCCGGATTCGGCGCCGGCGCGGCGCGGATCGGGGCGGCTCTCGTACAGCTCCACGGCATGTCCGCGGCGCTGTAAAAAAATGGCGAGCAGTGCGCCGGTCGGGCCGGCGCCGACGATGCGTACGGTGGCGCGCTCGTCATTCATGGCCGCAAGGCTTGCGACAAGGCCTCGACCGCAGAGAACACGTCGGTGTACGAATTGTAGAGCGGTACCGGCGACATGCGCACCACGTCAGGCTCGCGCCAGTCCGTGACCACGCCCGCCGCCGTCAGCCGCTCGTGGCAGCGCTTTGCCGCGGCGGGCGAGCCCGCCAGGCGCAGGCTCAATTGGCAGCCGCGCTCGGCCACGGCGTCGGGCGTGAGGATCTCCACCAGGCCAGGCGGCAGGGTCCGCAGAAGCCGCTCGAGGTAAGCGGTGAGTGCCATCGACTTGGCGCGCAGCAACTCCAGGCCCGCTTTTTCGAAGATGGCCAGCGACGCCAACAGGGGCGCCGCCGACAGTACCGGCGGATTGCTGATCTGCCAGCCCTGCGCGCCGGCGATGGGGTCGAAATCGGGTTCCATTCGAAAGCGCCGTGCCGCATCGTGTCCCCACCACCCGGCAAAGCGCGGCAAGCCGGCGTTGCGGGCATGGCGCTCGTGCACGAAACAGCCGCCGATGGCGCCGGGACCCGCATTCAAATACTTGTAGCTGCACCACACGGCGAAATCGACATTCCAGTCGTGCAAGCTCGAGCGGGTGTTGCCGATGCCGTGGGCGAGGTCCAAACCGACCGCGGCGCCCACGCGCCGCGCCGCGGCGATCATCGGCTCGAGCTCAAGGCACTGGCCGCTCAAGTACTGCACCTCGGGCAACAAGACCAGCGCCAACGCGGCTCCCTCCTGCTCGATGCGCCGGACCATGTCCTCGGTTCTCAAGTGGTGCTCGCCCGGGCGCGGTTCGGCCTCGATCAGATGCCGTGCGGCGTTCAGCCCGTGAAACTCGAGCTGCGAGACGATGGCGTAGCGATCCGAGGGGAATGCGGACTTTTCGATCAACACCCGATTGCGCCGGGCGTCAGGGCGGAAAAAGCTGACCATCATCAAATGCAGATTCACCGTCAGCGAATTCATCGCAACCACTTCACTCTCGTGCGCGCCGACGAGAGCGGCCAGCGGTGCGCTCGCCGCCTCGTGATAGCGTATCCAGGGACGGCGCGCGACATGATGTCCGGCCACGCCCAGGCGCCGCCAATCCTCGAGCTCGGCTTGCACGAACTCCGCCGCAGTCTTCGGTTGCAGGCCGAGCGAATGGCCGCACAGATACACGCACTTCCGCCCGGCGGCATCATAGGGGTGATGGAATTGTTCCGCGAAACCGGCGAGCGGATCGCCTGCGTCCAGGGCCACCGCGGCGGCCGCGTCGCGCGTCACTGTCCCGGAGCCTGCATGACGGTCCCGCAGACGGTGCAGCTGCGATGTACGGCGCTCGAGTAGAAGCGCGCAAAGATCTCCGGCAACTGGGTTTCGATATTGCGCACGGCGACGCGTTCGAAGTAAAGACGATGGCCGCAGTTCTCGCAGTACCACGAGAATCCGTCGAGCTCGTCGGGATCGCGGCGCCGCTCGACCACGATGCCGACGCTGCCCGCCGGGCGCTGCGGCGAATGCGGCACTTGCGCGGGCAGCAGAAACACCTCGCCCTCGCGGATCGGTACGTCGGTCACGCGGCCGTCCTGGACCGTCTTGAGCAGCATGTCGCCCTCGACCTGGTAGAAGAACTCTTCGCTCGGATCATGATGGAAATCCTTGCGCGAGTTGGGGCCGCCCACGGCCATGACGATGAAGGCGGCGTCTTCGAAGAGGAGTTTGTTGCCCACGGGCGGCTTCAGCAATTCGCGGTTCTGCTCGATCCAGCCGCGCAGGTTGAAGGGTGGAAACAGGTGCATGGCCGCATTATAGCGCGGCACGCAGCAGGCACCTCTAGGGCTCGGCGGCGCCCGCGCAGGGCACTTGAACCGGCCGCGCTTCGGGATCATCCAGGCGCAGCGCGGTCAGCGCTCCGCCCCACACGCAGCCGGTATCGAGGCCGGTGACTGCGCCGTTGTCGAAAAATCCGAGCGTCGACCAGTGACCGAAGATGAAGCGCGATCCGTGCCAGCGCGCCGCTTGCGCATCGAACCACGGGATCAAGGCCTTGCTCTGGGATTTCTTCGGCGAGCCTTTCGCGCGCAGCATGAGGCGGCCGTCGGCATCGACGTAGCGCAGGCGGGTGAAGCAATTCACGATGAACCGCAAGCGCTCCTCGCCCTCCAGGGCATCGTCCCAGAGATCCGGTTGATCGCCGTACAGCCGTTTGAACATCTTGTCGGGGTTCTGCCGCAGGGCGTGCTCGAATTCGCGCGCACAGCGCCGCGTGAGCGGCAAATCCCATTGCGGCGCCACGCCGGCGTGCAACATGCACAACTTGAGCGCCCGGTCTTCGTGAAACAGAGGCCGGCTCGCGAGCCACTCGAGCAGGGTGTCGCGATCCGGTGCCGCCAAGACTGCGCTCAAGGTATCGCCGCCGCGGGTTTGGGCGGCGCCAAACGCCACGGCCAGAAGGTGCAGGTCGTGATTGCCGAGTGTGACGCTGGCGTTCTCGCCCAATGCACGGATTCTGCGCAGCACCGCGAGGGATTCGGGCCCGCGATTGACCAGGTCGCCGACGAACCACAGCCGATCCCGGTCGGGCGAGAAGCGCAGTGCGGCAAGCAAGGCACCGAGTTCGGCGTCGCACCCTTGCACGTCGCCGATCGCGTACAGCGCCATCAGCCACCCATCGGGCTAATGAAGCACCCCGGGCATCGCCAGCCTGAACGGAGCGATCGGCGCATCGAATTGCTGCCCGTCATCGGCCACCATCTGATAGCTGCCCTGCATGGTGCCGACCGGAGTTTCGATGACGGCGCCGCTCGAATAGCGAAAGCCTTGACCGGGCTTGAGGTATGGCTGTTCTCCGACCACGCCGTCGCCGCGCGTCTCCTTCACGTTGCCGTTCGCGTCGGTGATGATCCAGTGGCGCGTCAGCAGGCGCGCCGGCACCTGGCCTTCATTGCGGATGGTGATGGTGTACGAAAACACGAAGCGTTTGTCGCGCGGGTCGGACTGCTCCTCGATGTACGAGGTCTCGACCTCGACGCGAATTCGCGGGTTCGCAGGCTCGGATGTCATGCCCTGCATCGCATTACTTCAAGCGCACTGCCAGCATGTCGCAATGCGCGGCATGCAGCACCGTGTCTTCGGTAAAATTCACCATGAAAGCGAGGCCGTGACGCTCACGGCTGCCGAGCACGATCAGGTCGGCCTGTTCCTGTTCGGCCACGCGGAGAATTTCCGCCTTGGTATTGCCGGATTCGACCCGCCCGGTCGTGCGCGCAAACCCCAGACGCTTGATCAGGTCGGCGAGCCTTTCGCGGGAACGCGCAATGACCTCGTCCTCGAATTGCACCGTCGGCATCATCGTTTCGCCCAGGGGCTCCATCGGCACGAATTCGACGACGTGCAGGAAAACCATCGCCCCGTTCGAATACTCGGCCAGATCCCGTGCTGCAATGGCAATCTGTTCGCTGTCTTCCGACAGATCGAGCAGCACCAAAAGCTTCTTGTATCGGGCCATGCGGCATCAAGTATAGCCGACCAGTCGCGAGTAATGCGCGGCGAGCAGGCCGAATTGCGACGGCGCCAACGTTTCCGGGCGCAATTGCGGATCGATTCCGCAGGATTCTATGTCCTGTGAACTCAGCAGGCCCCTCAGGGAGTTGCGCAGGGTCTTGCGCCGATGGGAGAACGCGGCCGTCACCACGGTGCGCAGCACGCCGTCCCGGCCCGACTCGAAGCGCGGGCGCAGCGCAGGCCGCAGGCGCACGACCGCCGACCATACCTTGGGGCGCGGCTGAAATGCGCCGGGGCCGACATCGAAGAGCGCGTCGACCTCGGCGGCCGCTGCCAGCATCACCGTCAGACGCCCATAATCCTTGCCGCCGGGCTGCGCGGCCATCCGGTCCACGACTTCCTTTTGCAGCATGAAGTACATCTCGGAAATGGCAGCCTGCTGCGTCAGCAGGCGAAACAGCAGCGGAGTCGAGATGTTGTAGGGAAGGTTGCCGACGACGCGCAGAGGCGCGCCGGACCCGCGCAGGCGGTGAAAGTCCGTGTCGAGCACATTCTCGACGTGCACGGTGAGCCGGTCGTCGGCCCGCGGGTCGGCCTCGAGTGCCTGCGCCAGATCGCGGTCGATCTCGATCACGTCCAGGCGGCCGGCCCGCTCCAAAAGAGACCAGGTCAGCGCGCCGCGCCCCGGTCCGATTTCGACCACGCGCTCGCCGGCCTCGGGCGCGACGGCGTCGATGATCCGGCGAATCACCGCGCGGTCATGCAGGAAATGCTGACCGAAGCGCCTACGAACCGGCATGAGCGGAACCGGCGCCGGACAACTCGACGGCGAGCGCCAAGGCCGCGCGCAAGCTGCCGGCGTCCGCCTTGCCGGTGCGCGCCAGGCCGAGCGCCGTTCCATGATCGACGCTCACGCGCAGGATCGGAAGTCCCAAGGTGACATTGACCGCGTTGCCGAATCCCACGTGCTTGATCACCGGCAGGCCCTGATCGTGATACATCGCGACGATGACGTCCGCCGTCGCGAGGAATCGCGGAGTGAATGCGGTATCGGCCGGCACGGGACCTTGAAGGTCGAGACCTTGCGCACGCAGCTTGTGGATCACCGGCTCGATCACGTCGATTTCCTCGCGGCCGATGTGGCCGGCTTCGCCCGCGTGCGGATTGAGCCCGAGCACGGCGATTCTGGGGCTCGCCAGCCCGAAATGGCGCTCGAGATCCATGGCCACGATCTTGAGCGTGCTTTCCAGGCGCTCGCGGGTCAGCGCCCGCGGCACCTCCGCCAGCGGCAGATGCGTGGTGACCAGCGCGACACGCAGCTGTCCGCTCAGCAACAGCATGACCGGCAACGCGGCCCGCGTGCGGGCCGCCAGGAATTCGGTATGGCCGATGAATGCGTACCCGGCATCCATCAAGGTGCTCTTTTGCACGGGCGCGGTCACCATGGCCGCGAACTCGCCGTTCGTGCAGCCGTCGCAGGCACGCTCCAGCATCTCGATCACGTATGCCGCATTGCGCGGATCGAGCCTGCCGGCGGTCACGGCACTGCTCACCGGTATGTGCAACACTTTGAGCGTGCCGGCGCAATGCGCGGCCGGAGGGTTCGAGGCATCGTAAGGCTCGAGCTTCAGCGGCAGGCGCAGCGCGGCGGCCGTTGCCGCCAGCAGATCCGCATCGGCCGCCACCACGAGGTCGGCATCCCAGCCGTCCTGCGCCAGCATGACGCAGGCATCCGGGCCGATGCCCGCGGGTTCACCCGACGTGATGATGATCCGCGGTACGTACACTACATCTTGATTTCGACGAAGGCCTCGTCGCGCAAGCGGCGCAGCCACAACTCGGTTTCCTCATCCGCCTTGCTTTCGCGGATGGCCGCGAAAGCACGCTGCCGCCGGACGTCATCGGTGCTGTCGTAGGTGCGGGTGCCGAGCATCTGCACGATATGCCAGCCGTAGCGGGTCTTGAACGGCTCGCTGATCTCATTGACCTTAAGATCGGCGATTGCCTTGTCGAATTCCGGAACGAACGTGCCGGGTCCGCTCCAACCCAGATCGCCGCCGTCCGGCGCAGAACCGGGATCCACCGAATTGGTGGACGCGAGGCCGGCAAAGTCCTCGCCCTTCAAGATGCGCTCGCGCAGCTTGCTCAATTTCTGGCGCACGGTTTCATCGTCATCGAGCTCGTTGGTCTTCATCAGGATGTGGCGAACATGAATCTGATTGATGATGACCTGAGCTTCGCCGCTGCGCCGCTCGTTGAGCCTGACGATGTGAAAGCCGCTCGGCGTGCGCACCGGTTCGCTCACCTCGCCCGGCTTCATGCGCGTGACCAGATCCAGGATGAACTGCGGCAGCTGCGTCCCTTTGCGCCAGCCGAGCTGGCCGCCGTCGAGCGCCGTCTGGCTGTTCGAATTGGCGATCGCCAGCTGACCGAAGTCCTCGCCCTTCGAGGCGCGCGCGGCCAGATCCTGGGCCTTGTGCGTGATGTCCTCCAGCTGTTGCGGCGTGGCGGCTTCCGGCAGCGACAGCAGAATGTGCGAGACGTTGAATTCATCGTTCGCGGCGGCGGTCTGCTGGCGCGCCAGGAATTGCTCCAACTCGTGCGGGCTCACGTTGATGTGCGCGATGACGTCGCGTTGCCGCAAGGTGCTCAAGGTCAATTCCTTGCGCATGCCCTCGCGATACTGCTTGTAATCGACGCCCTGTGCCGAGAGCGCCGTGGGCAGCTGGTCGAAGGGAATCTTGTTGCGGCTGGCGATTTCCTGCAGGGCGCTGTTCAGCTGTTCGTCGGAGACGGTGAGCCCCACCCGCTTGGCATGCTGCGATTCGATCTCCTGCAGGATCAAACGATCGAGCACCTGCTGCTTGAGCACGCTCTGCGAGGGCAATTCGACCTTTTGTTCCTGCAGCCTTTTCGTGACCGCATCCATTTGCGCATCGAGCTCGCTTTTCAGCACCAGCCCATCGTTGACGATGGCGGCGATGCGGTCGAGCATCTCGCCGTGCACGCCGATGTCGCGCGTCTGCGCATGCGACGGGGCTCGCAGGAGCGCCGCCGCCGCCAACGCGGCCAGGCAATTCAAGCCGAAGAAAGCAAATTTACGCATGGTTGGAAATTCGTCCTGGTCAGGGGGCCTGGTTCTGCGTATTCGGATCGCGGGTCGAATAACCGCGAATCTCTCGTTCCAAGAAGGTATTTGCTGGTTTTCCGACCGAACTTAGGCCTGTGAGTTCCAATTGTAATGCAATCGAGGTGTCCAGTCCCGGGGTGTTGTTGGTGACCCGGACGTAGCGGCGCTGCACCAACTGAATCTTCCAGCAGCAGCTTTTGTATTCAAATCCAGCCACTTGCTCGATGGTTTGGTGGTCCTGCAGGGAGTAGACCCAGCGTCCCACCGTGTTCCAGTGGTCGGCGATCGGCCAGGCGAAGGATCCATCCCACTGCTTGAGGATGGGCTGCTGCGTCAGGACATTTTGTTGAAAGCGGTAGCCGATGTTGATGACCCGCGACGGGTCGGGGCGGTACTGCAGCGACACCTCCGATTTGTCCGTCTGCGAGGTGTAGGGATTCCAAAGGTAATCGAAATTGAAGCTGAAATGCTTATAGGCGGTCACGGCCACATCGGCGACGATATCGGAGGCGGGAAACACGGGCCCCGTCTGTCCGAGCGCCGTTGCCGCGAAGGTCGAGGGCAGTCCCGACACGTACTGTCCGGGCAGGGACATCACGATCTGACCGCGGGCATTGAGCAACACCTGGCCCGGCAAGGCGAGAGGATTGACCCCGGGCACGGTCACCAGTGTCTGACCGGTCGAGTCGGCGGCGACGTCAGCGGGAAGCCCGACCCGCGGCACGGCGAAATAGCGGATCTGGCCGATGGTTGCCGTCAGGTACTGGGCGCCCGACAAGTGGTCGAACAGACGGGTGGTCAGCGCGAGCGCGACCTGGTTGGCGTCGCCGATGCGGTCCTCCCCGACGTAGCGGTTGGTGCGAAACAGCTCGGTCAAGTTCAGGTCGGGCAATCCGGTGTCGAAAATCGGCAGCGAATCCTGGTTGCGGTAAGGCACGTAGCTGTAGACCACGCGCGGCTCGAGCGTCTGCGTTCGCTGTCCCTGGGAACCCGCGTCGCGCTCGAACACGAGCCCCGCATCGAGCCGCGCGTAGGGGAGCGCGCGGGTCGGGGTGCCCGGCGCGCCGATGGCGGCGTTCTTCAAGTCGTATTGCGTGAAATCGTAGCCGACCGCCGGTTCGAAAAAATAACCCGGACCGCGGCTCGACCAGCGCAGCTCCGGCGCGACGTTCAGGCGCACCCCCGTGGTGCCGGCTTCGCGCAGGAAATTGACCGCCTCGCTGTCGAGCGCCAGCTCGAATTGCGTGCCCGCCACCGGCCACAGCGCGTTCGCCTCGATCCGCGGCACCCGCGAGTATGGGCGCTCTGCATCGGCGAGCGAGATGTCGATGGTCTGAAAGTTCTGCAGCTGCCCGCGGATGCGCCACGCGTCGTCGTAGTACAGGATGGCGGCGCGCCGTTCCAGGAAAGTCACGCTGGTCTGGTCGGAGCCGACGGCGAAGTCCTCGAAGTAGCGGCTGTCGCTGACGCTGGCGATGTCGGTGTCGAAGCGCATTCCGGTGCGAAAATCGGTGATGTCGGTGAAGCGGAAGTAGCTGCGATCGCTGTGCAGTTGCGAGTCGTCCGGCAGAAAAGTGCCCTCGATCTGGCCGTGCGAACCCGACGTGAGGTAGCGGAACTGTCCGGCGAGCTGCACGCCGCGCGCCGACAGCACTCCCGGCGTGAGCGTGAGGTCGTAGTTCGGCGCAAGATCGAAATAGTAGGGAACCTCGAGCTCGAAGCCGTTGCTTCCGGAATGGCCGAAACTCGGGAACAGCAGCCCGCTCTTGCGCTCATCGCCGATCGGGAAGGAGATATACGGCGTATAAAAGATGGGCACATCCTTGAAGCGCATGACCACGTTGCGCGCCACGCCTTCCTGAACCTTGGTATCGATGCTGATCGCGGAGGCTTGCAGCATCCAATCCTGGTTGCCCACCGGGCAGGTGGTATAGCGCACTTCCGCCAGCCGGACTTTGCCGTCGGCGAGGACGTCGATGTCCCTGGCAAAACCGCGGCCGTTGCGGTCCATGAGTTGAAAATTCGCCTGATCGAAATTCGCGGCACCGTCGATGTCGTAGCTGCCGGTGACGCTGTGCACGCGCAATTTCGGATCCTCGAAGTCGACCGCGCCCTTGACCGCGACGCGCCCGGTCTTGTTGTCGTAGTCGACCGAATCGGAGGTGACGCTGCGGGCATCCTGGCGCACCCTGACGCGGCCGTTGAGCACGGCGTGGCCGTCGGCGTCGAGCACGGCATCGTCGGTGTCGATGTGGATGCGGTGATCGTCAGCGGCTATATCGGAAGCGAGGGGGGGCGCAAATTTCGGCGGAGCGGGACACATGTCGCCGGCGCGGACCGGCGCGGCGGCCGCGAAGCACAAGCCAATGAATGCGGCCCGAACATCAAGCGCCTTGGACAAAATTCATCGCCTTAATCGGTATACTGGTTCCCGCCGCCAGCTTTGCGGTCAGTGAATGGTCAAGCATGGTTCCACCGGATGCAAGCGATTCCCGCCTGGCGGATTTGACCCGATGGGTGTTCGAGGATTTGGGATTTTCCGGCAGCGATATCGCGCCGGCGTCGGCGGACGCGAGTTTTCGCCGCTATTTTCGCATCACCCGCGGCAGCGACAGCTACATCGCAATGGACGCGCCGCCGGACAAGGAGAATGTGGAACCGTTCGTGCGCGTGGCGCGGCTGCTGCTCGGAATGGGCCTCAATGTGCCGGTGATCCTGGCGCAGGATGCGCGGCGCGGCTTGCTGCTGCTGTCTGATCTCGGAACCCGTCAGTACTTGGACGAGCTCAAGAATGGAGCGGAGGAGCGGCTGTATGCGGATGCGCTCGACGCCCTGGCGACGATGCAGACGGCCGGTGCTGCGGCGGCGCGCGAACTGCCGCCGTACGACCGCGATTTGTTGCTGCGTGAAATGCAGCTCATGCCGCAGTGGTTCCTGCGCGATCATCTGGGGCTCGAGCTGTCCGCGGCCGAAGCCGGCATGCTCGACCGGCTGTTCGAAACGCTGGCGCAAAGCGCGCTGGCGCAGCCCGCCACCTTCGTGCATCGCGATTATCACTCGCGCAATCTGCTGCTGACCGCGTCCGAGAATCCGGGCATCCTGGATTTCCAGGACGCGGTGTGCGGCGCCGCGACTTACGATCTCGTATCCCTGCTCAAGGACTGCTACATTGCCTGGCCGGCGCCGCGGGTGCGCGCGTGGGCGCTCGAGTTTCGTGAGCGGCTGATGGCCAAGGGATTCGCGCAGGATCTGTCCGAGAACGAATTCATCCGCGCCTTCGATCTGATGGGTCTGCAGCGGCACATCAAGGTGCTGGGGATTTTCGCGCGCCTCAATCTTCGCGACGGCAAGCCGCAGTACCTCAAGGATCTGCCGCGCGTGCTCGATTACACCCGCGCGGCCGCCGGCGAGCATGCGGAAACCTCGGAGTTCGCCGAATTCATCGCCAGGCGCATCGACCCGGAATTCATTCAGGCGCAGCAGCGGGCGCTCGCGTGAGCGCGCCGCCTGCGCGTCCGCGCGCCGCCATGATACTCGCGGCCGGCCGCGGCGAACGCCTGCGGCCGTTGACCGACACGACGCCCAAGCCGTTGCTCAAGGTTCGAGGTGAGCCGCTGATCGAGCGGCACGTCGCAGGCCTCGCGAACGCCGGATTCGAGAAGATCGTGATCAATCTCGCATGGCTGGGTTCGCAGATCAGCGAATTCCTGGGCGATGGCGCGCGCTATGGGGTGTCGATCATCTACAGCCGCGAGGAGCACGCGCTCGAAACCGCCGGCGGCATATTCCGCGCCCTGCCGCATCTTACGCCGGAACCGTTCGCCGTCGTCAACGGCGACATCTACACGGATTTTCCATTCGACACGCTCGCGATGCGCGCCGAGCGCGATGCGCACCTGGTGCTGGTGCCCAATCCGCCGCAACACCCGCAGGGGGATTTCGGGTTGGAGCGCGGGCGCCCCCTCGCGGCGGCCGCGCGCCGTTTCACGTTTTCCGGCATCGCGCTCTATCGGCACGGATTTTTCGCCGGCTGCAGCGACGGTGCGTTCCCCTTGAAGCCGCTGCTGGTGCGCTCCATGTCCTTGAACCGAGCGTCGGCGGAACTCTACACCGGTGTGTGGGAAGACGTGGGAACCGTGGAGCGGCTGCAGGCTTTGAACGCCGACCTTTGAGGTACAATCCGCCGATGTCCGATTTCAAAGGCATACCCATCCTGACCGAGCAGCGCGCGGCGCGCAGCGGCGACAAGTACACCACGGTGCACGGATTTACCGCCATCAAGGATGGCGTCAAACCGAAGGCCGCGCCGCCCGGCGGTGCACCGGCCGCGCCGCCAATGCGCAAGCCCGCCTGGCTGCGCGCGCCCTTGGGCGCGGGCCGGGAATTCACCGCGGTCAGGGAGATCGTGCGCGAGCATCGCCTGAGCACGGTGTGCGAGGAAGCGAAGTGCCCGAACATCGGCGAGTGCTGGAACGCCGGAACGGCGACGATCTTGTTGATGGGTGCGGTGTGCACGCGCGCCTGTCGATTCTGCGCGGTCGACACCGGCAACCCGCGCGGCTGGCTCGATCCGGAAGAACCGGACAACGTGGCGCGATCGGTCGCGTTGATGGGCCTCAAATACGTGGTGCTGACGTCGGTCAATCGCGATGATCTGGACGACGGGGGCGCGGCGCACTACGCCGCGGCGATTCGCGCCATCAAGCGGCGCAATCCGAATACCGCGGTCGAGGCGCTGACGCCGGATTTTCAGGGCGTAATGCGCGACGTGCATACCGTCCTCGATTCAGGATTGGATGTGTTTGCGCAAAATGTCGAGACGGTGCGCCGCCTGACGCACCCGGTGCGCGATCCACGCGCCGGCTACGAACAGACCTTGGGCGTGCTGCGTGCGGCCAAGGCGTATCGGCCCGCGGTGCTCTCGAAGACCAGCTTGATGCTGGGGTTGGGCGAGACACAAGACGAGGTGCTTGCGACCATGACCGACCTGACGCGACAGAATACCGACA
>Ga0181537_10001177_pt1 | contig 24328 bp, 28 predicted proteins | sample PEATcosm2014_Bin_39_FD_119765 | JGI IMG/M metagenome (GOLD analysis project Ga0181537, IMG submission 119765) | Peatland microbial communities from MTU Mesocosm Facility, Houghton, MI, USA - PEATcosm2014_Bin23_10_metaG | ecosystem: Environmental > Terrestrial > Soil > Wetlands > Peat | place...
ACCTCGCGGAAAGCTCAGTCATTATTTGAGGAACGGGTTGGCGAAGGTGAAGAACAGCGCGATACCCACGCCGATCATCGCGACCGCGTCCACGAGGCCGGCGACGATGAACATCTTGACCTGCAGCATCGGCACGAGCTCGGGCTGGCGCGCGGCGCCTTCGAGGAACTTGCCACCCAGCAGGCCGAAGCCGATCGCGGTACCGAGGGCCCCTAAGCCGATCAGGATCGACACCGCCAGCACCGTCATGCCGTTGATGTGCGCAATATTTGAAGCGTCCATACCAAACTCCTTGAAAGAAAATCAGACTGCGTCGAACTAAAAAAGCGAACCGTTAGTGACTCTTCTCGCTGGCGATCGCCAGGTAGACAATGCTCAGCATCGTGAAGATGAAGGCCTGCAGCAGCACGATGATCACGTGGAAGGCGCCCCATGCAAAGCCCAGCACCAGCTGGGCGAACCAGCCAATGATCGCGCCGGCATGCAGCGGCCAGCCGCCCGAGAGCGCGAACAGGCCGATCAGGATCATCAGCAGCTCGCCGGCGTACATGTTGCCGAACAAGCGCAGCGCCAGCGAGACCGGGCGCGCCAGCTCCTCGATGCACTTGAGGATGATGTTGAACCAGATCATCCACGGCGTATCGAAGGGGTGGAACAGGAATTCCTTCAGGTAGCCCACGCCGCCCTTCATCTTGATGTTGAAGTACTGCACCAGCAGGAACACGCTGATCGCCATGCCGAAGGTGATGTTGGGGTCGGTCGTCGCCACCGACTTGAAGAACTGCAGGCCCACGCCGCGCTCGGCAACCACCGTCGACCACAGATCGACCGGGAACAGGTCGATCGCGTTCATGAACAGGATCATGCAGAAGATCGTGATCGCGAGCGGCGCGATCAGCGGGTTGGCGACGTGGAAACTGTCCTTGACCGCATTGTCGATGAACTCGACCACGCCCTCGGCATAGACCATGAAGCCGCTCGGCGCCTTCTCGGAGGAGGTGCGTGTCGTGCGCACGGCGATCGCAAAGGCGATCAGGAACAGCGCGCCCATCGCCGAGGACCAGAACAGGCTGTCCAGATCGAGCGTCCAGAACGCACTCTTGCCAAACTGCCAGGTCCAGTTGGTCAGGTGGTGCTGGATGTACTCAGTGACGTTTGCGGGGCCTTCGGCAGCCATCATCAATATCCAATGCTTCCCTGATCCAGAAAATCCCTACCAACCTAAGTTCTCGGGGCCGCTCATTAGGCCCCGTGGCTCAAGGCGCCTGCCGTTTCAATGCCGACGCGCTCTTGCGTGCCAGCGCCAGCCAGTACACGAGGAAGGTGGCCGCATAGACACAGAAGAGTTCCGCCGGCGCCACGCGCTTAGCCCGCAGCACCCACACGAACGCCAACACCGTCATCGCCACCTTCAGGGCCACGCCGCGATAGAGCGCGCCAAGCACCCGTCGCGGATCCGCGCCTGGAGGCAGCCGGCGCATCCCAAAGCTCGCCTGCACCAGGTTCCCGAGCGTGCCGATGCCGCCGCCGATCAGAGCGGACCGGCCGGCCAGATCGCCCCAGATCCACCAGCACGCCAGCGCCAGCATCACGGTCACGGCGGCCTGGGCGGCGATGATCCGCAGCGCCTCGCGCTGCGCGGCCGAGAAACCCTCACTGCCCATCTTTTCTCGATCCGCAAGATGACAACAGCGCCGGCACAGGAGGGGCTCTGAAGGCTCAGGGCCGATCCGATGCGAAGGCGCCGTGATGCTGTACGTGCCGGAGGGTGCAGATGCGATCCCCCGGCTCAAAAGGCGGCGCATTATAGGGCGCTCGGGTGCCCTCTTCAACGCCGGAACAGGCCTGGTTTTGCCCTTAAGAGATATGGGCCAGGATGCCGTCGAGTTCCTCGAGATTATTGTAATTCACGATCACTTTGCCGCGGCCGCCGGCCCCGTGCTGGATCTGCACCCGGGCCCCGAGCTTGCCGCCGAGCTCTTCCTCGAGGCGGTGGATATTGGGATCTTTTGTGTTCCCGCCGCTGCTTTGCTCACCCCGGGGCCCCTGCGGTTCGCTCAGGCGCCGCACCAGGGCCTCCGTATCGCGTACGGATAGTCCCTTTTTCGCCACCAATGCGGCAACTTCGATCTGTTTTCGACGATTTTCGAGCCCAAGTAGCGCACGCGCATGTCCCATGTCGATCGACCGCTCCTCCAGGAGCGTGCACACCTCCGGGGCCAGCTCGAGCAGGCGCAGCAGGTTGGTGACCGCGGCGCGGGAGCGGCCGACGGCACTGGCCACCTGCTGGTGGGTCAGCCCGAACTCGGCGATCAGGCGCTCGAGCGCGCGGGCCTCCTCGAGCGGGTTCAGATCCTCGCGCTGGATGTTCTCGATCAGCGCCATCGCGATCGCCGCTTCATCCGGCACATCGCGGATCACGGCCGGGATCTCGCTCAGGCCGGCGATCTGTGCCGCCCGCCAGCGCCGTTCGCCGGCGATGATCTCGTAGCGCTGGGCGCCGCCGCTCGCCACCGGTGCGAGCGGCCGCACGACGATCGGCTGCACCACGCCCTGGGCGCGGATCGACTCAGCCAGCTCATTGAGCGACTCGGGGCGCATGTCGAGCCGTGGCTGGTAGCGACCACGCTGCAGCAGATCCACCGGCAGGTTCGCCAGCTCATCGGCCACCGGCGGCCGGGCGGCGGCGCTCGAGCGGCTCTGCCCCAGCAGATCGGCCAGTCCCCGGCCCAGCGTGGTCTTCTTGGTACTCATGGGCTGTAGATGATATGCCATCGGCCGCAGCGCACTAGGGCGCTGCGAGGGCCTCGTCCTCGCGCCGCAGCATCTCGCCGGCGAGCGCCAGATAGGAGAGCGCCCCGCGCGAATCCGGATCGTGCTGCAGCACCGGCTTGCCGAACGAGGGCGCCTCGGCGAGGCGCACGTTGCGCGGGATCACGGTGCGGAACACCTTGTCCTCGAAGTGCATCAGCAGCTGCGCGCTGACCTCGGTGGCGAGGTTATTGCGCGGATCGAACATCGTGCGCAGGATCCCTTCGATCTCGAGGGCCGGATTGGCGCTCAGGCGGATCTGCTCGATCGTCGCCACCAGCGCCGAGAGGCCCTCGAGCGCGTAGTACTCGCACTGCATCGGGATCAGCACGCTGTCGGCGGCCACCAGCGCATTGAGCGTCAGCATGTTCAGCGAGGGCGGGCAGTCGATCAGGATCACATCGTAGGCATTGCGGATCGGGGCGATGGCTTCGCGCAGCCGCTGCTCCCGGCCCGGCGGCGCCCCCAGCAGCCGCACCTCGGCGGCGGTCAGATCCTGGTTCGTCGGCAGCAGCGCCAGGCCCGGCGCCTCGAGTGCCACAATCGCCTCGGCCGCGGTGCATTCGCCCAGCAGCATTTCACAGCTGCCCTGCTGCACCTGCGCCTTCTCGAGGCCACAACCGGTGGTCGCGTTGGCCTGCGGGTCCATGTCGATCAGCAGCACGCGGCGGCGCGTGGCCGCGAGCGAGGCGGCCAGGTTCACCGCCGTGGTGGTTTTACCGACACCACCTTTCTGATTGGCGACTGCGATGACCCGTTTCATAGGGCCGGTAGTCTAGGACAAGCATCGCAGGGTTTCAGCGCGATGTAGGAGCCCTGCCGGATCGATTCGTCCGCGGGCCGGCAGCGAGCTGAGGCAGCGGGTAAACTGCGGTCTCATGAAATGGCTCAGCGCATTCCTGGTTGCAGCGATCTTCGCGGTCGCGACCTTCGCGCTGTGGGGGCTGCTGAACCGTCCGGAGAAGGAGCCGCCGTGGCCGGTGCGCATCTCGGGCGTCGCCTACTCCCCGTATCGGGAGGGACAGGATGCGTTCCTGAACCAGTACCCCTCCGATGCCCAGATCGATGAGGACCTGCAGCTGCTCTCCGACAAGGTCATGGCGGTGCGTACCTATGGCACGGCCGGCACCCTGGGCGATATCCCCAAGCTCGCATCCGCCTACGGCCTGAGCGTCTCGCTCGGCGGGTGGCTGGACAAGAACAAGCTCTCCAACGACGCCGAGATCAACCAGGTGATCCACCTGGCGAACACCAACAACAATGTCGTGCGCGTGTTCGTCGGCAACGAGACGCTGCTGCGCGGTGATCTGACGGCCGAGGAGCTGATTGCCTACATCGAGCGCGTGCGCTCGAAGGTCAAGCAGCGGGTCGGCACCGCCGAGACCTGGAACACCTGGCTGCAGAACCCGGAGCTGGCCAAGCACGTGGATTTCATCGGGATCCACCTGCTGCCCTACTGGGAAGGCCTCGATGTGGATTCGGCGGTCCAGTTCTGCATCCAGAGCCTGAAGCTGGTCGAGGCGCGCTACCCGGGCAAGCCGGTGATCATCGGCGAGGTCGGCTGGCCCTCCGAGGGGCGCACGCGGGGCAACGCCGTGGCCTCGACGGCCAACGAAGCGCTGTTCCTGCGCCGCTTCCTGGCGCGTGCCGATAAAGAGAAGATCCATTACTACGTGATGGAGGCCTTCGATCAGCCGTGGAAGGCGGGCAGTGAAGGCGGGGTCGGCGCCTACTGGGGCATCTACGATGTCAACCGCCAGCCCAAGTTCGAATTCGTGCAGCCCATTGTCCGCATCCCCGAATGGCACGTGCTCGCCGGCATCTCGGTCACGATCGCCCTGCTGCTGCTCGGGCTGTTCTACGTGCACAGCGGCGCGCTCGGTGCGCGCGGCCGCACGCTGATCGCGCTGGTCGTGTATGCGGCGGCGACCGCCGCGGTATGGGTGATCTATACCTACACGCGCCAGTACGTCACGCCCACGACCGTGATTGTCGGCACGCTGCTGATCCTCGGCATGCTCGGGGTCATCGCCGTGCTGTTCGCCGAGGTGCACGAATGGGCCGAGGCCCACTGGATCCGCTCACACCCGAGGCTGCTGGATCCGGCGCGCACGGTGCGCGGCTTCCAGCCCAAGGTGTCGATCCACGTGCCGGCCTACAACGAACCGCCCGCGATGCTCAATGCCACGCTCGATGCGCTCGCACGCCTCGATTACCCGGACTTCGAAGTGCTGGTGATCGACAACAACACGCGCGCTGAGGCGGTCTGGCGCCCGGTCGAGGCGCACTGCAGGGAGCTCGGCGAGCGCTTCCGCTTCTTCCACGTCAGCCCGCTGGCCGGCTTCAAGGCCGGCGCACTGAACTTCGCGCTCCAGCAGACCGCCTACAATGCCGAAGTGGTCGCGGTCATCGACAGCGACTACCAGGTCGATGCCGGGTGGCTGCGCGATCTGACGCCGAGCTTCTCGGATCCCAAGCTCGCGGTCGTGCAGGCCCCGCAGGACTATCGCGACGAGCAGGACAATGCCTTCAAGTCGATGTGCTATGCCGAGTACCGCGGCTTCTTCTATATCGGCATGATCACGCGCAACGAGCGCAACGCGATCATCCAGCATGGCACGATGACGCTCGTGCGCCGCAAGGTGCTCGATGCCCTGGGCGGCTGGGCCGAGTGGTGCATCACCGAGGATGCGGAGCTCGGCCTGCGGATCTTCGAGGCCGGGTACGATGCGACCTACCTGCCCAGGAGCTACGGGCGCGGGCTGATGCCCGACACCTTCACTGACTACAAGAAGCAGCGCTTCCGCTGGGCCTACGGCGCGATGCAGATCCTGCGCCACCACTGGCGCGCACTGCTCAGTCCCACCAACAGCGCGCTCACTGCCGGGCAGCGCTACCACTACATCGCCGGCTGGCTGCCGTGGCTCGCCGATGGCTTCAACCTGCTGTTCAACTTCGCGGCGATCGGCTGGTCGATCGCGATGATCATCGCCCCGCGCAAGATCGATCCGCCGCAGATGATTTTCTCGATCCTGCCGCTGTCGCTGTTCACGTTCAAGCTGGTCAAGCTCGTGCACCTGTATACGCACCGGGTCGGCGTGGGCGTGCGCCAGACCTTTGCCGCGGCGTTCGCCGGACTGGCGCTCGCGCACTCGATCGGACGGGCGATCCTCAAGGGCCTGGTGACGAATCAAGAACCGTTCTTCCGCACCCCGAAGATGCGTGACAAGCATGCGCTGCTGTCAGCGTTCGTCGCGGCGCGCGAGGAAGCCTTCATGATGCTGGCGCTGCTGACGGTGGCCGCGCTGATCCGCGTGGTGCCCCGGGAGCTTGCGAGTCCCGACCTGACCGTGTGGCTGGTCGCGCTCGTGATCCAGTCGATCCCCTACGCGGCGGCGGTCGCGGTCTCGATCGCGAGCGCGCTCAGCCTGCCGGCTACGCTCCTGCACCGGGCCGAGCCGCCGGCCTCGACCCCGGCGCCACAAGTGTAAGGACATGGCGCTCGGCCGCGAGGCCGGGCGCGCGAACCGGGCGGCTGGCGGCGAGCTGCCAGGCAGCGGGCAGCGCGGCGATCTCGGCCGCAGGATAGCGACCCTTCATCGCGAGCACGCGCGTGCCAGGAGCGCACAGCCCGGCAACGCTTGCCAGCAGCTGCGGCAGCGGCGCCAGGGCACGCGCCAGCACGGTGTCGAATGGCGCCACCCCGCTCATGTCCTCGGCGCGCCGCTGCACGGCCTCGACATTGCCAAGCCCGAGCGTGCGCACGGCATGCGCGACGAAGCGGATCTTCTTGCCACTGGAGTCGATCAGCGTGAAGTGGCGAGCGGGGTTCACGAGCGCAAGCGGCAGGCCCGGGAAACCGGCGCCGGTGCCGACATCGGCAATGCGGCTGCCGGCAAGGTCCGGCTGCACACTCAGGGAATCGAGCAGGTGCTGCGTCAGCATCGCGCTGCGTTCGGTAATGGCGGTGAGGTTGTAGGCCTTGTTCCAGGCGCCAAGCTCATCGAGCAGGCGCAGCAGCGCGCGCGCCTGCGCCGCGCAGAGCCCTACCTCGAGCGCCGCGGCCGAGTCGATCAGCTGCTCAAGTTCACTCACTGCGCCTCATCGCGCAGGCGCGCGCCGGCGCCGCCGCTCACGCAATGCGCACGAGCGTGCGGCCGGTGATCCGTCCGGCAAGGTAATCATCGAAAGCGGCCGGCAGCTCATCGAACGCCAGCGTGCGCGTGACGATCTTGTCCAGGTGGCGCGGCTTCAGATCCGTGCTGATCCGGCGCCACAGCGCCTCGCGCGCCGCGCGCGGCGTGCCGGCCGAGCCGACGCCGAGCAGGTTCGCGCCACGCAGGATGAAGGGCATCACCGTGCAGTGCAGGTCGGCGCTGCCGGCGAGGCCCACGCTGGCGACACTGCCACCGGGCAGCAGCGCGCGCAGCAGCCAGGTCAGCAGCGGCCCGCCGGCGTTGTCGATGGCACCGGCCCAGCGCGCGGTCAGCAGCGGCTGCTCGCCGAACTCGATCTCGGTGCGCAGCAGGACTTCGCTCGCGCCCAGGGACTTGAGCCACGCCTCGGACTCGCGCTTGCCGGTCAGCGCGCTGACCTGGTAGCCACGCGTGGCCAGCATGTCGATGCCGATGGCACCGACACCGCCGGTGGCGCCGCTCACTGCGACCGCTCCCTGCCCCGGCGCCAGGCCGTTGCGCTCCATGTGATCGATCGCGAGCGCCGCGGCGAAGCCGGCGGTGCCGATCGCCATCGCACTGGCGGCATCGAATCCGGGCGGCATCGCGATGACCGCTTCGGCCGGCACGCGCGCGTACTCGGCATAGCCGCCATCGCGTGTCTCGGACAGGCCGCCACCGGTCACCAGCACCGCATCACCGGCCTTGAAGGCCGGCACCTGCGAGTGCTCAACGACACCGGCCAGATCAATGCCGCCCACGAGCGGATAGCGGCGCAGGATGCGACCCTTGCCGGTCGCGGCGAGTGCATCCTTGTAGTTGATGCCCGAGTGCGAGACCCGCACCAGCACTTCACCGGGGGCGAGTTGCTCGAGGGTCAGCTGCTCGAAGCCGGCGCGGATCTTGCCATCCTCTTGATGAATCCTGAAGGCGCGAAAGGGCGACATATGTTCCTCACAGGTTCCGACAGGCACAATCACGGGCAACCGGAGGTTCCCCGCACCCGTGCACGATAGCAATCGCAAGCCACAAAGCAATCCGCTCCCGTGCGCATTGCTCGGCGCGCTGCTGCTGCTTGCCGCCGGGCCGGCGGCCGCGCAGCGCATCGAGCGCGATGGCGCACTGCTCGATGGTGTGCCGGCCGGCGCGCTCGCCGGTACGGCGCCACTGGATCGCTACCAGCGCAGCCCGCAGGCGCGCCTGCTCGACTGGCTCTCCGATGGGAGCCTGCTGATCGGCGCCGAGGACCCGTTGGGACTCGCTCCGGCGCGCCTGCGCGAGCCGCTCGCGGCGCGCGAGGGCGTTGGCAGTGCCGGCATGCGCGTCCGCTCCTGCAGTGCGCAGCCGTATGCGAACGGCTGGCTCGCCTGCCTCGTGCCGGAGCAGAGCGCGAGCGGCGCCGCGCTGGTGCTGCAGGATCTGGCCAGTGCTGCGGCACGCACCGTGGCAGCGGCTGCGGAGCGGCCGGACGGCCCGCGCTGGGCCCATGACGGGGTGCGGCTGGCCTTTGTGCGCACGCTCGCCGGCGGCGGCGAGGAGCTGGCGGTGCTCGATACCCCGCAGGGTGCGGCGCAGTCGCGCCTCGGGCTCCCGGGCAGCGGCTGGCAGCTGCTGGGCTGGTCGGCCGATGATCATCTGCTGCTGCTGCGCCGTACGCTGGCGAGCGGCGCCGCGGAGCTGGCGCTGGCCAACCTCAACGACAAGGTGGTGCTGCCGCTCGAACCGGCCGAACCCGCGCTGCGCGCGCACAGCGCGCGGCACGCGCGCGCGCGCGAGGCGCCGCCGCTGCAGATCGGCACCGCGCGCTTTTCAGCCGATGGCCGCGGGGTGTATTTCATCAGCGACCAGGACGGTGCCGCGGGCCACCTGCACTACCAGGAATTCTCCGGCGCCCAGGCGCGTGACCTGACACCGGCCCTGAGTGCCCCGATCGATGAGTTCGATCTCAGTGGCGACGGGCGCTATCTGGCCTACGGGTATCGCGAGGAGGGCATCAGCCGTATCGCGCTGCTCGATCAGCGCCAGGACCTGACCACGCTCCTGCAGGGCGTGCCGTCCGGGCTGATCAGCACGCTGCGCTTCAATCGCGCCGGCGATGCGCTGGGGCTGAGCGCCGAGAGTGGCGATGAGCCGGCCGAGGTCTATGTGTACTCACTGGCGACGCAGCGCACGACGCGCTGGAGCGCCAGCGGCAGCGAGACGCTGGCGGCGGCGGTGCACATCCAGTTTCCGACCTGGGAGCACAGCGGGCGCGCGGCCGGCGCGACCCTGTACCGGCCGACAACGCCGGGGCGTCACCCGGTCGTGCTGATGCTGCGCGAGGAGCGCGCCGCCGCCCCGGCGCACTACGATGGATTCGTGCAGTACCTGGTCAATGAGCGCCATGTGGCGGTACTGGCGCTGAGCCTGTCGGTTTCTTCCGCCGCCGCCGGCAGCGAGGCGGCCGATGAGCACCAGCAGAACCAGCTGCGGGACCTGGGCGCGCTGCTGGTGTGGGCCGGGCTGCAGCCGGATCTGGATCGCGACCGCATGGCGGTCGTGGGCCAGGGCACTGTCGCACCGCTGGCACTGCTGGCCCTGGGCCAGTACGCCGAGCGCTTCCGCGCGGCGGTCTGCATCGATGGGGTGTTCCTGGCCACCGTGCCACTGCCGGAGATGGAGGGTGCGGTGCTGCTGCTCAATGGCCTGAGCGATCCGCTGCCGCAGGGCGTGACCGGGGAGCCGCTGCTGTGGCGGCTGCGCGCCGCACATGATGCGGTCTGGTACCTCGGGGTTCCCGGGCCGACAGCGGCGGGCCGCGAGCTCGCCTGGCGCGTCGAGAGCGCCTTCCTCGCCACTTACCTCGAGGAATAGAGCCAGGTGCGGCGCTTCACGGTCGAAAGCGCCGGGCGCTGCGCCGCGTAGTAGGCCGCGATCTGCTCGATATCGGTATCCGACAGCGTGGCAACGAACGTGGTCATCACGGCGTTCTTGCGGTCCCCTTTGCGGTATTCCTTCAGCGCCTGCGCAAGGTAATCCTCGTGCTGGCCGGCAAGCGTCGGGTAATCGGCGGTGACGCCAATGCCATCGAGCCCATGACAGGCCACGCACAGCGAAGCCACCTTGTCCGGCGGATGGCCCACCGGGCTCGCACCGGCCTTGAGGGTGGCCGGTCCTGCGAGGTAGGTCGCGACATCGGCGATCTGATCGTCGCTGAGCGAGCCGCCCTGGGCCGCCATCGTCGCGTGCGAGCGCTCCTTGCTGCGGTACTCCTTCAGTGCCGCCATCAGGTACTCGGGGTGCTGGCCGTTCAGTTCCGGCACGTTGTAGGTCGGGTAGACATTCTTGTAGTTATCGATGCCGTGGCAGCCCAGGCACGTATAGCCGAGCACCTTGCCATGTTCGGCATCGCCGGCCGCCTGCACCGAACAGACGCCGAGCAGCGTGGCGGCAAGGAGCAGATACCGGAGCCAGGAATGGGTCACCGACGGCATACTTTAAGACTCCGCGGACAGGCAAAATAGGCTACAAAACGGCGCCAGAGTGTACGTATTCAACCACGGATTTGCCACTGATGATCGGTTTGCTGCAACGTGTGCGTTCGGCCAGCGTCCGCGTCGATGAGCGCCTGTGCGGCGAGATCGGCGTCGGCCTGCTGGTGCTGATCGGCGTCCGTAGCGGCGACACGCCGGCCCACGCGGCGCGCCTGGCACAGCGGCTGCTCGATTACCGTGTGTTCCCGGATGCGCAGGGCCGCATGAACCTGAGCCTCAGGGACACGGGCGCGGGGCTCCTGCTGGTGCCGCAGTTCACGCTGGCGGCTGATACGAAGAGTGGCAATCGCCCCGGCTTCTCCACGGCCGCGCCACCCGCGCAGGCGCAAGGGCTGTTCGAGCAGCTGGTGGCCGCCACCCGCGGCGCGGGGCGCCTCGTCGCCGTGGGAGAATTTGCTGCCCACATGCAGGTGAGCCTGATCAACGATGGCCCGGTCACATTCTGGCTCGAATCCTGAGCGCACCGTGGCCTGGCGCGCCCCGCGGGTCACAGAGCAATGTGACGCCCTGCCCCGACCGGTCCGGATCCGGCGCGGCTCTGGCCCCTTTGCCCTATCATGGGCGCCGCTGTCGCTGCAAAGCCTACGGGGCGGCCCCGATGAGATACTCAATGCCATGAAGGCACTCGAAATCATCCTGCTGATCGTGCTGGTCGCATTCGGTACCGGCAAGCTGCGCAGTGCCGGCAGCGATCTGGCCGCTGCCGTGCGGGGATTTCGCTCGGCCCTGCGCGCTCCGGCCGACCCGCCGCGGCCCGCATCGCCACCAGCGCCGGTGGATCCGCGCCCGGATGCGGAATTTGCTGAAGCCCGCGCGCGCCGGCCGCGCGAGGGCGCATGAGTCGCGGGCGGCAGCGGCGCGCGCAGCGGAGTCTGGGCAGCGAACATGTTTGATATCGGTTTTTCCAAGATCCTCGTGATCTTTGGCCTGGCACTCGTGGTGCTGGGGCCGGAGAAGCTGCCGCGGGTCGCGGCGACGGTCGGCCGCTGGGTCGGTCGCGCGCGCGTGATGGCGCGGCAGTTCCGCGACCAGCTCGAGCAGGAATCGGAGGGATTGCGCAAGCACAGCGATGGCCTGCGCGAAGCCGCCGACAGTTTCCGCCAGGCCGCCGATGGTCTGCGCCGCGAATTTGACCCCAACGCCGCGCCAGTTCCGGGGCAGCGACCCACAGCGGCGCCTTCGCCGGTGCCCATGACCGGCGCACCGGCCAGCAGCGCCGAGCCCCTGGCGGCCCCGGACCCGGCCGCGCGACCGCCCCTGCACAGCGATGTGGATGAGCTGGTGCGCGACCCGGCAGCCCCCACGCCCGAAACACCACCGCCCCCGAAGCATGAGCCCGGAACCTGAAGCCTTGGCCGAAGGCACACTGATCTCCCATCTGCTCGAGCTGCGTTCGCGGCTGATGCGGGCATTCGTCGCCGTGGTGATCGTGTTCATCCCGTGTGCCTACTACGCCAACACGCTGTTCGAGTTCATCGCGCGGCCGCTGATGAAGCAATTGCCGGCCAACGGCTCGCTGGTGGCGACCAGCATCACCTCGACCTTCACGACGCCCTTCAAGCTCGCCTTCATTGCCGCGCTGATCATCGCGATGCCCTACGTGCTCTATGAGATCTGGGCCTTCATCGCCCCGGGCCTGTACCGGCGCGAGAAGTATTTCGCCAAGCCACTGCTGGTCTCGGCGATCCTGCTGTTCTACTGCGGCGTGGCCTTCGCCTACTGGGTCGTGTTCCCGATCGTGTTCCAGTTCTTCATCCACACCGCCCCGCACGGCGTGCAGCTGATGACCGATATCAGCAGCTACATGGATTTCGTGCTGATGCTGCTGATCTCCTTCGGCGTGGCCTTCGAGGTCCCGGTCGCGGTCGTGCTGCTGGTGAGCACGGGGCTGGTGAAGATCGACAAGCTCACCAGCATCCGCGGCTACGTGCTGATCATCATCTTCGTCATCGCCGCGATGCTGACGCCGCCGGATGCGGTTTCGCAGACGATCATGGCGGTGCCGATGTACCTGCTCTATGAGGGCGGGATCATCTTCGCCCGCATCCTCTCGCGCCGGCAGGCCCAGCGGCCCAACGCGGACCCGCCCGCCAGTCCATGATCGGTGCGTGGGCCAGCCCCGGCACCCGCCCGCGGGCGGGCGCGGGTGGCGTACCGAGATGAGTCCGCCACTCAAGCTGCACCGGGTGCGGCTGCTGGCCGCGTTCGCGACCATCTACATCGTGTGGGGCTCGAGCTACCTGGTCACGCGCATCGGCGTCATGCACCTGCCGGCACTGCTGCTCGGGGGCCTGCGCTACAGCTGTGCCGGGGCGTTGCTGCTGCTGATCGCGCGCCTGACCCGACGGCGCGTGCGCCCGCAGCCGGGCGAATGGCGCGGGCTCGCGGTGCTGGCCTTCTTCGGCATCCTGCTGACCAACGGCATCAGCGTCTGGGCCGCGCAGTACGTGGCCTCGAACAAGTCGGCGCTGCTCAATGCCACGGTACCGTGCTGGATCGTGCTGCTGGGGACCTTCGGCGCCCGCAGCCACCGCCCCGAGTGGCGCCAGCTGCTCGGGCTCGCCTGCGGCTTCGCGGGCACGGTGCTGGTCGTGCAGCCCTCCGGGGGTCCGCACTCGGATCTGCTGCCGCAGCTGCTGATCCTGGTTGCGTGCCTGAACTGGGCCGTGTCCACGACCTACATGAGAAACCTGCACTCGCGCCTGCCGGTGCTGACGCTGATCGGCTGGCAGATGCTGCTCGGCGGCGCCGCGATGACGCTGGTCGGCATCCTGCACGGCGATGTGGCGCGCTGGCACTGGTCGCTCATCGGCGTGTTCTCGCTCGTCTTCCTGATCCTGTTCGGCTCCTGCCTCGCCTTCACCGCCTACGCCTACCTCGCGCGGCGCACCTCGCCGACGCGTCTTGGGACCTACGGCTATGTGAATCCGGCGATCGCCGCCGTGCTCGGCTGGCTGGTGCTGGATGAGCGCCTCAGCGGCCTGCAGCTGCTCGGCATGGGCATCACGCTCGGGGGCGTGCTGCTGATCAACTGGCCGCGGCGCAGTTAGCCTCGGCCGGCGTTGCCGCGCCGCGGCAGCACCTCAGTCCTCGTCACGACCCTCCAGGCTCACCTTCAGGCGCGCCAGCGCCAGGCCCCAGCCGTTGCGCAGACGCAGATACAGCTCCTCCCAGTCCGGATCATCGACCGGGAATCCGGAGCCGAGCAGGCGCAGCACCGCCGTGCCCGGCTCCTCGCTCAGGATGAAATCATCGACGATCACATGCTCTGAGGGCGGCAGGTCCTGCGGTGGCAGATAGATCAGGCGCAGGCGCCGCCCGGGATCAAAGATATCAATGTGCGCTTCACGCACCAGGTTGCCATCGAGGCGGATTTCAAAACTGCCACCGGCGCGCGCGCTGACGCGCGCCCCTGGCGCGTACCAGTCGGCCAGCAGCTCAGGTTCGAGCAGCGCGCGCCACACCAGCGTGGTCGGGGCGATGATGTCGATGCGGTGCGCGTAGCCGCGGGTGCGATCAGCCATCGCCTAGCGCTCCCCGGGATCGGATCGCAGCATCACCACCGCCAGTGGCACGAGCGAGGCGGCGACGATCAGCACGGTCACGATGCCGAAGTTGTTCTTCACCAGCGGCAGGTTGCCGAACAGATTGCCGCCGAGCACGAACAGCACCACCCAGCCGATGCCGCCCAGGACATTGAAGAGCTGGAAGCGCGCCCAGGACATGCGCGCCGCGCCGGCGACGAAGGGCGTAAAGGTGCGCACGATCGGCACGAACAGCGACAGCACCACCGCCATACCGCCGTGACGTGCGAAAAACTGTTGCGCGCGCTCCAGGTAGCGGCGCCGGATCAGCCTGAAGTGCCCGGCCGCGACGCGCTCGCCGAGCCGCGCTCCGACCAGGTAGTTGAGCGAATTGCCGCACAGCACCGCGGCCGAGAGCAGCACCAGCAGCACCGGCAGGCGCAGCGTGCCGCTCTGATCGACCGCCGCCAGCGCGCCGGCGCCGAACAGCAGCGAGTCCCCGGGCAGGATCGCGGCCAGTACGATGCCGGTCTGGGCGAAGATGATCAGGAACAGGATGGCGTAGATCCAGGCGTGATACTGCGCCAGCAGCTCGCTCAAGTGCCGGTCCAGGTGCAGCAGGACATCGATCAGCCAGTGGCTCAGGTTCATGCGCGTGCGCCCCTTAAGTGCTCTTCAGTCACGCGCGGCACCCGGGGCATCAATGCGTCTCTGCATCGGCGTGCAGTTCGGCGACTGCGCGGGCGATCGCCGCATCGCGCCGCAGCAGCGTCGGCGCCGCGCCGGCGCCATCCATCAGCGCCGGGGGTTGCTCGGTGCCGCTCAGCAGCACGTCGGGGGCGATGCCGGTGCCGTTGATCGACGCGCCGCTCGGCGTGAAATAGAGCGAGGTCGTGAGCTTGAGTCCCTCGCCATCGGCCAGCGGCATGATCGTCTGGACCGAACCCTTGCCATAGGTGCGCCGCCCGATCAGGCGCGCGCGATGATTGTCATGCAGCGCTGCGGCCAGGATCTCGGCCGCCGAGGCCGAGCCACCGTTGACGATCAGGCTGATCGGTGCCCCCTCGCTGATGTCGCCCGGGTGTGCCTCGATGCGGAAGCGCGCGTCCGGCGTGCGCCCTTCGGCCGTGACAATCAGGCCGCTCTCGAGGAAATCATCGGCCACGCGCGCCGCGGCATCGACGACACCGCCGGGGTTGTTGCGCAGGTCGATGACCAGCCCCGCGAGCTTGCCGCTCGCGGGGCGGGGAAAGCTGGCGACTGCGGATTCCAGTTCACTCGCGGTGGTACCGGTGAAACTGCTGATGCGAAGGTAGCCGATCCCCGGAGCCAGCAGCTGCGCGCTGACGCTCGGCAGCTCCAGAGTCACGCGCTCGATGCTGAACTTCAGCGGCGCGGCGCTGCCCACGCGCTGCACCGCCAGATGCACCACGCTGCCGACCTGGCCGCGCAGGCGGGCGATCGCGGTCTCGAGCGCGCCGGGGCCGATCGCCTGACCCTCGACTTCGGTGATCAGGTCCCCGCCACGCAGCCCGGCCTGGTCAGCCGGGGATCCGGGCGTGCACTCGGAAATGATCACGCCGGAGGGTACCGCCTGCAGCGCGATGCCGATGCCCGGATACTCACCGCTGGTGGTGATCTGCAGGGCCTCGAAATCCTTGCGCTCGAGGAAGCTCGAGTGCTCATCGAGGCTCTCGACCAGCCCGCGCACGGCGGCGTGCATCAGCGCATGGTCATCGACCGGGTTGACGTAATTTTCATGCACGCGCTGCAACACCTCGGCCAGCAGCCGTGCATCCTGCCACTGGATCGTGGCCTCGGCGCCCTCCGCGGCCGCCGGCGCCTGCGCGGCGACGCGGCTGGCCAGCGAGACGGCGATACCGAGGATCAGGCCACCGAAGGCAGCCAGCAGCAGGCGGGATTGCGAGCTCATGGGCACGCAAGATACTACATGGCCAGCGCCGGCTCCTGTCGCCAGATGCCACTGGGGTTGCTGGCTGCGGCATACAGCGGCAGCTGCTCGAGTACTTCGGCGAGCGGCATCGGGCGGCCGATGGCAAAGCCCTGGCCATAGTCGACCCCGAGGCTCGCGATGCGGGTGCGGATCTCCTCGGTCTCGACGAACTCGGCCACGGTCACCAGCGACATCGCGCGGGCGAGCTGCGAGATCGCGCGGATCATCGATTCGGCCTTCGGATCGAGCAGCACGTCGCGCACGAAGCTGCCATCGATCTTGAGCATCGTGATCGGCAGCGAGCGCAGGTAGGCGAGCGAGGACAGGCCGGTGCCGAAATCATCGAGCGCAATGCCGCAGCCGAGCTTGCGCAGCTTGCGCATCATGGTCTCGGCACGCTCCAGGTCGCCGACCGCGGCGCTCTCGGTGAGCTCGAAGCACAGCGCGGCCGGGTTGATGCCGCTGGCCGCGACCTGGTCGGCCAGGTAATCGGCGAAGGATTCATCCTTGATCGACTGGCCCGAGACATTGATCGTGAATACCACGCCCGGCGCGCTGAGCGTCGCGGCCTGGTCCTTGAGCATCTCGAGCGACTTGGCGATCACCCAGCGGTCGATCTCGGGCATCAGCTGGTAGCGCTGCGCCGCGGACATGAAGTGATCGGGTCCGACGGTCTCGCCACGTTCGTTGATCATGCGCAGGAGGATCTCGAAGTGCGGCGGCGAGCGATCCTGGCCGAGGCCGACGATCAGCTGCGCATTCAGGCGCATGCGATCCTCGGCGATCGCGGCGCGCAGATCGCCCATCACGTTGATGTCGGTGAAGCGGCGGATCAGGCTCTCATCGGCCTCCTGGAAGACCTCGACGCGATTGCGCCCGCGGTCGTTGGCCGCCTTGCAGGCGGTTTCGGCCGCGGCAAAGGGATGGGTAAATTCCTGGTTGCGCGGCTCGACGCTCGCGACGCCGATGCTGACCGAGACCTGCATCTTGCCATCGCCGATCGAGGCACTGGCATCCTCGGCGCCCTGGCGCAGTGATTCGGCAAAGCCGGCGGCATCCTGGAGCGCGGCCGGAATCAGGATCGCGAAGCGATCCCCGGAGATGCGCGCGGCAATCGCGCCGGGTGGCACGCGGCGGCGGATCAGTTCGCCGATCTGCGTGATCACCTTGTCACCGGTATGCATGCCGTAGGTGTCGTTGATCACGTGCATGCGATTCACATCCACGTAGAGCGCGCTCCACCAGCTCTGCGCGCTGGTCTCGGCGCTGAGCATGCTGCGCACCCGGTTCTCGAATGCCGGCCGCATCAGCAGGCCGGTCAGCGCATCGTAGGCGCTGGTGATCACGGTCGAGATGCGCCGCGCCAGCAGCTCGGCGAGGCGCGAGTGGCGCATCGTGAATTTGGGGGAGCTCTCGGCACGAAACAGTGCCAGCACGCCGATCGAGCGGCCATCGGAGCGGCTCACCGGGCAGCTCAAGATGCGAAACACGCCGACCTTGTCGGCCGATTGCAGCCGCAGGCGGTTGACGATCACCGCCTCGCGATGCAGCTGCGCGGTGGAGAGCAGGTGGCGGTGTGCCTTGCCGACCAGCCCGCTGTCGAGCGGTTCGGTATCGCCCTGTTGCACCAGCACCAGGCCCTTCTCGGGCACCAGCAGCGCCACCAGGCCGGCCTCGATGTGCTGGCAGGCACCACGCAGGATCGCCTTCAGGTCATCGCCCGAGTCATCCAGGCCTTCCTTGCCACCGGAGACCGCCAGCAGCATGTCAAGGTCATGATCCTGCTCGCGCAGCGAGCTGTGCAGGTTGATGATCCGGTCGCGCGCCTGCAGCTCACGGCGCAGGCACTCCATCGCCGGACGCACCAGCGACTGCACGAAGGCGAAGGAGCCGCGCTCGCTGGTATCGAAACCCGGGCGGCAGCGGATGGCGACGACCGCGAACGGGCGCGTGGTATCGCCGCTCTCCGGACGCAGCCAGAAGACGTAGACCGGCTCCTCGTCATTGACGATGCGCAGCTGTCCGGCCGACTCGTTATCGATGATGCCGGCGCGGATCGACTCATCGATGGCCTGGCGGGTCTCGGCATCGAGCGTCATGTCGCTCGACCAGCACAGATCACCGCGGGCATTGAAGACACTGAAGCCGCTCATGCGCGGCAGCAGCACGCGCAGCAGCTGGCCGTAGGGTTCGAGCGAGTGCCATTCGGACTGCGGCACGGCTACGGCCGGGCGGATGAGGGTCTCGGTTAAGACGGTCGCGTCCTGCTGCATATCGACGGGTGTCACTGAGGGAGGTATCCGGCCACTAACATGGCGCATTGCCTCGGGTGCGACCATGAACCGGTTCGCTGTTTTGTTAAGTCGCACTGCAGTCCCGGGCCACACCGCTGGTTGCTGCGGCGCAGCATAGTGCGCGCGGTCCCGGCCGGGTCGTGCCGCTCAGTCCGGGCCGTGGCGCCGGAACCAGAGCTCCGGGTCGACCGGATGGCCCTCGTGGCGGATCTGCAGGTACAGCTCCGGCTCCGAGCGCCCGCCGGTGTCACCCGCCGCGGCGATCACGGCGCCGGCGGCCACACTGTCCCCGGCGTGCACGCGCAGCTGGTCGTTGTAGCCATACAGGCTCAAATACCCTTCGCCATGATCAACGATCGCCAGCAGCCCGAGGCCCGGCAGCCAGTCGGCATAGATCACGCGCCCGGCGCTGATCGCCTTGACCGCAGCGGAGCGCTCGGTTGCGATCACGATGCCGTCCCAGCGCACGCTGCTGGCGCGCGCGGTGCCAAAGCCTGCCACCACGTGGCCGGCGACCGGCCAGTCGAGCTGTCCGCGCAGCCGGCCAAAGGCGCTCGCATTGTCCGGTGGCGGTGCGTTGCGGATCGTGTGCGAGAGCTCGCTCAGCAGATGCTCGAGATCGGCCTGCTGGCTCTTGAGCCGCGCGAGGCTCACTTCGTGGGCCTGCGCCTGGCTCTGCAGCGTCGCCAGCACCTGCGCGCGCTCGCTACGGCGCTGTTCGAGCTGCGTGAGCTTCTGCTGCTGCTCCTGGCCGATCGACTCGAGGCGGGTCTGCTCGGCGGCGATCTGCTCATCGAGCGTGTTGATGTGGCTCACGTGCTGCTCGATGGCGTGGATCTGATCGGCGCGCGCGCGGCTGAAATAGCCGTAGTAGGCGAACATCCGCTGCACGTGCTCGGGATGCTGCTGGTTCAGCAGCAGCTTGAGCGGTTCGGTCTGGCCGATCATGTAGGCCACGCGCAGCTGCCCGGCAAGCGCCGCGCGCTCGTGCTCGAGTGCACTCTGCTCGGCCTGCCGGTCACGCTCCAGTGTCGCCCGCGCCGCCGCGCGCTCGGCCTGCTCCTGCTGCAGGCGCGTCAGTGACTGGCGCGCTTCGCCGACCGACAGCTCGGCCGTGCGCAGGCTCCTGCTCAGCTGGTCGCGCGCGAGCGCATCGTGGCTCACTTCGCGGCTGATTTTCTCGATCTGCTCGCGGATCGAGCGCAATTCGGACTCGGTCTGGCGCACCGAGGCGGCTGGCGCCGGGCCCGGCAGGCCTGGGGCAGCCAGCAGCGTCCAGCCAGCCAGCCACAGGCTGGCGCCGGCGTACACAGAGGATCGAGCCATGGGGAAAAGTCTACCCCAGGCGTCTATAATGCGCGGCCCTGAGGCCCCCCGAGCGGTCGCCGGGCCACCCCGGATGGGGCTTGTCGAGTGACACTATTTTCAAGGATCTGACGCCCGCGATGGAGCACCTGCCCGAATTCATCCTGCACCACCCCTTCTACGTCGCCCTGATCTTGGCCGCGGCGGTCGCGGTACTGGTCTCCGAGTTGCGCCATCGCGCCCAGCACAGCGGCGCGATCGGTGCGCAGGATGCGATCCGGCTGATGAACCAGGGCGCCGCGGTGCTCGATGTGCGCCCGGCCGCGGCCTATGCCGCCGGCCACATCTCCGGCGCCCGCTCGCTGCCCCCCGAAGAGGTCGCGAAGGCCGGGGATATGCTCAAGCGCTACCGGGACCGGCCGGTGATCGTGTACTGCGAGCGCGGCGTCTCGGCCGCCACGACCGTACGGAGCCTGGCGGCACTCGGCTTCAGCCGCGTCTTCAACCTGCGTGGCGGCCTGAGCAGCTGGCGCGCCGAGAACCTGCCGGTCGTGACCGACTGAAGCGATGCCCCATGAGTTCAGCGGCAATCGTGATGTATGCGACCGACTGGTGCCCGTACTGCGAGCGGGCGCGCTCGCTGCTGCGAGCCAAGGGCGCGCCCTTCGAGGAATTCGACATCGATGCGCTGCCTGAGAAACGCGCCGAGATGCTGACGCGCAGCGGCCGGCGCACCGTCCCGCAGATTTTCATCGGCGAGCGCCACGTCGGCGGCTCCGATGACCTGCATGCGCTCGAGGCCGCCGGCGAGCTCGATGCGCTGCTGCAGGCCACACGCTAGTGCGGCCATCGGGGCCGAACCGCTTATCTTCCCTCTGGACATCAGGAAACCAACAACCATCATGAGTAGCAATGATCCCCTGGCCGGAGCAGACCTCGGCGCTGCACAACTGGTACTGCAGGCCGTCTATCTGAAGGACTGCTCGTTCGAATCCCCGCAGGGGCCGCGCGCGCAGGCCGAGTGGAACCCGCAGATCTCCCTCGATCTGAATACCGCGGTCGAGCCCCTGAGCGGCGACCTGCGCGAAGTGATCCTGACCGTGACGGTCTCGGCCAAGCAGGGGGATCGCACGATGTTCCTGGTCGAGGTCAAGCAGGCCGGGGCGTTCCTGATGCAGAACCTGGGGAGCGAGGACTACAAGCGGGCCGCGGGCATCGTCTGCCCCGGGATCCTGTTCCCGTACGCGCGCGCGGTGGTCTCGCAGATGGTCAGCCAGGGCGGCTTCCCGCAGCTGCTGCTGCCGCCGGTGAACTTCGAGGCGCTGTTCAATTCGGCCGCGGCGGCGGCGCAGAACCCGACCACCAACTGACGTGCCCGCGAAGGAGAGTGCGCGCGCGCAGATCGCGGTGCTGGGCGCAGGCTCCTGGGGCACGGCACTGGCGATCCAGTGCGCGCGCGCCGGCTCGCGGGTCCACCTGTGGGGTCGCGATGCCGCCCACGTGGCCGCGATGCAGCAGGAGCGGCTCAACCGCCGCTACCTGGCAAACGCGCCGTTTCCCGACAGCCTTGAGGTCAGCTCGATGCTCGAGGCCGCGATGGCCGGCGTCGAGGACGTGCTGGTGGCGGTGCCGAGCGACAGTTTTCGCGAACTGCTGCTGAAGATCCGCCCGCTGCTGGCGCCCAGGCAGCGGCTGTGCTGGGCGACCAAGGGGTTCGAAGTCGAATCCGGCATGCTCCCCAATGCCGTGGCGCGCGAGGTGCTCGGCGATGAGCGGCCGATGGCGGTGCTCTCCGGGCCGACCTTCGCGCGCGAAGTCGGCGCCGGACTGCCGACCGCGATGACGATCGCCTCGCCGGTGGAGGAGTACGCCAAGCTGCTGGCCCACGATATCTCCTCGGCGAACTTTCGTGCCTATACCTCGGCCGACATCACCGGCGTCGAAGTCGGCGGCGCGGTGAAGAATGTGCTCGCGATCGGCGCCGGGCTGTCCGATGGCTTAGGGTTTGGCGCCAATTCACGCATTGCGCTGATCACGCGCGGCCTGGTCGAGCTCACGCGCTTGGGGGTCGCGCTCGGCGCGCAGCGCGAGACCTTCATGGGCCTGGCAGGCTTGGGCGACATCGTGCTCACCTGCACCGATGATCAGTCGCGCAATCGCCGCTTTGGCCTGCACCTGGCGCGCGGCGCCACGGTCGAGGCCGCGCTCGCCCAGATCGGCCAGGTGGTCGAGGGCTATCACGCGGCGCGTGCGGTGCGCGCGGTCGCCGCCCGCGAAGGGGTGATGATGCCGATCTGCGAAGGCATCTATGGCGTGCTGTACGGGAACGTGGCGGCCGAACAGGTCGTGCGCGGCCTGATGATGCGGCCGATCCGGCCGGAATTTGACTAGCGGGGCGCGAGCGCACCCTCGAACCCGAGCTGCCGCCAGGCTTCGTAGACCACCAGCGCCACGCTGTTGGCCAGGTTCAGGCTGCGGTTGCCCGAGCGCATCGGGATGCCCAGTTTGTGCCCGGGTGGCAGCGTCGCCAGAAAATCCGGCGGCAGGCCGCGGGTTTCGGCTCCGAACAGCAGTGCGTCGCCACGCTGGAAAGCGGCCTCGGCATAGCCGCGGCTCTGGCCGGTCTCGATCGCGAACAGGCGCACGCCGGGCAGTGCCGCCAGGCACTCGGGGAGCGAGGCGTGGGTGTGCACCGCGGTCATCTCGGCGTAGTCGAGTCCGGCGCGGCGCAGGCGCGGCTCATCGAGCTTGAAACCGAGTGGTTCGATCAGGTGCAGGGTGCAGCCGGTGTTGGCGCACAGGCGGATGATATTGCCGGTGTTGGGCGGAATCTCGGGCTCGAACAGCAGCACGTGAAACATGGGCCTAGCCTAAGCGATAATCCACAGCCGATGAACGCCCCAACCCCTGATCCGATCCTGGCCACGAGGCTGTGCGGGCTCAAGCTCGCCAGCCCGATCGTGCTGCTGTCCGGGTGCGTGGGCTTTGGCGAGGAATACACGCGCATCGAGGGCTTTTCCAACCGCGATGCCGGCGCGATCGTGCTCAAGGGCACGACCGGCAAGCCGCGCCTGGGGAACCCGGTGCACCGCGTCGCCGAGACCTACCAGGGCATGCTCAACGCGATCGGCCTGCAGAACCCCGGCGTCGAGGCGGTCGTCAAGCGGATCCTGCCGACGCTCGATTTCACCGAGACGCGCTTCATCGCCAATGTCTGCGGCTCGACGATCGAGGAGTACGTCGAAGTCACGCGCGCCTTTGATGACTCGCCGATCGATGCGATCGAGATCAACATCTCCTGCCCGAACATCAAGGAAGGCGGCGTGCAGTTCGGCAACGTGCCGGAAATGTCCGCGCGCGTGGTCGCGGCCTGCCGCGCGGTGACGGCCAAGCCACTGATCACGAAGCTCTCGCCGAACCAGACCGACATCCGCGAGAACGCGCGCTGCTGCATCGAGGCCGGGACCGATGGCTTCGCGGTCATCAACACCGTGACCGGCATGGCGATCGATGTCAGCACGCGCCGCCCGGTGATCGGCAACGTCCAGGGGGGCCTCTCGGGACCGGCGATCAAGCCGATCGCGCTGCTCAAGGTAAAGGAAGTCTACGAAGTGGCACGCGCCCACGACATCCCGATCATCGGACAGGGCGGCATCAGCTGCGCACAGGATGCGCTCGAGTTCCTGATCGCAGGTGCCGCAGCGGTCGGCATCGGCACCGCGCTGTTCTACGATCCGCTGGTGTGCCAGAGCGTGAACGCCGGCATCGCCTCGTACCTGAAAGCGCACGCCCTGGGCAGCGTCGGCGAGCTGGTCGGCACGCTCGAGATGCAGCACGCCGGCGTCTGCTGAGTTGCCCCAACGCCTGGTAGTTACGGAGAAAGGCCATGAGCACTGCCGATGATCTGGAAAAACTGCGCGCGCTGCACGCCAGCGGCGCCTTGAGCGACAGCGAATACGCCCAGGCCAAGGCACAGCTGCTGGGTGCGGGCGCATCGACGGCCGGCCAGATGCTGCGCCGTCTGGCGCGCTCGCGCACCGACCGGGTCCTCGGCGGCGTGTGTGGCGGCCTGGGTGCACACACGGGCCTGCCCTCGTGGGGCTGGCGCATCCTGTTCGTCGCCTCGGTGGTGTGCTTTGGTTTTGGCCTGCTGATCTATCTGCTGCTGTGGATATTCCTGCCGATCGAGGAGGGCGCGGTGCCCGCGCCGTGAACGCGCCGGCGGCCGCCTATCCGGTCGGCGAGACCTGGATCTTCGATATCGGCGTGGCGCGCATCGAGCACCGGCTTGAATCCCTCACTTCGCTGCGCTATCGCGTGCTCAGCGGTGAACGCGCCGGCAGCGCCGATCGCGTCGCGATGCAGGTGCAGCCACTGCGTGAGGGCTTGTTCCTGGTCTCCTGGCAGGAAGCCGATGGGATCAGCGTCGTGCACGTCGAGGATTTTGCGCAAGGTTGCTTTGAAGCTTGCGTGAGCTTTCCGGGCGGACGCTTCGAGCGCATCCACGGCACGATGTCGCGCAGGCCCTGAGCAGCAGGCACGAGCGCCTCATCATCGGGAACTTCCCGTGGTAGCAGATGCTGTGGCGTTCGATCCGCGGCGACTTCCGGCCCGGCAGCGAACCGGCCGGCGGCTACGCGGCCTTCGCGCGCGCGCTGCCCATCGATCCGAAGATCAGCAATGGAGCTTACATGGAGGTAAGCGACCCATCCGGAGTAGCTCAGCGCGCAGC